>Ga0210030_1003098_pt1 | contig 11119 bp, 10 predicted proteins | sample CryGeymeta201523_FD_183986 | JGI IMG/M metagenome (GOLD analysis project Ga0210030, IMG submission 183986) | Groundwater microbial communities from Crystal Geyser aquifers in Utah, USA - Crystal Geyser metaG 2015-23 (SPAdes) (version 2) | ecosystem: Environmental > Aquatic > Deep subsurface >...
TTATTAACACTTGGAACGAAGAAGAAAACATCAAAAGATGTTTGGAGTCTGTTCGAAGAATAGCTAACGAGATTATCGTTGTTGACATGTATTCTAAAGATAGAACGACCGCGATTGCCAAAAAATTGGGAGCAAAAGTTTTTTTCTATAAATATATGTCTTATGCTGACCCGGCCAAGAATTTTGCCTTTCGACAAGCTCAGGGTGATTGGATTTTAAGTTTGGATGCTGATGAAGAAATTCCACCCCTTCTGGCCAAAATGCTTCAAGATTTAGCTCAAGACTCTAAAGATTTAGCTTATCTTCGAATTCCCCGCAAAAATATTATTTTCGGCAAATGGATAAAACATTCCCGCTGGTGGCCCGATTATGTGATTAGATTTTTCAAGAAAGGCGCTGTCCGTTGGTCGGAAAAGATTCACAGCGTCCCGTTGACTCGTGGTGAAGGCCGGGATCTTGAAGCCAAAGAGGTCAATGCCATTGTTCATCACCACTACCAATCCATTTCTCAATATCTGGAAAGAATGAATCGTTATACTGGCATTCAAGCAGAGGAATTAATTAAAACTGGTTATAAGTTTAGATGGCAGGATATGTTGAGAAAACCAATGGGTGAGTTTCTCAGCCGCTTTTTTGTTGGTGAAGCTTACAAAGATGGTCTTCATGGTCTAGTTTTAGCCTTGCTTCAGGCTTTTTCCGAGATGATTAAATACATTAAAGTTTGGGAAAAAGAAAAGTTCATTGAACAGGATATTAGTTCTTATCACGAAGTTCTGGAAGAAAATATTAACGATTATCTTCATTGGCAGGTAAAGGTCTCCGGTTTGATTGGCAAAATCCGTTTGAAGATTAAGAAAAAAATTTGAGAATGCCCATGACTAAAGTTGGTTTAGTGATTCTTCATTTTAACAAGCCGGATTTAACTGGGGCCTGTTTAGAGTCTGTTAAACAATTAGAAGTTAAAAATTTTAAACTGGAAGTTGTTATTGTTAATAATAATCCTTTAGAGGAGATTGATTTTTTAAAAAAGAGATTCCCCGAATTCATCTTTCTTGAGGTTAAAGAAAACCTTGGTTTTACCGGCGGTAATAATTTTGGTCTTAATCGGGTTTTAAAAGATAAAGTTGATTTTGTTTTTCTTTTAAATAACGATACCTTATTGGATAAAAATTTGATGGCGGGGCTTTTAAAAGCGGCCAAGTCAAAGCCTCAGGGAGGGATCTTTGCCCCCAAAATTTATTTTGCCCCTCATTATGAATTCCACCGGAAAAGATATTTAGAGAAAGAAAGAGGAAGAGTTATTTGGTATGCTGGTGGTTTGTTTGATTGGCGGAATATTATTGCTTCTCACCGCGGTGTTGATGAAGTTGACCAAGGACAATATCATCGCTTGGAAATCACAGATTTTGCCTCTGGCTGTGCGATGTTTGTCAGAGAAGAGGTTTTTGAGAAAGTTGGCCTTTTTGATGAAAAATATTTTCTCTATTGGGAGGATGTTGACTTCTGCTGGCGGGCCAAACAAGCCGGCTACAAGATTCTTTTTGACCCTTTGGCAAAGGTGTGGCATGCCAATGCCGGCTCCAGCGAAGTTGGCGGGCCGCTTCATGATTATTATCTGAGTAGAAACAGGATGCTTTTTGGTTTTAAGTATGCTTCTTGGAGAACAAAATTTGCCTTAATCAGAGAAAGCCTAAAAATACTTTTTAAAGGTAGCCCTTGGCAGAAATTGGGAATTAGAGACTTTTATTTGAGGCGATTCGGCCAAGCTGGCTTTAAGCTTTAAAAATGATAAAATAGAAAGAGATGGAAAAAGAAAATCTACCATCAGAGTTAAAAAACGGCAGCTGGGGAAAGACTTTTAAAAATGCCTTTGCCGGCTGCTGGTATGCTTTTACCACTCAGAAGAATTTTATCGTTCATTTACTGGTGTCTTTATCAGTTCTGCTTTTGGCTTTGTGGCTACAGGTTTCTTACGAAAGATTTTTGTTTTTGGTTCTGGCCGTTTTTCTGGGTTTTACCGTGGAGATGGTTAATACCACGGTGGAAAAATTAGTTGATTTAATTACCGACAAATATCATCCTACCGCCAAAATTATTAAGGATTTGTCTGCCGGTCTAATGCTGATTGTTTCCGTTGGGACGGCGGTCATTGGCTTTTTGGTGCTTTTCCCTCCTTTATGGCAAAGATTCTTTTAATCAAATGACTGGTTTTAAAAATTGGCTTAAACAGGAAAAAAATGGTTTGAAGAATGATTTTTATGCTTATCCCAAAGAAAAAATTCTCTGGATAATTTTGGGAATTAGTTTTCTTTTTTTAGCTCTTTTCCGCTTGTGGACGGTGATTTCCTTTCAGAGAATGGCTCAGTGGGATATCTGGCTGGTTAATCAGGTAGAGCAGTTGAGAAACAATACTTTAGACGTTTTTTTTCTTTTTCTAAGCAATTTTGCTTCTGGCTATTTTATTATCGTGGCCTTTTTGCTACTGGCCCTTTTCCTCATTAAAAGAAAAATGAAAAAAGCCGCCTTTATCGTTTTTTTAACCCTGGTGGGCAGTGGTTTTTTTATCTGGCTTTTTAAAAATCTGTTTTCCCGGTCGCGGCCTTTCGGTTGTTTGTCTGAACGAGATTGCTTTTCTTTTCCCTCCGGCCATGCGACGATTGCCTTTTATTTCTACGGGATGCTTTTTAACCTCATAACTCGTTTTGTCAAATTAAGAAAAAGATACGTTTTGGTTTTAGCTATGGCTTTCGGTTTCTTGGTTTTTTTGGTGGCTTTAAGTCGGATTTATCTTGGCTATCATTTTCTAACTGATATTGTTGGCGGTTTCTTGTTGGGTGGCGTTTTTCTTTTAATCTCGGCTTTGATGATTGATTTTCTTTATCAATGAAAGGCAAAATTTCAGTTGTTATTATTACCAGAAACGAAGAAGAAATGGTTAAAGACTGTTTAAAATCAGCCGCTTGGGCTGATGAAATAGTTTTGCTGGATACCGGTTCAACTGATAAAACCATTGAAATCGCGGAAAATTATAGAGTTAAAATTGCTTATGCTCAAAGTAAAGAACGAGACTTTGCTGTTTGGCATAATCAAGGTAAAAAAGTAGCCACTAGTGAATGGATTTTTAAGCTTGATGCCGATGAACGCATAACCCCGGAGTTGAAAAAAGAAATCCAGAGGGTGATCAAAGATAAACAATTTAATGCTTATGCTGTTCCCCGACAAAATATTTTGTTAGGTAAAGCGATGAAATTTGGCGGTTGGTATCCCGACTACCAAATCAGGCTTTTTAAAAAAGATAAACTTATTGCGTGGAAAGGCAAACTTCATGAAAATCCGGTTTTTGAAGGAGACTTAGGGTATTTAAAGCAACCGCTAATTCATATCACCCATCGTGATTTATCTTCAATGGTGGAGAAAAGCAAGGAATGGTCAAAAATTGAAGCACAACTTTTATTCAAGGCTCATCATCCGCCGGTAGTTTGGTGGCGAATTTTAAGGGTGATGATTAGTGAATTCCTTGACCGCTTCGTCAAAAAACAGGCCTGGCGGGATGGAGTTGTGGGTTGGATTGAGGGACTATTCCAGGTTTTTAATAAATTTTTAATTTATGGACAATTATGGGAGATACAAAACCAGAGGTGAAGAAAGCAATATTTTTACCGTTTGATGTTTTTGAAAGACACAAAACTGTGGCTAAGGCCATTAGCCCAAGAGAAACAGTTTTGGATGTCGGTGGTGGTGTTGATGCTTTGAATAAATTCATCGACAACAAGGTAATGGTCAGTAATCTTCAAAGCGGCGATATTCTGGCTGACGGCAGAAACCTGCCTTTTAATAATAATTCTTTTGATGTGGTGACGAGTGTTGACGTTCTTGAACATGTGCCCCAAAAAGACAGAAAGAGATTTATCGAAGAACTCTTAAGAGTGGCTAAAAAAAGGGTAATTCTTTCAGTCCCCTTGGGAACAAAGGGTCATATTGAGACAGAAAAAAAACTTTTAAAAATCTTTGAGACGAAAAAAATGAAGTCTGGTTTTTTAAAAGAGCATCTTGAAAGGGGATTACCGACTTTTGATGAACTTAAAAGTTATTTATCATCATCTCCCTATAAAGTTTTTTATTCGGGTGATTACCGCTTAAATTCTTTTTTGGTTAGATTTAATTTGAAGTCTTTTAAAAATTCGAAGTTGGATAAGTTCTTATATTTTCTTAAAAGGAGCCTTAATGTGATTTTAAATTTATTTTATTTTCCTTTTTCCGGTTCAAAAAAGCCGAAAAAGTTTACCAATAGAATTTATCTTTTTATCGAAAAATGAAAGCGGGAATTTACGATCCATATTTAGATACTTTAGGCGGCGGTGAAAGATATATGATGACCGTTGCCGACTGTTTGAATAAAAACGGCTATCAGGTTGATGTTTTTTGGAAGGATGAATCAATAAAAAGGAAAATAAAAGAGAGATTGAATATAAAAGTTGAACGAATAAATTTTACCCCCGAAACCTTCAATAGTAGTGGTTATGACTTAATTTTCTTTCTTTCAGACGGCAGCATTCCCTTTTTAACTGCCAAGCGGAATATCCTTCATTTCCAAGTTCCCTTTCATGGCGTTGACGGGAGGAAATTGCTCAATAGAATCAAATTAAGAAGAATTAATCACGTTGTTTGTAATTCATTTTTTACCAAGAAATTTATTGATCAGGAGTATGGCGTTAATTCAAAAGTTATTTATCCACCAGTAGCGGTTGATTCATTTAAACCACTGAAAAAAGAAAATCTCATTATCTTCGTTGGGAGGTTTACCGATTTGCTTCATAACAAAAGACAGGATATCTTAATTGAAATCTTTAAAAAGATGAAAATCAAGGATTGGAAGCTGATGATTGTCGGTGGGGATGAAGAAGGTAAAAGATATGTCGCTGATTTGAAAAAAAAGGCTCGAGGATTTCCAATTGAAATTATAACGAACCCTCGGTTTAACGATTTAAAGCATTTTTACGGCCAGGCAAAAATTTTCTGGACGGCCGCCGGTTTTGGTGTTGACGAAGAAAAAGAGCCGGAAAAGACTGAACATTTCGGTATCACCACGGTTGAAGCCATGTCAGCCGGTTGTGTGCCGGTGGTTATTAAAAAAGGCGGCCAGCCAGAAATTGTTTCTGAAGGAAGAAATGGGTTATTATGGACTAGTGAAGAAGAATTAAGAGAAAAAACCTTAAGGATTATTAACAATCAATCAGAATGGTTAAAATTATCTAAAGCAGCACAAAAAAAGGCTAATGATTTTTCTGAAAAAAGATTCTGTCAAGAATTGAGAAGATTAACTGAATGAAAAAATTTCTTATCAAATGGATTTTAATCGGTTTGGCTCTAAGGCTAGTTTTGATGCCTTTTACCATTCATCCAGATATCAGGGCTTTGGATTTAGGGGCTTTTTTAATTTCCCAGAAAGGTCAGTTTTTAACTTTTTATGATTATCTTTCCGGTTTAGCCAGAACTCATTCCTTAGTGAGTGTTTATGGAATTGACCTTTTTATTTATCCGCCTTTGGCTTATTTGACCCCCGCTTTCTTTATGGCTATTTTAAGCCCCTTTTATAATTTTTCCGCCAATGCCGTTTTTCTTGGCGATATGACTAAGATTTTCCAAACAGCCGAAATTTTTAAAATTGCTTTTTTACTTAAGTTGCCTTATTTATTATTCGATTTCTTATTAGCTTTTCTTTTACTTGAAATTTTTAAGAAGAAAAGCCAACCTGCCGGCAGGCTGGGACTTCGGGCTTTTAAGATTTGGATGCTTAATCCGGTGACTTTGTATGCCACTTTTGCCATGGGGCAGTTTGACATTATTCCGGTTTTATTAATCGTCGCCGGAATATTTTTTGCTTTTAAAGACAAAAAATGGCTGGCGGTAATAATGTTGGGAATAGGCGGGGCCTACAAGATGTTTCCCTTGTTGTTCCTGCCGATTTTTGTCTTGCTTCTTGATAAAAATTTCTGGATTCGTCTGAAATTGTTAGTAGTTGGTTTGTTACCTTATTTATTGGTTATTACCCCTTATCTTTTGTTTTCGCCGATGTACCGTCAGGCAGCTTTTTTGGCTAATCAGACAGAAAAAATGCTTTTTATGAAACTACCTTTATCCGGAGCAGAATATCTTTCTGTCTTTCTGGTTGGCTTTTTTGTTTTATTAATGATGGCCGCTAAAGCAAAAATTCAAAAAGATAACTTTTGGCGGTTTGGTTTGGTTTTGATGCTTCTGTTTTTTGCCGTCACTCATTATCATCCGCAGTGGTTTTTGTGGTTGACGCCCTTTTTGGTTTGGCTTTGGTTGACTTATGAAGCTAAGTATCGTTCTTTAATAATTTTGTTATTTGGTTGTTGGTTTATTTTAACCTGTTTTTTTGAAAGCTCCTTGCATATAGGTTTATTTTCGCCAGTATGGCCTGACCTGTTAAAATCAGGTGGTTTAACCAAGTTAGTTAGCCGTTTTACCGATCCTTTTTTAATAAAAAGCCTTATCCGAAGCCTTTTTGCCGCCATAGCTTTGTTTTTAAGTTTTCGCTTGCTTTCGGAAAGGAAAATGAGTGATTAAAAAATTTTTTTCCAAAAACTGGCCGATTTTTGTTATTTTTCTCCTCGTTTTTATTTTTTTCTGGAAGTTTTTTCTTAAAGGCCTACTTCCTATTCCGGCTGATATTATTGTGGGTATGTATTTTCCCTGGTTGGATTATAAATGGGGTTACTTAGTCGGAGTGCCGACTAAAAATCCCCTTATCTCTGACATCGTTTCCCAAATGTATATTTGGAAAGGGCTTCTGTTTGAAAGTTTTACTAAGTTGAATTTTCCTCTTTGGGACAGGACGATTTTAGCGGGAACGCCCTTTTTAGCTTCTTATCAGCCGGGAGTTTTTTATCCGTTGAATCTTTTTTATTTTTTCCTTTCTCAAGAGAAGTCTTTTTCTTTTTTGGTTATCAGTCAGCCCTTGCTTTCCCTGCTTTTTACCTTTGCTTATCTTCGAGAAATCAAGTTAAGTAAGTTGGCCAGTCTTTTTGGCGCAATAGCTTTTTCTTTTTCCGCTTTTGCCATTGTTTGGAGCCAATGGGGGACAATTATCCATGCTGGTTTATATCTGCCCTTGGTTTTGCTTTTAATTGAGAAATATCTTTCTAAACCAAAGCCTCTTTTCCTCGGCCTGATTTCTCTTGCCCTGGCTTTTTCTGTTTTTGCCGGGCACCCACAAATCACTTTTTATCTGGTTTTGTTTAGTTTTGTCTACGCTGTTTTCAGAACTTTAACAAACAATAACAAAAAGCCGCTGAAGACCATCTCTTTTCTGTCTCTGGCTTTTGTTTTAGCAGCCTTGATCGCTGCTATTCAGCTGGTGCCAACAGCGGAATTGTCTTTTAACTCTTTTCGGGGCGAGGAAAACTATATTCAACAGGATAATTTTGGTTTGATGGCTGGCAGAAAACTGCTGACTTTTATTGCTCCTGATTTTTTTGGTAATCCAACCACTCTCAACTACTGGGGTGGTTGGAACTATCAGGAAACAGCTTTTTATTTAGGCATTTTACCTTTGTTTTTTCTGATTTTGCTTCTTTTAAGAAAAAAGATAAAACTGAAAAATTTTTATTTGGTTTGGTTTTTTCTTTTCCTTCTTTTAATCTTTGACACTCCCATCGGAAGATTAATTTATGATTTAAAAGTTCCCTTTCTCAGCCAAAATTTTGCTTCCAGAGGAATTTACTTGTTAACTTTCAGTGCTGCTGTTTTAGCGGCTTTCGGCTTTGATTCTTTTCTCAAAGAAAAACTTAAGAAGAAAGAATTAGTTTTTCTGACAATCCCTCTTCTTTTTGTTTTAATTTTTCTTTTTTTAAGAAGCCAACCAGAATTTCTCAACAAAATTTTTATCAACTCTAATCTTCAAAACTCTTTGGTGGCCGTTCGTAATTTAATTTTACCGAGTCTTCTCATTCTGGCCGTCTGGTTGCTGCTTTTGGCAAGCTTCATCTTAAAAGGAAAATTCAAGGTTGCCTTACTCTGGTTGCTGATGTTAATTTTTGTCTTTGACCTTTTTCGTTTTGGTGACAAATATCTGCCTTTTACCAGAAAAGAACTGCTTTTCCCAAAAACGCCTCTGCTTGAATTTCTACAGAAACAGGAAAAGCCTTTTCGGATTGAAAAGGAAAGCAGTGAAATTTTGCCGGCCAACATGTGGGGCTATTACGGTTTAGAATCTGCATCGGGTTACAATCCTTTATATCCCCAGCGCTATTCAGAATTCATCTCCATCTTAAACACCAATGAAGCGAGGTTTGATGTCAGCCGCTACGCTTTGGTGAGAAATTTTGATTCTCAGCTTTTTGATTTACTGAATAACAAATATCTACTGGTTTTGAAAAGAAACAGTGATGGTCAGCCCAGTGAGCAGGGTGAAATCTCCTATCTTTACAAAGATTCCAAGTTTAAATTGATTTATAGTGATAAAAGTCTGGCGGTTTTGGAGAATACCTTGAGTTTTCCCCGGGCTTTTCTGGTTGAAGAGAAGATAATTGAAAAAGATAAAGAAAAAATGGCTCAACTTCTTCTTTCTTCTGACATTGATTTATCAAAAGTTGTTATTTTGGAGGAAGAGATTAATGGCAATGATTTAAAGTCTTCAAATTCTCAAGAGATTTTTACTGATGAGGTTGAATTTATCAGCTATAAACCAAATGAGGAAACATTGAGGATTAGTGTCGATAGTGATAAAATTCTAGTAGTTTCAGAAACTTTTTATCCTGGCTGGAAAGCATTCTTAGATGGGCAGGAAATAAAAATTTATCGAGCCAATTATGCCTTTCGGGCGGTTTTTATTCCCAGGGGAGAGCATCAGTTAAGAATGGTTTACGATCCGATATCGTTTAAGCTAGGAAGTTGGCTTTCTTTATTAGGAATTTTAATATGCGCATCTTTGCTTTTAATAAGAAAAAAATTATAGAGGTCCTTTTTCTTCTGGCGGTTATTCTGTCGGTCATTCCCATCATTATCCCTTTTTTCCACAAAGGTTTTTTCCCAACCCATGATGATGTCCAGGTAGGAAGAATTTTTGAGATGTTCCAGGCTTTAAAATATGGCAGTTTTCCACCCCGTTGGGCCAGCGGGCTTCTTTTTGGTCACGGTTATCCTTTATTTGTTTTCTATTCGCCTTTGACTTACTATCTTGGGGCTTTGCTGGTTTTTGCTGGTGCCAATTTTTTGGTGGCCACCAAGATTGTTTTTTTAATGGCTTTCTTTTTAGGGGCGATAGCCATGTACTTATTGGTCAAAGAAATGTTCGGTCGGCTTCCCGGTTTAGTGGCTTCGGTTCTTTTTTCTTACGCCCCCTACAAAGCGGTTGATGTTTATGTTCGGGGGAATCTGCCGGAATTCTTATCCTTATCCTTATTCCCTCTTGTTTTGTGGTTTAATTGGCGGCTTTTGAAAAGCAAGAATTCAATTTGGCTGCCTTTATTTGCCCTATCTTTGGCCTTATTGTTTTTAACTCACAATATTTCTTTTGTAATTTTTTCTTTCTTTTTGGCGGTTTTTAATCTGGTGATTATCTTAGGCCAGAAAGAGAAAAAGGAGATGTTTATAAAGGCTATTGGCGGTGGTTTGCTGGCCTTGCTGATTTCCTCTTTTTTCTGGGCGCCTTTATTGGCGGAAACAAAACTAGTTAAGCTCTCCAGTCAGCCTTGGCCTTTGTCTTATGATAAGTTTTTCTTAACTTACAAACAGCTTTGGTCTTCGCCTTGGGGATTCAACGGTTTCCATGAACCTCAGCCAATGTCTCTTCAAATCGGCAAAACCTTTATCGTTTTTTCAATTCTGGCTTTTTTAATCGGTCTTTTTAGAAAATATGACCTTCATAAAAAAGCGTGGCTGTTTTTCTCCGGTTTTTTCTTTTTTTCCGTTTTTATGACCACTTTCCCTTCTAATTTTATCTGGAAAGCCTTGCCTTTCCTGGCTTTTTTCCAATTTCCCTGGCGCTTTCATATCTTAATTACTTTTTGTGGCTCGGTTTTAATCGCCACCATCGTTTATTATCTCGGACAGATTATGGTTCAAAAAAAATGGGCGAAAATATTAGTCGGGCTGGTGGCTTTGATGATTATTGGTTTGGTCGTTTTTGAAAATTACCGATTTTTTAAGCCGAAGCTTTATTGGGAACCCTTGGCCGTTTCGGAAACCACCACCTGGGATGATGAATATTTGCCTGTTTGGGTAAAGGTTAAACCAAAAGATTATGAGGGGGAGAAGGTGAAGGTTGTTGAAGGAGAAGGGGAAATAAAAGAGATTAATTGGGGGTACTTGGAAAAAGATTTTATCTTTTTGGCCAAGAAAGAATCTGTGGTTGAATTGGCCCATATTTATTATCCGGGCTGGAAAGCTTTTGTTAATGGGGAGGAAGAGAAAATTGATTACGGCAATGAGCGGGGATTAATGAAACTTAAACTTTCGGAGGGCCAAAATTTGGTCAAATTCAAATTTTTAAGAACGCCTTTAAGATTAACCTCAGAGATAGCTTCTTTGATAGGTTTGTTGACAACTACTTTTCTTTTCGTTAAATTTTTCTTTAAGAAAAAAACCAAGCCCAAGCGGAAAAGATAAAATATTTCAGCGAGGTACTGATTGGCCGGTTTGGTAGTATACTTTACCGCCTTCTGGGGGAAGAGAAAAGATACTTCCTTCCGGAACACTTACAATAACTTCTGTAAATTTTTGGAAGCTCTGCCCAAAAGGTACGGCTTTTATTTTAGTAAGTTTTCCATCGATTTCTACTAAGTACTTCCTTGGTTTTTTGGTTTGTATTGCCACTCTGGCATCTTTTCTTCCATCACCACAAGTATAAGAAGGGCATTCGAATTTATTTGGGCTGGTTGCTAATTGTCCATTGTTGCTATATTTATAAGGGCCTAAATGTGGATCACAATTCTTTTTTAAAAAACAGTCTTTACAGGCAACTTCAACCTTTACCATATTGCATTATTATACCCCAAAGTCAAAAAAGAAAAAAACCACTCCTCATTCGAGTCTTTTGAAACTATTTAAAGAAAAAGAGTTCAGGTAGATGATTCCAGTTGGCGATGATATACTG
>Ga0210030_1003132_pt1 | contig 11049 bp, 10 predicted proteins | sample CryGeymeta201523_FD_183986 | JGI IMG/M metagenome (GOLD analysis project Ga0210030, IMG submission 183986) | Groundwater microbial communities from Crystal Geyser aquifers in Utah, USA - Crystal Geyser metaG 2015-23 (SPAdes) (version 2) | ecosystem: Environmental > Aquatic > Deep subsurface >...
TGCCCCAAAAAAACCGTCCGATTCCGTTGAACAACGAACTCACGGCAATCAAGGTGCCGCCCGCAGCGGCCAGAGCGGCAGCGCTCATGGTGGGGTCAGCGGCCTTGAACAAGTCCTGAATCAGCGGTGACTGAAACCCGATGAACATGATGCCCGCCGTGATATTGCAAAAGAAAATGAACCACATCAACCAAAAGCGACGCGAGCGCACACATTCACCCGGCGTGACGCTGTCGTCATGGCCATCGGCGTTGGCGGCGACTGAGCCATGCCAGCCGGGCGGGGCGTAGCCCACCGGCGGGTTCTGCAGAAAATAAGCTGCGATCACACCGGGAATGCCCAGGGCAAAGGCCATGTAATAGAACACAGTCGGCCACAGCACTGTGGTCACACCACCGTCAGTCACCGAGCAAATACCCAGCAAAAACGGGGCAATGACTTTGCTCATCAGCAAGGCACCCAAACCAAAGCCCATGACCACCATGCCGGTGATGAAACCTTTTTTGTCCGGGAACCACTTGGCAGCGGTCGCCACCGGGGTCACGTAGCTCAGCCCAAGGCCGATGCCACCGATCACGCCCAGCCCCACGTACAAGAGCACCAGATTCTTGCTCTCCAGCGCAAAGCCACTGATCGCCCAACCCAGCGCGTAGAGCAGCGCACCGGCAACCGCCAGTTTGCGCGGGCCAAACCTGGGCAGCAAAATACCGCCCATGGCAGCGGAAAGACCCAAAAAGCAGATGGCCAAAGAGAAAATCAAGGCCACTTGCTGATTGTTCCAGCCAGCAAAAATCATCAGCGGTTTTTGGAAGTAGCTCCACGAGTAAATCGACCCCAGCACCACTTGCAACACGGTGCCCATGATGGCAACCAGCCAGCGACTGGGGGCCGCGCTTGCGGCGGCATTGCCGGCATCGGCGTTACCGGCGTGCGGCATTTGCAAGCCTGAGCCACCGGAAATGGCGGCGCTCGCGTTTGAAAGCTTAGGAATGTTTGACACGTTGTCTCCTGCGTTATAGGCCCACCGTTTGTGGGGTGCAGGCAGTGTCAACGCGAGGTCAGTGGTTCGTCCAATTTTGAATGCAAATAGGCCGATACAGAAGTCTTATAGATGACTAGGGTAAACCCTGATTATTCAATGCGTGCCAAATCACTGTGCGGTGCTTTGCCGTTTGGGCAATTTGGGTGGCGGCACACCGCTATGTGAGGCCATGTGGCGCAGCCAGGTTGGCTCGCTGGCCATGTTGAGCGCGGCACGAAGCGCGTGTGAGGGACGGTCATTGAAGGCGTACATAAATCCAATCGGGGTCAACACCTGCGGCGCGTGCAGCGGGACCGCCTCCAGCTCAGAATAACCGCTGAGCACATCGACTAACGCCCCTGGCAAGATGCTGCTGACCTCGCCTGCCAACACTGCCATGCCCAAGCCCAAAATGGAGTTGGTCTCAATCACCGGCTTGATCACAATGCCGGCTTGTCTGAAAGCGTCCTCAATAATCGCGCGGTTGTGCATGTCAGGGGTCAACAAGCACAACGGCAATTGCGCCGCGTCTTGCCACGACATCGGCCGCGACTTGGAGCGCAGGCTTTTCTTGGCAGGCGGGTCTGTGCGGCGCAGCAAAAAATAGCGTTCGGTGTATTGGTGAACGGTCGTCAATTTGGCAACCTTTGCCTGCAATCGGTCGGTAAAGCCAAAGCCAAGATCAATCGACAAGTCTTCCAGACCGGCTTCAATATCAGACGAACTCATGGCCCACAACACCACAATCAAGCCCGGGTGCCGGGCCTGCAAGATGCCGGCAAAGCGCGCCGCCATCGGCATCACCGTTGGCACGGCCGCCAGTGTCAGGGAGCCCGCGGGTCGACCGGCCGCGCTCTTGAGGTCTTGCTCCAGCAACTCCTGCTCATGGAGCATCCGCTGGGCACTGACAAAGATGCGTTCACCCTCAGGTGTAAAGCTTTGAAACGCGTGGCCCCGTTTGACAATTGCGGTGTCGAATTCTTCTTCCAGGGCCCGAATCGCATTGGACAAAGCGGGTTGGGTGATGTGACAAGCCTCGGCGGCGCGTCCAAAATGCTTGTGCTGGTGCAGGGCGGCGAGATAGCGCAGCGATGTGAATAGATTCATGTTTTTTTAGTTCTCGATACAAGGTTTGCCGATCCATGCCCAGGTCGGCTTGTGCGTATCCCGGTGCACGCTACTGGCTGCACAGCGTGCAAAAATTACGCCGGGAAGATTGTAGGGTGGCGGCTTCGCACTACCCCAGATGAAGGCCTGTGTTGACTGAGTCGCGAAGTCTGTCCGCTGATGCCGGAACGCTTGGTGGCTCGTCCACAGAGGGCGCCAGAGCACTGGGTGTCTTGAACCGGGCCAACTTGTCACGAAAAACCGTTGGCATGGATACAACCTTGTGGGTTTCGTAGTCAAAAAAGACGATTCCGGTCTTGCCACGGGCTACCTCGCGCCCGGTGGACTGCTCGTTCATTGACCAAACCAAGTCGAAGCCCTTGTGGCCGAGGTCGGTTGCACCCATGCGCACCACCATCACTTCGCCATGAAATGCCTCTGAGCGGTACTGTAGCGCCGCGTCGGCCACCAGAATGCCAACACCTTCTACGTCGAGTTCGGTGTAGCCAAGGGATTTGAAGAACCTGACACGCGCTTCCGACACAACAGTAAGAAGAAGTGCATTGTCCAGATGCCCACCATAATTCATGTGGCTTTGGTACAGCGTGATGTCGGTGCAAAAGGCAAATAGACCGGGGAGCCGGATTTGAATGCGAGCCATGAGAGGGAAACTTAGAAAATGAGTGAGGGCTCCATTTGATCACTGTGCCCTGCCGTTCGACTGACACGTGGGGCCCCGCCAATTTCGGAAGCAGCGGGACAGGCAGTCTGCATTTTGGTTGGCTTGAAAAGAAGGTTGGCCACAAGCCACAGATAAGTGAACGAAAAAAAGTCATCCATCCGGATCACGCCGACTTATCGGTCAGCCAGTTCGTGATCCGTGCTGGTCAACCGGCTGGAAGTGGTCGTGTCTTTCAATCCCAAACGACCCCAGAACGGCAATCGCAGCGCCGGGGCGTTGAGGTCAACGCCAAAGTTCAACCCCAGCACATTAAACTCCAACCCCTCCTGCACGCCCACGCTCACACCGAGCAGGCCCAGCAGCCCGATTTGCAGGCCCGAGCCGGAAGATGACACGCCCAGCGGGCTGCTCAATGGCCGGTAGTCTTTGCCGATGGCGTTGGCCGGCAAGTCGAGCTTGAGTGCTGGCACCTGCCGCCCGATGTGCGCCATGAAGGTGTTGCTGTTGGGGCCGGGGTAGGTGCGGTATTGGTCGGCGAAGGGGTAACTGGAGATAGCGGTTTCGATGTCGTCGATCATCAGTTCAACCGCTTCACCCTGATGGTCCACCAGCAACTCGGGGGTTGAGCCATACCAAAGTCCGTCAGGCACCGCGTAATTGCGCCGCACCACATGTGGCGCGCGCCAGCCGACCACATCAAAGCGGGTGTAGGCCGTCTCGCCCTTGCGCTTGTAGATGATCCAGGGGTGCACCGCAAAAAAGCCGCGCCAGCCGTAAGTTGGCGCGGCATAGACCTGGACGATGGCGGTGTCGACCAGCTTCGCCGGGTCGGGCGCGATGCCGGCAGAGTGCCTGGGCGCGGTGGCCCAGCCCCCGCGTGTGGTGGCGGCTGTTGGCGCGCTGTCCTGCGCCAGCGCGGCTTGCGCGACCAGGACAAGGCAGGCGCCAAGAGCGGCGCGCAACAAGCAAGCGTTCAATGCAGTCATATTGATTCAAAGTCCTCAAACCAAGCGGCAAAATGCGGGAATAGTTAAAAGTTTTTCACAGACCATGATGCCACAGCAGCCATTCTTGCTCCCGACGAACTGTGGCAGGCCCTGGTGGCCAAAGACTGGCAACGCTTATTTGTTGATTTACGCCCGCTTTGGTGTCAGGCGCATCTGGTGCTGTTTGGCCACGCCCTGTTGGAAAAACTGGTGGTGCCAAGAAAGTCGATCACCGCCCATGTTTACCGCGTTTTGGCAGATGCCCCGTCCATCGACAGCATGGACGCCTGGCTGGCGCAAGACTTGAACGCCGACAAATTGGCCACCAAGCCCTTTGCCCATTTGCCAGTGCTTGGTGTGCCTGGCTGGTGTGCCGCCAACCAAGATGCGGTCTTTTACCGCGATGCCAGCGTGTTTCGCCCGCCCTTCGTGCTGCCGAGGGCTTTGTAAAATGAGCGGGTGCTCAAATCCATCGAAAACAAACCTTCAGGCGGTCATTCGTTGTCGAGCATTCTGTGGGAGTTAGCGCAAGATACCCAGCGTGAGCGCATCGCCATCAGCGATCTGCTGCTTGCTCTTGGTGACCGGGCGACGGGTGCCCTGATGTTCATCTTTGCCTTTCCCAACGTTTTGCCCACCCCGCCCGGCACTTCAAGCGTTTTGGGGGCGCCACTGATCTTTCTGGCAGCACAACTCATGCTGGGCCGGGCACCGTGGTTGCCGGCCTTTCTGGCAAAGCGCTCGATGGCGCGTTCAGACTTTTCTTCATTGGTCAAACGCATCGTGCCCTGGCTGCAGCGCGCCGAAGGTCTGTTGCGCCCCCGCCTGACGATTCTGGCCCTGCCGCCGATGGAATATTTTGTAGGCTTTCTGTCGCTGTTGCTCTCGGTCTTGCTGGTGCTGCCGATTCCTTTGGGCAACGTGCTGCCTGCTCTGGCCATTAGCCTGATGGCGCTCGGGGTGCTTGAGCGCGACGGGGTTTGGGTGTTGGCAGGGTTCGCGGTGGCCGCTGCTGCGGGGTCGGTGATTTATGGCGTGCTCTTTGCCATGGCCAAGGCCGGTTTGTATTTCTTCACGCAGGTTGTGTAGCAGTCCCGCTTCAAAATGCACATTAGTTGTCTGCGTTCACACCGGCCCGGTTGGCGCGCGGGCTTGTCGACCAGGCGCGCCAACAAGTCCATGGGCAGCGGCAGCACGATGGTTGAAGCGCGGTCGCCTGCCACCTGCGTCATGGTCTGCAGGTAGCGCAGTTGCAGGGCTTCGGGCTGTTGCGCCAGCATTTTTGCCGCTTCCAGCAAGGCCACCGCCGCCTGCTTTTCGCCCTCGGCGTGGATCACCTTGGCACGGCGCTCGCGCTCGGCCTCGGCCTGGGCGTCCAGGATTTGCTGCACATCCAGGTTGAGCCGCTCGCGCTCGGCCAGCATTTCGTCAAGCTCGTGCTTGCCCAGCACCACGCGCAGCGTGGTTTGTGCCAGCTGGCTGGTGGCCATCAGGTAGTCTTCCACCTGGATGATCGCCTTGTCGGGCGCCACCACGCGAAAGAAAATCACCGCATTGACCTTGACTGAGACGTTGTCGCGCGAGATCACGTCCTTCGGCTCGACGTCCATGGTGACCACGCGCAAATCGACCCGCACCATTTGCTGTAGGCCGGGGATGACGATCACCAGGCCGGGCCCCTTGACCTTCCAGAAGCGGCCGAGCTGGAACACCACCCCGCGCACGCGCTGGCCCGGTTGTAGCGGCGTTTTGGCGCGCACCTGCCAGTGCTCGCCGTGAACCAGCGCCCAGGTCTGGCCGTCGATCACTTGCGTGACTTCACCGGGCGCGCCAATCAGTTGCTCGGCACCGCTGACCACCGGCGCACGCCGCGCCCGCAAGGCCATGCTGCCACCCAACAACACCGCGGCGGCGGCCGTGAGTGCCAGTCCAAAAATAAGCGGCAACGGCACGCCCAGGCCCGGTACATCGCGGTCGAACAGCATCAGCCCGCCGGCTATAAAAGCCACCACGCCGCCGACCCCAAGTACACCAAAGGCGGGGGTTACCAACTCGGCAGCCAGCAGCGCAAAGCCGAGCAGAATCAACGCCAGTGCCGCGTAATTGACCGGCAGCAATTGCAACGCAAACAGCGCCAGCAGCAGGCGGTGGCGCCAGTCTGGTGGCTGCGCTTTTGTAATCAAGCCTTTTGTTTCAAGCTTCAGTTTGCCACCCGCCACCTGCACCTTGCGGCCGTCGATCTGCATCAGCAAGTCGGTGATGTTGGTGGCGACCAGGTCGATCACGTTTTGCTGTAGCGCCTCGGCCGCGGTCAGGCTCACTGCATCGCGCACGGCGCGTTCGGCCCACACCGCGTTGCGGCCGCGCTGATCTGCCAGGCCGCGGATGAAGGCGGCGGTGTCGTTGATTTGCTTGGCCGTCATCGGGCTCGCAGGCACAGCGGGTGCCCGGCCATCCGGCGCCGAGGCAGGCTTTGATGGTGCTGCTTCCCCGGGTGCTGTAGTCGGCACTGGCCGGGCCAATGGCGTCGTGCACCGTAAGGACCGGCACGGGCACCGGCGCTGCCTGGGCAGCCAGCGCAGAGCGGTAAAGCGCCAGCGCAAGCAGCCACCAGCGCAGCGCTCTGTTGGCACAGCGCTGGCCAAGTCTGGCAAGATTTAGCGCGGAGTTTGCCTGCATCACACCTCCAAAAGGATCAATTTCCTTAGGTCGGCAGCCTGGCCTGATGGGAAGTGGGGCACTTGATAAATATCATGGCAGTGAAGCGGGTCCAGACGTCAGCGGTGCATGCAGACGTTCCTTAGTTGTCTGGTCTGTTGAGTCTGCTGCTGGTTTGAAACAGTCCACGAACATGGTCTGTTTTTCCATATACTCCAGACTATGTATATCCAGAAAGGACGTTTACTATGCAAGTCGCTAAATGGGGCAACAGTCTGGCGGTGCGCTTGCCGGTGGCACTGGTGCAGGAACTCGGCATTGTCGACGGCGACGAGTTGCAGTTGCTCCCCGCCACTCAGGCACCCGAAGGAAAGCCATGTGTCATCGTCAGTCGCTTGCCCAGCAAAATCGAGCGCCTGCAGGCGATGCGCCGATTTCGTGCGCCTTTTCCGGCAGATTTTTCCTTTGATCGTGATGAGGCAAACGCAAGGTGAAGGCCTTCATCGATACCAATGTATTAATCTACTGGGTTGATGCAGGGCCACGCGCCGACGTGGTGGAGCAGTTGCTGGCGAACTACTGCGTGATCAGCGTTCAGGTACTCAATGAGTTTGCCAATGTACTTGGCAAAAAGCGCGCCATGGCGCTCGCCGATATTCAGGAACTCAGCAATACGCTAATTGACATCTGTGAGGTGGTTGATTTGAGCGTTCACACCCACCAAACGGCCTTGGCGCTGATGGCCAATTACAAGTTGTCGCTTTATGATGCCAACATTGTGGCGGCCGCTGGTTTGAGCACTTGCACGGTGCTCTACAGTGAAGACATGCAAGATGGCCTGAACATCAAAATGCCCATGTCAAAAAACAAAAAAGTTTTGTCCATCCGAAATCCGTTCCGTGTCGCTTAGCCCACCCACGGCTGCACCACCCCCATTACCAGCCGCACCAGTGCGCTCAGCACCAGCGCCACGCCCACCGACAGCAGCACCGAGAACCCCGCCTGGGCGCGCCCCAGCGTGCGGTTCATGATGGCGTAGGTCGAGATGCAGGGCACATAAAAAGTGATGAATACCAGCAGCGTGACGATCTGCGCAGTGCTCAGCGCGGTGTTGATCTCCTGCGTGCCCAGCGCCTGAAAAATCATCAGCAGCGAGAGCTCCTTGCGCAGCACACCAAACAGCAGCGGCAGGCCCAGCACCAGCGGCAGGCCAAGCCACCAGTTGGTCAGCGGAGTCAATACAAAGTTAATGAGGCCGTCGGCACCAAAGTGGCTCAGTAAAGCCAGCACCACGCTGCCGCCCACCAGCAGCGGCGTGACGATGGTGAGCACATCACTGGAGCGAACCCAGGTTTCGCGCAGCATGGCGCGCCAGTCGGGCAGGGTGTAGGGCGGAATCTCCTGCACCTGGCCCGGGCCCACTTCCTGCTGCCGGTGCGACAAGATCAAGCCCATCACGGCGATGAGCAGCAGCGTGAGCGCGTAAATGCCGATCACACCCATCACGCCAAGGTATTTGCCCGCCACCGCCAAGATGATGGCCGAGCGCGCTGAGCACGGCACAAAGGTGATCAGCACCGAGGCAATCAGCCGTTCGCGCCCCGTCGAGGTGCGCGCCACTGCCGCAATGGCCGGCACGTTGCAACCCAGACCCAGCAAAAACGGCACGGCCACACCGCCATGCAGCCCGATCTTGTGAAAACCCCGGTCCACCACAAAGGCAATGCGGTGCATCAGGCCCACCTCTTCGAGCGCGATCAGCAGCAGCAGCAGCGGCAGCATGTAAGGCACCACGATGCCGGTCAGACCGATCAGTCCGTCCACCACGGCGCGCGCCACCACAGCCGGGGTGGACTGCGGTTGCCAGGCGCTAACAGCTTCGATCAGGCGCACGGTGGTCTGGCGGTCGATCCAGCCACTGACCTCGAACACCACAAACAACACGCCGGCAAAGACCGCCAGACTGGCAAGCAAGCCCCACTGCCGATGCAGCATGAAGGCGTCAAGCCAATAGCGCCAGTTGTGCCGTGGTTCGAGCGGTCCCGGGCGCAACGCAGCTTCAAAAATGGTGGCCGCCTGGTGGTGCCTGTCAGCGTGGATTTCTTCCGCCAGCGGGCGCGGCAGGCCCAGCCCTGCGGTGTTGCGCAAGGTTATCAACGACGGCAGCAGCGTGGCAAAGTGTTCTTGCAATTCACGCTCGAAATAGCTGTGCCCGGAGGCAAACAACGACAGCAGCAGTTGCTGCGGTACGCGAAAGGCGGTGTAAATATCGGGCTGGTTCAGTGCCGCGCCAAGCGGCGCCAGGCTGTTGGCAATGTGCGGGCTCAGCGCTTGCGGCAGCGGGCAGATGGCCTGGCGCGCCGTGGCCACCGCCGTTTTGAAAAGCTCGGCAATGCCTTGCCCCATCAGGGCGGAAATGGGCACCACGGGCATGCCCAGCAAGTTGGACAGCGACCGGGTGTTGACGTGCAGCCCCTTGCGATGCACGGCATCCATCTGGTTGAGCGCCAGCACCACGGGGCGCCCCAGCAGGCTCAGCTCCAGCGCCAGTTCAAGGTCGCTTTGAAGGTTGCCAGCATCGGCCACCTGGATGATCAGGTCTGGCGGCTCGAATGGTGCCGGCGCTGCGCCAGGCTCGTGGGCGGTGACTGGTGGGCGGTCATTGCCCCACAACAGGTATTTGAGGGTGCCCAGGTCATGGTCCTGTAAATGGTGCAGCGACAAGAGGCTTGGCAGTTCAATCACGCTGGCTTCGTCAAGGCCGATCTGCACCGTGCAGGCGCGGTAAATACGGTTGGTGTCGGTGAGCTCACCAGTCTGCGGCGCGGTGCTGGAGACCGCGTTAAACAAGGTACTTTTACCAGCGCCCGGCAAGCCCACCAGCGCAATGCGCAAGCGCCGCGCGCCGCGCAGCAGCGGCGTGTGCAGCGTGATACGGTGCTCTGTCACGCTGGTGCTGGAATTTTTCATGTGAGAGTGACCTTCTTCCGTGAGTAGAAGTATTGTCACCCAAGGGAAAAGCGATGAATTTGGCCGCTTTCAGGCTGTGCTTGCCATCGCCAAAGCCGAGCAAGGACGGCTTGAAGCTGTTGAACCCAACGATCAGGGCTTCACCACCGGCCAGCCCCGGCGATTCCATTCGCTCATGCCGCCCTGTACAAAGCGCACATGGGCGTAACCGCGTTCACGCAAGGCTGCGAGCGTGGCACTGGAGCGGTTCTGGGTGTTGCAGATCAACAGCACCGGCTTGTCGGTGGCCGTGGGTATTTCTGCGAGCCGCGCGCCAAGCTGGCGCATGGGCAGCAGTTGCGCGCCTTTGGCAACGCCGGTGGCGTGTTCATTGGGTTCACGGATGTCGATCAGGATGGCGCGGCCTGCTTCAAACTCGGCGCGGGCGACATCCAGCGTCACGGAATCAGCCCGCGCCGCGTGCGAGACGCTGGTGCCCACGGTGAGGGCAAGGCCGAGCAAGGCCAGTGACGCGCTGCGCCGTGTGAGCATGGATTTTTGAGTAGTGTGGGTCATGTGAAAACTGCGTGGTTTTGGCTTTAACCATTTCATTATTTCACGCTGCCAATGACCTGGCAGGCACATGGATGCGCGTGCAAGCGGCTCAGTTACACTGTTTTGAGGTTGATCGACGCTTGAACAAACGGCGCCACTCCTGCGCGGGCAAAGCATCCGATGAGAGGTCTATGCATGCGCCAACTCTTGATCAAAAAATTCAAGTTCATCACAACCTTTCTGGAGTCACAAATGCAAATCAACAATTTCACGACGATCGTTCTTTCGACGGCTTTTTTAACAGCTTGCGGGGGTGGTGGGGGTGGGAACGATGGACCCGCACCTGTGGCTGCCACGGCAGCATTGACCAGCACCACTCAAGATGTTGCCGCTCAAGAGGTGGTTTCCACGGCCTTGGCGCCCTTGGAGTTAGTGCAAACGCTGACAGGCGCTCAAACCACAGATGAAGGTGCGTTGTTCAGATTTGCGCTTGCTCAAAAAAGCAAACTGCCAACTTACTTGATGAACGCCAGCAAAAACAGCACTTTGGTTGGCGTGGTGCAAACCGAGACCGTGGCTTGTACCTACGGTGGCTCGCTCTACATCAGCGCTTCGGTCGCCAATCCGAATGGTGAACCCACGGCCGGTGACAGCGCCACAATCACCGGCAACAACTGCGTTGAAGCCGATGGCACGATCAGCGGCTCGCTGCGCTTGACGTTCAACAGCCTGAGCGGCAATTTCAACACAGACTATTACAGCGCCAGCATCACACTGTCCTTTGACAACCTTGCCATTGCCTCGGCACAGATCAACGTCCGGGCCAACGGTTCATTTGCGCTGGCGGAAGCGGCCAATGGTTACAACAATCTGCAACAAACATACTCAACGCCGTCCTTGAGTGTTTCGGCAGACTATGCTGGTGAAGCGCGTACACGGACGCTGTCTGGTTTTCATGCCACGGCAACCAGAACCCCTGGGGTCAACTATTCCTATGCCACGAGCTACAGCCTAAATGGCGCAGTGACCAGTTCGGCAATGGCATCGCAAACGCTGATGTTCAACACCATCACGCCGTTCGTTGAGTTTTC
>Ga0210030_1003157_pt1 | contig 10998 bp, 10 predicted proteins | sample CryGeymeta201523_FD_183986 | JGI IMG/M metagenome (GOLD analysis project Ga0210030, IMG submission 183986) | Groundwater microbial communities from Crystal Geyser aquifers in Utah, USA - Crystal Geyser metaG 2015-23 (SPAdes) (version 2) | ecosystem: Environmental > Aquatic > Deep subsurface >...
TGACGCCCGGAAAGGAATCTTCGATAAAGACTTTGTCGGCTATGGATTGCATGGGGAACTCCGGGAGAAAAGATGAAGGATGAAGGATGAATTCAGAATTCAGAATTCAGAAAGATGAAAGATGAAAGATAAAGCGTGATCCGTGTTACGTAGTTTGATAGTTATGTAGTTTCGTAGTTACGTAGTTTCGTAGTTCCGTGTGTACGTGTGTACGTGTGTACGTGTGTACGTGTGTACGTGTGTACGTGTGTACGTGTGTACGTGTGTACGTGTGTACGTGTGTTACCTGTATACCTGTCTACCTCTCCCGCGTCACAATTTGTTGCGGTGTCGCGAGCGGCAGGGTGAAACGGAAGGTGGCGCCTTTGCCGTCCTGGCTTTCCACCCAAATGCGCCCGCCGTGTCCCTGAACGGCCAGGCGGCAGAAGGCCAGTCCCACGCCCAGCCCGCCGGGTTTGTCCTTGCCGCGCAGGCGGGAAAACTTTTCAAAAATGCGTTCCTGTTCGGCGGGCGGGATGCCGGGACCGTTATCGCGCACCCAAAACTGCATCCACTCGCCGTCCTGTTTCGCGCCGGCCTCGATCTTTCCTTCGGCGGGCGTAAATTTGACGGCGTTCTCGATCAGGTTGACGAGCACGCGGCGCGCCATGTCCGCGTCCACCCACAGGAGCGGCAGGCGCTCGGGCAGGCGGGAGGCCAGTTTTTGGCGGCGGCCTTCCGCGGCGGGCGCCACGTCTTTCAGCGCCTGCTGGACGAGGGCGGCGGGGTCCGCCACTTTCTGGTCGGCCACCGGCTGGCCGGATTCGAGGCGGTTCAGGTCGAGCAGGGAGTCCACCAGCCGCTGGATGCGCGCCGTGGAATGCGCCGCGATGCCGAGGATGGAATGCGCCGACTCGTCTTTTTCGTCCACCATGCCGGAGAGCACGTTCAGGCCGGAGACGATGTTTGCCAGCGGCGAGCGCAGGTCGTGGTAGATCATGGCGGCCAGGTCTTCGCGCAGGGCGTCCAACGCTTTGCGCTCGGTGATGTCGCGTAACATCCATTGCAGGGCATCGGACTGCTCGAAATCCACGCGCCGCACGTGGGCTTCCACCGGCAGGCTCCCGCCCTCTTTTTGGCGCAGGGACGATTCGTAGCTGCGCGGCTCGCCGTCGCGCAGCGCCTCAAACCCCGCGCCGACGCGCAGACCATTGACCTCGTGCAGTCCGTCAATGGTTTGGGAGCGTAGTTCCTCATCGCTGAAACCGCTGAGTTGTATGGCCTGGCGATTGGCTTCCAAAATTTTTCCGTCCCAATCGGTGATCAGGATCGGGTCAATGCTGTCTTCGAAAAGTTCGCGATAACGCTGGTGGGCGGCGCCCAGCCGCTCGTAGAATTGCGCGTTCTGGATGGTGGTGCCTGCCAAACTGCCGAGACCGGTCATTACCAACAGCGCATCGGGATCGAACGCGCCGCTGATCGGGTTGATGGCCTCGATCACGCCGATCACCCCGGCCTGGGTCTGGATCGGGGCGGCGGCCACGGCCGTCGCGCGGATCCCGCCAAAACGGTCCGCGTCGGTGAAGCGTTTGTCCGCGCCGGCAGAGGGGATCACCAGCCCGCGTCCCTCGCGCGCCACCAGTCCGATCAGACCCTCGCCCGCGGGCACGCGGCGGTTGATGATGTTGCCCGCGTTCTGCCCGGCCGCGGCGCGGAAGACCAGTTCGCCGGTCTGCGCGTCGGCCAGGGCCACGGCGGCGGTCTCCACCTGCAGGGCTTGCATGGCCTGGTTGAGGATGCGCTGAAGCACGTCCTCCATCCGCAGGGAGGTGTTGATGGAGGCCGCGCTCTCGGCCAGCGCCGTCATCACGCGCGCCTGGCGCTGGCTCTCGGTATACAGCCGCGCGTTCAACACGGCCACACCGGCCTGGTCGGCGATGGCCTGCATCAATTCGAGATGTTCATCGTTGAAGGCATTGGGGACGGAATGCACCAGCGTCAGCACGCCCACCAATCTTTCACGGGCCAGCAAAGGCACGCTGATGGCGCACTTGGCCCCCGTATTCTCGATGGAATCGTCCGGCCGCTTCAGCCAGCGGTCGTCCCGCGTGGTATCGGGGATCAGCGCCGGTTTGTGGTTGGTGACCACCCACCCCGCCAGTCCGCGCTCCACCGTGTCGCGCAACTGTTGCGTGGTGTGTTCGTGGAACTGCTGGCCGTAGACGATGGTCGCGTCCACCGGCTTGCCGTTGTCGTCCAGCACCACGATGCTGGCGCGCTCGCCGCCCACGTTACGCATGGCCTCGAACAACACGCGTTGCAACACCGTGCGTAAATCCAACGCGGTGGCTACCTCGCGGCTGACATGGTAAAGCAGTTCCAGCAAGGCGCGGGAGCGGTCTTCAGCAGGGGGGGTGGGACGCGGGCGAAACACCATTTTTGTTCCAACGAAAGTATAGCACAATCATCCCTGTGCGGTAAAATCATCCCATGCCCCTCGACCTTTCCCGTATCCGCGCCCTGTGCTTCGATGTGGACGGCACCTTGAGCGACACCGACGACCTGTACGCGCAAAAGGTGACGCCGTTCCTGCCGCGCTTCCTTTTCCGTGACCCCGAACGGGCCGCGCGCCGCTTTGTGATGTGGATCGAATCCCCGGGCAACGCCCTGATGGGACTCCCAGACCGCTTCGGCCTCGACGATGAGCTGGCCGCGGCCATCAACTGGCTTTCGCGCCGCCGCCGACGACGCGCGTGGAAGAGCTATCTGCTCGTCCCCGGCGTGGACACCATGCTGGCGCGCCTCGCGGGGCGCGGGCGTTTTCCCCTGGCGGTCATCAGCGCGCGTGACGAACGCGGCACGCGCGCCTTCCTCGACCACTTCGACCTGACGCGCTACTTCGACGTGATCGTCACCGCGCTGACCGCCGCGCACACCAAACCTTATCCCGACCCGATCCTCTACGCCGCGCAAAAAATGGGCGTCGCGCCCGAGGCCTGCCTGATGATCGGCGACACCACCGTGGACATGCGCGCCGGCAAATCCGCGGGCGCGCAGACGGTGGGTGTGCTATGCGGTTTTGGGGAAGAAGAGGAGTTACGAAGGAAGGGCGCGGACTTGATCCTCAAGTCCACGGCGGAGGTGGGGGAGTTGGCGCTCAAAGGCTAACGCTACGCTTACACCTGCCTCCGGAAGCCGGAGCGAGGTCGAGGTATGAGCGCTTGTTGGGCCACAGAGGTCTCTTCGTTCAGTCGGGAAATGCAACCTCGCGGCGCGCACGCAATTCCATCGGTAACAAGCTGGCATAGAGAAACTCATGCAGTGGTGTGGCAACATTGACTTCCTTTCCAAGACGCGCCACCGCCCCCGTCCACGCATCGAACGCATGATCGGATTCTTGATCGAGCATTACGCGGGTAACTTCCCCGCCTGGCTCTCGCCGGAGCAGGCGCGCGTCATCCCGATCACGGATGGGCAGAACGAGTACGCGCAGGGCATCGTCCAACAGTTGCGCGAGCAGGGCATCCGCGTCAGCGCGGACGTGAGCGCCCAGCGCATGAACGCCAAGATCCGCTCGGCGCAGTTGATGAAGGTGCCGTACATGCTGGTCGTTGGAGAAAATGAGATGAACGCGGGACAGGTTTCGCTCCGTGTCCGCGACGGAAGCCAGCAGAATAATATTCCGCTGGCGGAGTTCATCGTCCGCGCGAAGGATCGGATCGAGCGAAGGGCGAAGGAACTATAAACGAAAGAAGAAAGACGAAAGAAAGCAGGCGGAGGTAAACCCTCCGCCTGCTTTCTTCTAAAGTTGGAATTAAGGTTTGGCTGGCGGCGACCAGGTCAGTGTCCAAGGTCCCGCTTGAGTCTCAACATAAATGTGCATGGTAAAGGTCAGCGCGCCGCTGGGTAAGCCGTCTTTGAAAACCAGGGTTTCCTGCATTTCAAAGTAGCCCTTGCGGTCATAAAAATTTTCGTACCCCTCCTTTGCAATGTATTCTTCCAACTGCAAATCGTAAAATGCATATTCACGAGAGAGAGGGGAGCGTAACTTTATTCTGTATCCGCGCTCTGTCCGCGTGATGCCTTCCACCAGAAACGAATATCCGCCCACCTGCACGGTCTGGTTCAGCGGCCAGGTCTGCCCAACGGCGGGATTTGCGCCCACATCCACTGGGAATTGGAAGGTGTCATCAATGGTAATTGCGATCTCAGGCAGGGTAATGGTGACGGGCGCGTCCAACGGCTTGCGAACTTCCAGCGCCCAGTAGGTCACATTCGACCAGCCTGAAGGGGGCATCAAATCCGGGCGGAACGAGAAGGAGACAGGCTTCCCGTTGCGGTCGGTGACGTGAAATTCGTAGGGAATGGATTCCTCCGCTGCCCCACCCCACAACAGCCCAGGCAGATCGCCTGCATCGGTGAAATTGCCTACCAGCAAGTATGAATTTTCCAGTTCAACTACTTTCTCCAGATACAGCCCGGAGCCGTTCGGAACGGGCGTCGGCGTAGCGGGAAAATCGGTGGGGTAAACTGCGGACGCGGGCGTTTCCAGTCCAGCAACGAGGGTGGGAGTAGGTAGGAGCGGGCGGGACGACTCAAAAGTCGAGGCAATCTCGGTGGCGGGCAAAACCAATCCCTCCGGCGCGGGGACGAGTTGCAGGGTCAGCGTGGGCAATTGGCAGGGAGCGATGAGCGTGACTTTCGTTACGCCGACAGGCAGGGATGGAAAAGTGAAGTTTGCATCGAAATTCAAGACGCCATTTTCACCACTCATATTGGTCAGGTACCCATCAGTTGATTCCAGGCGGACGCCATTTTCAAGGAGTAGGGCGGGCGCTTCGGTGCATTGTTGTTCGGCAGCGCCCCGAAGGATGGATACGCCCTTGACGCGATACATCACCAGCGTTTGAGCGGAATCGGCAACGGCTTGCTTCATCGTCAGGGTGATCCCATCACGCTGAATACTTACCCGCTCTGCCAACACGCGCACCGGCGCGTTCTGTTCCACGAAGCCCACGCCGGGGATGTAGCCAAGCGATTTGCCAATGGCATAAACCACACCGGTCAGGAGAGTCAAAGCAAGCAAGATTGTGAGTAGCAATAGTACTGGGCGAGTGCGAAGAGTCATCATCAGGGATTTCCTTTCAAGGCGTGCCGAAATGTTCGGCCACAGGTTGGTATTCTCCGGGACGCCGCGGCGAGCGATATTTTCCAACGCGTTTTTCATGCGCTTGTCGTTCATCCTTCGCTCCTTTCCGCCAGCAGGCCGCGCAACCGTTCGCGCGCCGCGTTCAGCATCCACTTCACCGTGCCGACCGCCGTGCCAGATTCCTTCGCCATCTCGGCCTCGCTCATTTCGAGAAAATATCTTTGCACAATGACGGCTCTCTGCCTCGGCGACAATTTCTGCATGGCGTCCCAGATTTGATTTTGGACTTCGATGGACTCCACCTGCGACTCAACCGACTCGACTCTCGAAGCTAATTCTGTGAAAATAGTTTCATCCGCATCCTCCCCGACCTCAACCTGCCGCGCCGACCTTTGCATCGTCTTCACTGAGGCATTGACCACGCTGCGCATGAACCACGGCTCGAACGGACGCGTCGAGTCGAAGCCGCGTATGGAACGATATGCCCGGAGAAAAGCATCCTGCACGATGTCCTCAGCCAGCCCCAAGTCCCGCGTGATCAGATAGGCTGTGCGCACAGCCTTCACTTGGTGGCACGCGACCAGGAATTCCAGTCCGCCGATGTCGTCGTCTTTGAGTCGCTGAATGGCTTGTTGTTCTTCCATTGTCATCCACTTATCATATCCGATGAACCCCGAAAAGGTTGGGGGCTGGGATGATTTGCCTCTTGACAAACCTGTCATCGCGAATATAATACAAACCAGTTTGCAATACAAACCACAAATTCAGGAGGCTTCCCATGAAAGACACACTTACCCAGGTTCAACAGCACGCCCGCGCCTACTGGTTCGCGGATGGGTTGAACGAAATCGTCAGCGGGATTTTTGCGGCGCTATATGGCGGACTCATCCTGCTGATAACCCGCGCGGAAAGCGGCGCGCCCCCAAAGGACATGCTTTCCACTACGGCGGACATCTTCCTGCTGGTTGGCGTTTTTCTGACCCCAGTCCTGCTCCGCTGGATGAAGGAGCGCGGTACCTATCCGCGCAGTGGGTACGTCGCCTACCCGGAGTTGAAATTCGCCGAAAGGTTGCGTCGAGTCATCCCAGCCATGATTATCGCTTTCCTTTTGGTGGTGTTGGTTGCCACTTTCATCATCGCCTCAGCACAGACACGGCTATGGGTCTTCGCGTCAATGGCCTGGCTTCCGACGGCAATGGGCGTACTGTTCGGCGTGATTTTTATCCGTTCGGCGCGCGAGACCGGACTAACGCGGCATTTCCTGCTTGGAAGTATCAGCCTCGCCACAGCAATCTGGCTGGGATGGCGCACCCTGCCTTTTTTGAGCCGCATCTCCCTGGGGATGTTTGCGGGCGATGGTTTCGGGCCGATGCCGCCTGAGACCGCAATTGTGACGCAGGATTTAGTGACTACCGTGTATTCCAACGCCGCATGGTTGTTGATCGTCATGGGCATCGCTGCATTCATTCTGGGAGCGCTGACTCGTACCCATTATCTGAGGGAGATAAAAAATGCCCGCCCTGAATGAACATACCGACATTGACCGCGTCCTCCACGAACCGGCGCGGGCGGTCATTACCGCCATTTTGGATACCGTCGAAAGCGCCGACTTTCTCTACTTGCAACGGGAGACCGGGCTGACGAAGGGCAACCTCTCCTCCCATCTTGCAAAATTAGAGGGCGCAGGCTACGTCGCCATCCAGAAAACCTTCCGCGGCAAACTCCCCTTGACCTTGTGCCGTTTGACCGCGCCGGGCAAACAAGCGTTCGATCAATATCGCAAGCGACTGGCAGACTTCATCGCGAAAACTTGAACGTCAATGAGACGGTAGGCAATGGATGATGGATTGTGATGAAACAGGCGGAGGATTTTCCTCCGCCTGTCCTTTTACTCGCCAAACAAACTGCTTTCCCCCTGAAACTCGAACAACACCGAGCCTGTGGCAATATCCCAAAAGCGGACAATGGTCAATGCCTTGTCTGCATATCCTGTTTCCAGCGAGATCAGGGTTTGGGGATCGAGCCACTCCAGGCGCGTGTACAAAATCCCTTCCTTTTGGCCGAAAGCGGTGACGAGTTTGCCAGTGTGCGTATCCCAAATCCGAATGACACCCCCTCCCGTCGCGAGTTGACTTCCACCCGGCGACCAGGCCAGGGCGGAGGCTTGATTTTGATGGGCGTAGATCAGTCCGTCGCATTGGTTCGTCGCGGTCGTCCACAGGCAGACCGTCCCGTCGGCGTGGGCGGAGGCGATGCGCGTCCCATCCGGCAACCAGGCCAGTTGGATGGGCGCCGCGCCCGCGCGCGAATCGTACAGGCGGACGGATTCGCCGGTGTCCACGCGCCAGCGGCGGAAGCCGTAGGCGAGGTCGCCCGTCGCGATCAGGCGCGAGCCGTCGGGTGACCAGTCAATATCGTAGGGCGGGACGATGAAATCTTTTTGCAGGGAAACCGCCTCGCCCGTTTCGATGTTTACTGCCACCAACCCCCGATCCGGCAGGGAAAAGGCCAGCAAGCGGCCATCCGGCGACCAGGCCAGCGCGCCAAAGGGAATGGAAGCCTGCTTTTGATCCTCGCGCTCGAAGAGAGTCTTCCATGCGGCGGCGTCCCAGACGATGACATGCGGCAGGCCGCTTTCGCTGGCGCGCATGAGGATGCTCCCCGCCGCCAGTTTCGTGCCGTCGGGCGACCAGGCCACCTGAAACACGTTCTCGTTTTCTTCCAGAGTGCGGAGGAGTTTGAACGTTTCAAGGTTATACAGGGAGATTCCCTGCGAGGTGGCGAAAGCGATGGTTTTCTGGTCGGGACCAATATCGAAAGAATGGATTCTTCCGGGCAGGGTTGCGGCTACGCGCGGCTCGACAGTGGAAAGCGGAATGGGCGTCGCCGCGCCGTAGCTGGAGGTGGTGAAGACAGGTTGCGAGCCTTCCTGCGGGTTCAATTGCAGTTCGAACATCCATGTCCCAGGATGGATGTAACCGAGCGTGCGGATGAACTGGCGGTAGGCTTCCCGCTCGCTCATACCGGGGGGCAGTTTCTTCCATTCGGGATACGCACCGTGGTCAATGATGTGCCATTCCATTTCGATGCCCTCGGCGTTGAGGCTTTCGTAAGCCCTTGCAAGATCATCAGCAGGGATGACTTCGGGCATGGACTGTTCCAGCGCGGGGATGGTCAATGTGAGAGATTCGGGCTTCGCGTCGCCAATCGGGAAACCGATTTTGACACAGCGGCCATTTTGGATGGGCGAAGTCCAACCGGATTCGCCGCCCTTGCTCCCGCTGCTGGAGACTGAGTCGAAGAGGAGCGCGTAAGATTGAACGCCCGCAACCTGCGAGTTGACGCGCAAGGTGGCGTCGCCGCCGATCATCCAGTCCGCGCGGGTGGGAGCGAGGTAGCACAGGTAGGCGTAGGTCTGCGCGGGTGTGATGACGAGGCGGTCGAGCAGGATCTCCAGGCCGTCGGCCCAGACGGTTTGTTTGGGTTCAAAGGTCAGCGCGGGATGGATGGGCAGGTCGAGGTCGAAACGAAATGCAGCCACAGGATTTTCGCCCCCTGGCGAGGCGGTGACGATGAGTTCCAATTGTCCCTGAAAACGATCGCTTTTCAAGGGCGTCTCGGAAGCGAGGTCGAGCAGATAGTGGGACGGATCCCCGTTCGAGGTAACGCCTGCGCTGTGATTGGCCCACGCCCCGTCTGCGCTGGCGAGGGAAACCTCGCCGGGAAACACCTCCGCGCCGGTCAGGTGAACCGTGAAGACCAGGCGCATCGCGTCTGCGTAGTAGGAGTCGAGGGAGGCGGTGATGCCGTTTTGGGTTTGGGGCGCGAGGTTAAGCTTGGAGAGGGGAGGAAGCCCAGGAACGGAAGCCGGGAGGCGGCGGGCGAGGGCGTAGCCTCCGCCAATCAGGGCGAGGAGTACAACAAGGATGGCCAGTTGCGGCAGCCAGTTTTTTGTTTTCATGCGGGGAATGATACCCGATAGTTCACCGACGGAAAGCCGCCGTTTTATGGACGATTTCCCGACGCATCAAAAGACATCGGAAGTCTCCAAGACTTCCGATGTCTGATGCTTACGGGAAAACTTCCTCGGCCTTATCTTTTTTTCGGCGCAACCACCAATAACCCAGCCCAAGCGCCAGAAGGTAAACAACCACAACAACAGTATTGCCATAGCCATCGTCGACATTATGCGGGTCCTGCGCGCCAAGCGAAAGCAGGGTTATCCAGCCAGCGAGCAGATAACCGAATATCAAATCCAGCCGTTTGGCAAGCGCAATTTTTCGCCATGCGGGGTGAAAGGCGAGGATGGCGGCACAGGCCAGAATGAAGAACTGGACAACAAACCAAAGCGCGATCCGCCCATTGGAAATCATGGCATAGCTGATATTGGAATAGTAGGGAATCAAGTCGGGTGGGAGTGGTGTGAAAAAGGTTGGTGTTAACAAGGAGGGAGTTATCCCTGCCTTTTTCTCAATGAATAAAAGCGCGTCAACCAACATTTGATTCTCATCCGCTTTGATAAACGCATGCACCAACATAGTAAATGCCACTCCATAGTACGCGTACAACCATTTTTCCCAGCGCGGGAGTTGCGCTTCGAGCCGTTCGATTTTTTCGGCGAGTTTATTTTCCATCGTTGCCTCCGTTTTGCAATACATGCTGGATGTGTTCCGCCACCGCGGGATGCTGAAAGATCAGGATGTTGCGCTCGATGAAGCGTTGCAATAATTCGCGCCCATCCTCCGTCAGGCGGTAATACTTGCGCGGCGGGCCGAGTTTCGATTCCCCGCTCTGGCTGACCACCAGCCCCATCTCCTCGAAACGGTTGATGGCGCGGTAGTTGCTGTTATCGTCAGCGGAGATCGTCCCCTCGCTGAGGCGCATCACTTCGGCGCTCATCTCATAGGGGTAACAGGGCTTCTCATCCAATAGCAGGAGCAACCAGAAGGTGAGCAGTCCTTTTTTATAGACGCCTTCCCAGTTTTCGAGCAATCGGTCCAGATCGGTCACTGTGTCATCTCCTTTCATGGTAACTGTTCGGTCTTTCAGGGGAATCCGAAAGTTCTACTTTCGGAGGCAAACCAGCGCTTGTCCTGAAGTAGAACTTCGGGATTCCAGGGCAATCGCATTTATGATGTATTATTCTTTAGGTATAATACTAACGACAGTATAGCAAGATGAGAAAAATTTGTCAAGGTCAGGCGGGGAGATGCGCGCGGATTTTGGCGCGCCCGCCTCGAGGTCACGCGCGGCGCGCCAATTTCGTTGACGATTCCCGCGCCTTCTGGTATTATTCGCCCGCTCAAAACCAGCCGCGGGCTGGTCGTCCGTTTTAGAAAGAGGAGAAGCATATCAGCGCCAACGATTTTCGAGTAAACGAGGGCATTCGCGTGCCTGAGGTACGATTGATCGGACCGGACGGCGGCAACGTCGGTGTGGTCTCGATCAAGCAGGCCTTGCAGATTGCCCGCGACGCAGACATGGACCTGGTGGAGGTCTCGCCCAACGCCGCGCCCCCCGTCTGCCGCGTAATGGATTTTGGCAAGTTCATCTATGAGCGCGCCAAGAAAGAGCGCGATGCCAAGAGAGCGCAGGTCAAGGTCGAGCTGAAAGAGATCCGCCTGCGTCCGAAGACCAACGAAGCCCATCGCGGCTTCAAAGTGGATGACGCCCGCCGCTGGCTGTTGCAAGGCCACAAGGTGCGCGTGACGGTCAGGTTCCGCGGCCGCGAGATGGATTATCCCGAGATCGCGCTCGAGGATTTGAGGGAAGTCGCCCAGAGTCTCTCGGATGTGGCGGTGATCGAGCAAGCCCCGATGATGGAAGGCCGAACGATGCTGGTGGTTATGGCTCCGGCCAAGGCCGCCGCG
>Ga0210030_1003174_pt1 | contig 10963 bp, 8 predicted proteins | sample CryGeymeta201523_FD_183986 | JGI IMG/M metagenome (GOLD analysis project Ga0210030, IMG submission 183986) | Groundwater microbial communities from Crystal Geyser aquifers in Utah, USA - Crystal Geyser metaG 2015-23 (SPAdes) (version 2) | ecosystem: Environmental > Aquatic > Deep subsurface >...
AAATCGCCGACAATAATCAATATAAGCATTTAATGAAATGGCGAATTATTAGGATTTGCTTATATACCGATTACGCTAAAAGCGTGAAACTTCAGCAAAATATTTCCCAGCAACGAAGCTGTAAATGCCGCGCTAAATTCTCTTGTTGAAGTTGCACGATCTGCTTCCGGCCTAACGGGCATGGAAAAGTAACCACCCCTGATGATGAAACTCTCCATGCCCGTTCCCTCACCCCCGTCCCCCCCTCTCCCAAAGGGAGAGGGGTACAGTACGTCGCTGCGCGAGTTTCACGTTAACCCAGCGCTCAACTCGGACGCGCGCAAAAGTGGCGCGTGCCAGTTAGCTCCACGTTAGGATGCCTCAATGACAATAAACCAACGCACCTTTGGCGCGCCCATCAGCTACAAGTTGAGCATCCGCTGTGTCTCGTAAGCCGATATTCAAACTGGAATGTGTGTGGATTATCGAACGGGTGGCTGGCATTGGTTGCGCCTCGCGTAGAACGCGGGGGCTGTGCGATTGCGTCATTTTAGGCGTAATAAATCGCGCCGAGGATGCAGGGGTGTCTGGCTCCCGTTGCCAGGGGCAGGTTGGCGGGTTTTTTGTTTAAGGTTTGTTCGGATAACCAGGCGAAGGCGATTGCTTCCAAATAATCGCTGTCTACGCCGAGGGTGTTGGTGGTCTGTACGTTGCAGCCAGGCAGCAGGGTAGTGAGACGTGTGAGTAAGTTCAGGTTGCGCGCGCCGCCACCGCACAGGTAGATTTCCTGCGCACCACTGCATTGCTGGGCTATTGCCTCGGCAATAGTCAAACAGGTCAGCTCCAGCAACGTCGCTTGTACGTCGGCTGCCGATTCGCGGCCTTCAAGTTTTTCTTCCAGCCATGCCATGTTGAACAGGTCGCGCCCGCTGCTTTTTGGGGGGGGCAGTTTGAAAAATGGTTCTGCCAGCATTTTTTTCAGCAGATTGGGGAGCCACTTTCCGCTTGCCGCCCAGCTGCCGCCAGCATCATATGGTTTTCCCAAATGTCGCATACACCACGCATCCATCAGCAAATTACCCGGACCACAGTCGAAGCCGGAAGTGGCGATATCCGGTGCAAGGTTGGTCAGGTTGCTGATGCCGCCGATGTTGACGATGACGCGATGGACATCGGGTGCGCGCATTATTTTGTCATGGAAGGCGGGAACCAGCGGCGCGCCTTGCCCGCCTGCGGCAATGTCGCGGCTGCGAAAGTCACTGACCACGGTGATGCCGGTCAATTCTGCCAGCAATGCGGCATTGGCGATCTGGAGCGTGTAGCCGTACTCGGGACAGTGGCGGATGGTCTGGCCGTGACAGCCGATTGCCAGAATTTCCTGAGGAGAATAGGTCGTTGCTGCGAGTAGCGCATGGATGGCCTGCGCATACTGATTTGCCAGTTGGATGCCGACGAGCTGGGTTTGATGTAATTCGTTATGGGTGGGGTGGTGCAAGTCCACTATCGCCTGTTTCAGCGTGTCGGCGTAAGGCAGATAAAATTTGTTGATGAGTCTGGGGGATAGGCAATCGGAAGGGGTATGGTCAAAAGCAACAAGGACGGCATCAATGCCGTCCAAGCTGGTTCCTGACATCAGGCCGATATATAAACCGGCCTGTTGTTCGTGGTGCGCTATCAATTAGAACTAATCGAGCTTGGCGAGGTTGGTGTTGCGCAACTGGTTCAGGCGCGCGGTGAAGTTGTTGGCCAGTGATTTGAATTTGGCTTTGCTGGCAGAAGTGATCGGTTGCGTATTGGGTAATGCAACGCGTAGAGGGTCGTGTTGCTGTCCATTGATCCGGTATTCATAGTGGCAATGCGGTCCGGTCGCATAACCTGTCTGCCCCACATAACCGATCACATCGCCCTGCGCAACGCGTTTTCCATTGCGCATGTCTTTGGCGAAGCGTGACATGTGACCATATGCGGTCGAAACGCTATTGGAGTGCTTCAGTACGATGAGCTTGCCATAGCCATTTTGGCTGCCGGCGAAGGACACGACACCATTCGCGGTTGCTTTGATGGGCGTACCCATCGCGGCGGCAAAATCGGTGCCCTTGTGCGCGCGCCATTGGTTCAGCACCGGGTGAAAGCGTGCGGTGGTAAAGCCTGAGCTGACACGCGAGAAAGCGACAGGAGAACGCAAAAATGCTTTCTTGAGACTATTCCCTTCAGGGGTGTAATAGTCGCTGTGTTTGCCATCGGCTGAGAAAAGCACGGCACGGTAAACATGACCCTGATTGATGAATTCGGCAGCCTGGATTTTGCCTGCGCTGACCAGCGCGCCGTTGCTGTAAGTCATTTCGTATACGGCGGTAAATTTATCGCCGCGTGTCAGGTCATGGTGAAAATCTATATCGCCGTTAAAAATTTCAGTCAATTGATTGGCCGCAGATTCAGGCATTCCTGCGGCATCGGTCGCTTCGTACAAGTTGGTCTTGATTTTACCGGTACGCACAAACAGGCGTTTTTCCAGTTGTGCGGCGACGGTTTCAGTGGTGAACTGATCACGCTGTTTTTTGATGATGATTTGCGAGCCTTGATTGCCCAGATAGCGCAGGGAAACCAACGCTCCCGTTGCATCTATCTCGGCTTGCACTTCCTGACCGGATGGCAGCTTGCGGAAAGATTTTGAATCTGTGTTGTTGCGCAGATAGTCACTGGCGGCAGCATCTTTGATGTTGAGTCTTTGCATCAAGTCGGCTACCGTATCGCCGGCTTGGGTGCGTTCAGTGCGCCAAAATGTTGTGGAAGCTGTTTGGGCAGCAAGGTTGCCTGGTAAAGCGACTTCTTCGATGGAGATTTTGCCGGTATTCAGACCCAGGTCGCTGGTTGGAACAAGACCGAAGGCTGTTACCACACCGAGTAACGGGAGGGTGGAAATGGTGACAAACCAGCGTAATTTGTTTTTGCGCTCTTGGTTAATCATATTTTGCGTTAACATTCGCGTCTCCGAATCTGTGTGGTGGCGTAGCTAATCTAATAAAGCGTGCTGCTTTTGAATTGGGGCGGACTTTAACAGAAACAGCCCTCTCATCAAAGTCAAACTGACAATAGGAGGGGTAAAAAATTGAATGGAGCATCCTACCCGACAAGCGGTAGGGGAGCAAGGATGAACGGTGGTAAATTTCCTGAGTCGGATTTAAAAAATTATGAATGAAATGACACAAAAAGAATCGCTGGATTTAATCAAGCGCGGCGCAGATGAGTTGCTGATAGAGGTAGAGTTAAAGCAGAAGTTGGCATTGGGTCGCCCGTTACGCATCAAGGCGGGATTTGACCCGACTGCACCGGATTTGCATCTGGGTCATACGGTTTTACTCAACAAGATGCGCCAGTTGCAGGACCTTGGGCATCATGCCTTGTTTCTGATTGGTGATTTTACCGGGATGATTGGCGATCCGACCGGTAAAAATACGACTCGCCCGCCGTTGACACGCGAGCAGGTTGTCGAGAATGCTCAATCCTATCGCGAGCAGGTTTTTAAGGTGCTGGATCCCGAAAAAACCGAGATTGTGTTCAATTCGACCTGGATGGATAAATTCAGTGCGGTTGATTTGATCAAACTGGCGGCAACGCATACCGTCGCGCAGATGTTGGAACGCGATGATTTTTCCAAGCGTTACAAGAGTAATCAGCCGATTGCCATACACGAGTTTATTTATCCCCTGGTGCAAGGTTATGATTCTGTTGCATTAAAAGCGGATTTGGAATTGGGCGGAACAGACCAGAAATTTAATCTGTTGATGGGGCGCGAGCTGCAAAGGCATTATGGTCAGCCTACTCAGTGCATTTTGACCATGCCGTTGCTGGAAGGGTTGGATGGCGTGAACAAAATGTCCAAGTCCATGGGTAACTACGTTGGCATCACCGATACCCCGCAAGATATGTTTGGCAAGCTGATGTCCATTTCTGATGTGTTGATGTGGCGTTATCTGGAATTGCTGTCTTTCCGCAGCATGCATGAAATTGCCGTGTGGCGCGAAGAGGTCAATGGCGGGCGCAATCCACGCGACATCAAGGTGCTGATGGCGCAGGAGATGGTTACGCGCTTCCATTCAAGCCGAGATGCCGAAGCGGCTCTCGCTGAATTTGAGGCGCGCTTCCGTCGCGGTGTGCTGCCCGATGATATGCCCGAGGTCACTGTTGCTTCGGCGGGCGGCAGAATTGCTGTGCCACAGTTGCTAAAGCAAGCCGATTTGGTGAGCAGTACATCGGAAGCGGTGCGCATGATTGGGCAAGGTGCGGTAAAGCTGGATGGTGAGCGTGTCAACGATAAGGCTGATGTGGTTGAGGCAGGCAGGGTGGTCGTGGCTCAGGTCGGTAAGCGGAAATTTGCCAAAATCAAGGTGCAATAGCGCTGAACCAGAGGCGTTTATACAATATCCCTCACTGTTATAACAGGGTGGTTTTATTATCTGGAGAATATTTTTAGGGGTGATAAACCGGATATTGCCGGGCGCTACGGAAGTGCTTATTTATCCGGTTTTTCGTTTTCGCAATAGATAAAACCTATCTTAATCAATAAGTTGTATTGCATATTGCATCGGAATGACGAATAAATCAGTAGTTCCCTGAGTCGGACAAGACGGAATCCAATGTAGGTCGGGGTCTCTCAACGTGGCGGGCAATGCCGCAGGGGCATTCCCACGTAACATTAAGGCGATAAATCGCCTGTTTCTGAATGAAAGCCCCCCTGCGGATTGCGCAACAATAATCACACAACATATTGTTTTTTAATTAAAAACCGATAATCGTGTCAGAAGGTGTGTGAATTTAACGGGCAACAGACTAACAATATGCAAAATATAAGTTGTGGTACTTGGGCGGGTTTGCTAGAATCGCGCCCTCAATTTTTAGGTTAAAGGTAGTTTGTAGATGACAACCGTACGTGTTAAAGAGAATGAGCCGTTTGAAGTTGCAATGCGTCGTTTCAAGCGTTCTGTGGAAAAAACTGGTCTGTTGACCGATTTGCGTGCACGCGAATTTTACGAGAAGCCCACTGCTGAACGTAAACGTAAGCTGGCCGCTGCTGTTAAGCGTCACTACAAGCGTCTGCGCAGTCAGACACTGCCCCCCAAGCTTTACTAAGACCGAATCTGATTGATGCACATCGTTTGGTGTGTCGTTGATTGGAAAATATATGAGTCTGAAAAAACAAATCACCGATGATATGAAAGCTGCAATGCGCGCCAAAGATGTGGCGAGATTGTCGGCGATTCGTCTGTTACTCGCGGCTATCAAGCAGCGCGAGGTGGACGAGCGTGTCGAACTGACGGATGCGGATGTTGTAGCTATCATCGAAAAGATGAATAAGCAGCGCCGTGATTCCATCGGTCAGTATGAAGCGGCGGGTCGTCAGGACTTGGTAGAGGTAGAAAAAGCCGAAATGAGCGTGCTGGCAGGCTATATGCCGCAGCAGCTTAGTGATGCCGAGGTCAGTTCTGCCGTACTCGAAGCCATTGCGACGGTTGGTGCGGTGGGTCCGCAAGATATGGGCAAGGTAATGGGCCTGCTCAAATCCAGACTGGCTGGTCGTGCGGAGATGGGCAAAGTTTCGGCGCTGATTAAAACCCGCTTATCCCAATAGCTTTCTTATTGTTCCGGTTCAAATTGCTTGCTTGTTGATCCGGGCGGCTTTCTTGCCGGGCATGTCACAAGGCATTCCGGCAACGATTTTTACCCTGGTAGCAAGCTGACATGATTCCAAAAAGTTTCATTCAGGATCTGCTTAACCGTCTGGATATTGTGGACGTTGTTGAGCGCTATGTGCCTCTGAAAAAAGCAGGTGCGAATTTTGTTGCCTGCTGTCCTTTTCATAACGAAAAATCTCCTTCATTTACTGTCAGTCAGACCAAGCAGTTCTACCATTGCTTCGGCTGCGGCGTACATGGCACGGCGATCGGTTTTGTTATGGAACATCTCGGTTTGGGTTTTGTCGAGGCGGTGGAAGAGTTGGCGCAAAGTGTGGGGATGGACGTTCCACATGAACACGCCGCTGCGGGTGAGTTTCGACATAAGGTCGCGCCAGATTTATATGAAGTGATGCAAGTTGCCGCGCGTTATTACTGCGGGCAGCTCAAATTATCACGCAGGGCGATTGATTATCTTGAGCATCGCGGTTTAAGTGGTGCGATCGCGGCAAAATTTGGCATCGGCTATGCGCCGGACGCGTGGCAAAATCTGGCTGCAGCCTTCCCTGATTACCGTCACTCGGCGCTTGAAGAAACAGGCCTGGTAATTAACGGCGATGACGATAAACGTTACGACAGATTTCGTGACCGCATCATGTTCCCTATCATCAATGTGCGCGGTCAAGTCATAGGCTTTGGCGGGCGTGTTCTGGATAAGGGGGAACCGAAATACCTCAATTCTCCAGAAACGCCTTTGTTTGAAAAAGGCCGCGAATTGTATGGCCTATTTCAGGCGCAAAAATCCATACGCGGCGGTCAGCGGGTGCTGGTTGTAGAGGGTTATATGGATGTGGTCGCTCTGGCGCAACACGGTGTGGAATATGCCGTTGCAACATTGGGAACGGCCACTACATCGCACCACATACAAAAATTACTGCGCTTGGCTGAACAGATCGTGTTTTGTTTTGACGGGGACAAAGCCGGACAGAAAGCGGCATGGCGCGCTTTGGAAAATGCTTTGCCCTATTTGCAGGACGGCAAGCGCATCAATTTCCTGTTTTTACCGACCGAACATGATCCAGATAGCTTTGTGCGGGAATTTGGCAAGGCTGTTTTTGAGCAGCGAGTGGCGGAGGCTATGCCTTTGTCGGGTTATTTGTTGCGCGAAATCTGTGGCGGATTGGATTTGCGTACCCAGGAAGGGCGCAACCAGTTAATACAGCGCGCAAAGCCATTGTTGTCCGCGATTGCTTCGCCGGTTGCCGGATTGTTGTTGCGCAAGGAAGTCGCAACGCTTTCCGGTGTGAGTCAGGCAGAATTGGAAGCCTTGTATGAAATTGCGCCGCTTGCTCGCACGCCGCGCCCCTCCTTAAAAAAGGCTGCGCGCGCAGCTTTTCCGGTGCATCGTTTGTTGTTGCAATGTTTGTTGGCTCACCCCGAGTCAGGCAGGGCAATGCCTGATGGCTGGCGGGAGGATGGCGACGATGCCGAAGCGGTGATGGCGGTGCTTGCGGTGTTGCGTGAAGCTGATTTTGCCATCACGATTCCTGCGCTGGCACAGATGTTTCAGGGGACGATTCATGCGCGGGCGATTGCTGCGGCACAGGCGGAGATGTTGGCTTGGGGAGAGTCGTTCGACGTTGAAGGGGAGTTCCAGGGCTTGCTCAATAAACTCAGTGAAGGGCAGCGGCGCGAGCAATTTCAAGCCATGCAACGTGAGTCAGTACAGGGCGGGCCATCGAGTATGAGTAGTCACGAGCGCGAGCAATATTTACGCTTGCTGCAACGAGGCGCAGTATCGGCTAATAAATGAGCTATTTGATCGGTAGTCTGGCGAAATTTAGTAACCTGCCGCAGCGGGATGCATGGCGGTCAAAACCTTTGCAAAGGTTAATAAAAAATGATCGGTTCGGGTATAATGCAGCGCTTTTCTGCGACCTGAAAAGGGTCTCACGCAATTGGAAAAAATATGGCAACGACTAAAAAAAGCACGAAAAAAGTAAGCAAGAAGCTGGCTGCCAAGGTTGAGAGACCGATAGCAAATTTGCCGGTAGAGGATGCCGATGCGCGCCGCAGTAGTCTCAAGGCGCTGATTATTCTCGGAAAAGAGCGCGGTTATCTGACTTACGCCGAAATCAATGATCATTTGCCTGACATGATCGAGGTCGAGCAGATTGAAAGTGTTGCCAGCATGATCAACGATATGGGTATCTCTGTGTGCGATGTCGCGCCAGATGCTGAAACGTTGATTATGAGTGATGCCGCCCCCGCTGCCGCTGACGAAGATGCCGCCGAAGAAGCCGAAGCGGCTTTGTCTACAGTAGATTCTGAATTTGGTCGCACTACTGATCCCGTGCGTATGTACATGCGTGAAATGGGTACGGTTGATTTGCTTACGCGCGAGAAAGAAATCGCGATTGCCAAGCGTATCGAAGAAGGTCAACGCCATATGATTCAGGCAATTTCCGCCTGTCCCGTGTCTGTAGCGGAAATTTTGGCATTGGTGGTCAGGATCGAGAATGATGAAATGCGCATCAACGAGTTGGTTGATGGCTTTGTCGAGATTGCCGATGAACTGGATGTGGTTGCTGGCGAACCCGAAAAAGATGACAATTTTGAGAATGACGGCGAGGGTGCTGAGGACGACGCGGAAGTTGAAGAGGAGTCCGGTGAGGAGGCGCTTGAAGATGAAGAAGGCGAATTGGATGAAGAGGCCGCCGCCGCCGCAACTGCCGCCGCTGTCGCTGCAAACCTGGCTCAATTAAAGGCAGAAGCCCTGGATGCTTTTGCTGTTATTGCTGATTTGTTCAATAAGATGGGCAAGGCTTACGAAAAGTACGGTTATCGCAGTGCTCAGTACAATGCCTGTCAGGACGGCATCACCGAAGTCTTCATGACTTTTCGTTTTGGTGCCAAACAGGTGGATGCGCTGTGCAACACCATGCGTAAGTTGATTGAAGAAATACGCAAAAATGAGCGCGATGTTCAGGATATATGTGTTTATAAGAGCAAAATGCCGCGCGCACATTTCCTGCAAAGTTTTGTTGGCAATGAGGTCAATCTGGATTGGTTAGCGCAGGAACTAAAAGCTGATAAGCCTTATTGTGTAACCCTGAAACGCTATCAACACGCACTGCTGGAAAAACAGCAAAACCTGATTGATATACAGCACCGGGTTGGTTTGCCAATCGCTGATATCAAGGAAATCAACCGCCGCATGACGAACGGTGAAGCGCGTTCACACCGCGCCAAGCGCGATATGATTGAGGCTAACTTGCGTCTGGTCATTTCTATCGCCAAGAAATACACTAATCGCGGTTTGCAGTTCCTTGATTTGATTCAGGAAGGCAATATCGGTTTGATGAAGGCGGTAGACAAGTTTGAATATCGTCGCGGATACAAGTTTTCGACTTATGCAACCTGGTGGATACGTCAGGCGATTACGCGTTCCATCGCGGATCAGGCGCGCACTATCCGTATTCCGGTACACATGATTGAGACCATCAACAAGATGAATCGTATCTCGCGCCAGATTTTGCAGGAAACCGGCATGGAGGCAGATGCGGCGACGCTGGCCGAAAAGATGGAAATGACGGAAGAAAAAATCCATAAAATCCTGAAGATTGCCAAAGAACCCATCTCCATGGAAACGCCCGTCGGCGATGATGATGATTCTCATCTGGGGGATTTCATCGAAGATTCCAATACCACCGTACCGATTGATGCGGCAGTTTATGAGAGCCTGCGTAGTGCGACGGCAGATATTCTGGATAGCCTGACTCAGCGTGAGGCAAAAGTCTTGCGTATGCGTTTCGGCATCGAGATGAACACCGATCACACGCTGGAAGAAGTGGGCAAACAGTTTGACGTGACGCGCGAGCGTATTCGTCAAATTGAAGCCAAGGCGTTACGCAAGTTGCGTCACCCTTCGCGCTCCGAAAAGCTAAAAAGCTTTTTGGACAGTGAAGGTTAATAGTTTACGGGTCGTTAGCTCAGTTGGTTAGAGCAGAGGACTCATAATCCTTTGGTCCACGGTTCAAGTCCGTGACGACCCACCAATAAAAGGGATTAGCCGAGTGCTAGTCCCTTTTTTCTTTTCGCGAGGTAGTTGACTGTGAATGCTGTATTATCGGCAAGTGCCCTGCGCCGTAAGGCGCGGCTTGATGCCCTGACTGAAATTGAGTTTCCCGCCGATCTGCCAGTGGTGGCGAGGCGAGAGGAGTTGGCGCGCGCGATTTGCGATAATCAGGTGGTCATCGTCTGCGGCGAAACCGGCTCTGGCAAGACCACACAGTTGCCGAAAATTTGCCTGACGCTGGGGCGCGGGGTGCTGGGGTGTATCGGCCATACTCAGCCGCGCCGGGTCGCCGCGCGCACTGTCGCGGCACGCATCGCGGTGGAGTTGAAGGTAGAGCTTGGTGGTCTGGTTGGCTACAAGGTGCGTTTTCACGACAAGGTTGCTGCGGACACGGTCATCAAGCTGATGACGGATGGTATTTTGCTGGCGGAAATACATAGCGACCCGTTACTGAAAAAATACGACACCATCATCATAGATGAGGCGCATGAACGCAGCCTGAACATTGATTTTCTGTTGGGCTATTTGAAGCAACTATTACTGCGTCGCCGCGATCTGAAGCTCATCATCACCTCCGCTACGCTCGATGCCGAACGCTTTGCCAGACATTTCGGTGCGGTGGTCGTCGAAGTATCGGGGCGTAGTTATCCGGTGGAAACGCGCTATCGGCCATTGCAAGTCAGCGACGAGGGTGAAGCGCAGGATGTGCCGCAGGCGGTGAGCGCGGCATTAGACGAGCTGGCGGTGGGTGGACTGCGCGGTGATGTGCTGGTATTTTTGCCGGGTGAGCGCGAGATACGCGATACGGCAGAGGTATTGCGCCGCCATCACCCTAAAGGCATAGAGGTGTTGCCCTTATTTTCGCGCTTGTCGGCAGCAGAGCAGGACAAGGTGTTCAAGACGGGTGCGAAACGACGCGTTGTACTGGCGACAAACGTGGCTGAAACCTCATTAACAGTGCCTAACATCGGTTATGTGATTGATTGCGGCTTGGCGCGGGTAAATCGTTACAGCATCCGCCAGAAGGTCGAGCAACTGCACATCGAGAAAATTTCCCGAGCTGCCGCCAATCAGCGTTTGGGGCGTTGCGGGCGCGTAATGAGCGGCATTTGCATCCGTTTATACGACGAAGCAGACTTTTTGCAGCGTGATGAGTTTACTGACCCGGAGATATTCCGTGTCTCGTTGGCAACCGTAATCTTGCGCATGAGTTCACTGGAACTGGGAGACATCG
>Ga0210030_1003177_pt1 | contig 10961 bp, 9 predicted proteins | sample CryGeymeta201523_FD_183986 | JGI IMG/M metagenome (GOLD analysis project Ga0210030, IMG submission 183986) | Groundwater microbial communities from Crystal Geyser aquifers in Utah, USA - Crystal Geyser metaG 2015-23 (SPAdes) (version 2) | ecosystem: Environmental > Aquatic > Deep subsurface >...
CAGTAAGTACGCCACAAAAGATACCCGCGAAGCAGTCAAAATTAGTAAATAATAGGAAAACATCCCCAAAGCAATCACAAAAATTTTCGCCCACCATTTCCTAATGATCATAACCGAGGAAATTACTAAGCATAAAATCATCACCATAAAAGCCGCCAAATCATAATGCCCCGCAAAAGTTGAATTAATCCTTGCCCACCAGGTAAGCCGTAAAATCATCCCTTTGGAAAACTCTTTGTTCATTGTCGAAACTACTGGCCAGGCAAAAAACTTTTGGCCTAAACCATAAAAAATTACACCAAAAGTTGCAATCAAAATTATCCAGCCAAAAACCGGCAACTGCTTCATCCGTTTGAATGAATAGTAGGTAATAAAAAGGAGAGAGAGATATTCTACTCTTCTAAGAAAATGAAGAAAGGCAATGTGGGGAACAATATTTTTAGTAATGAAAATTCCGCTTACTATCGAAAGCAGGCCTATACCGAAATACAAAAGGATTATTCTGGTCAGATTCCATTTTAAAAACGAGAAATCTCTTTTTAAGGCAACCCATAGACCAAAAAGAGCCACTACCAGAGCAACAAAAATGTCTTCAAGCCGGATGGAAACATAAGTTCCCGACACGGAAAAAAGAGGAAACTTAGGATAAAGAGGGATAAAAAACAATAAAAATGCTATTCCAAAAAACAGCAATTTGTTTTCAATTAATTTTGATAGCTTGGCCATAAGTTTGCTTTAAATAATTATCATTTTTTAAATCTCCGATCAACAAAGAAATTAGTGCTTTAACTTTAAGCATTAATCGTAAAATAAATAGCTCCAAGGGACTTTTATGAACTTTATAAAAATGAAGCAGTCCTTTGTAAATATTTAAAATCGGCTCTTTTTTTCCAGAACTTGAGCTACCGCGACCAAGATGAACAATCTCTGCCTCCTTCAGAAAATAGGCTTTTAATCCTGCCTTCCTGACTCGGTAAAACCATTCAACTTCCTCCATGTACATAAACATCCTCTCATCCAAAAAACCTACCTTTTTAAAAACCTTCTCTCTCGCTACAAAAGCGGCTCCCATCAACCAATCTACTTCACCTGAAACTGCGGGTGAATATCTAACGGTTCTGCTCCCGCCAAAATGTTCCTTAAATAACATTATAAAGACTACCCAGAGATTAGGGAACTGCCCACAACTCGACTGAGGAGTACCATCCTGATTTAGCAATTTCGGCCCTACTACAGAAATCTCTCCATGTTGATCCAAAAAATCCACCATTTTTTTCAGCGATCCTTTTTGAACAATCGTATCCGAGTTTAAGAGCATAATGTACTTGCCTCTTGCTTGTTTAATCCCAATATTGTTTCCTTTCGCAAATCCTAAATTACTTTGATTTTCGATTAAACGTATTTTGTATTTAGTATTTCGTATCTGGTATTTTCTTACCATTTCACTGCTTCCATCCGTTGATCCATTGTCAACTACAACCACCTCACAACCTCCAATCCCCTCACATCCCTCCTCTAGACTCTCAAGACACTGTTTAAGTAAAGCCTCAGTGTTCCAAGACAAAATTACAATCGAGAGCATTAACTTTTTCGCTTCCATTCAGCAATTATTCTTGCATAAGATTTTATAAGAAGGAAACTAAAAAGCAGCGATAAGTAAAAGACTAAAAGTCTTTGCCACACTCTCGACTCCTGATAAAAAAGGGTAATTTTAAATTGATAAGTCTTGCCGTCGACAATCAAAATATTTTTCACTCTCCGTTTCGGCGAAGTAAAAGGGTCGTTATTCCATTCAAAACCATTGACAAAAACCGATTCTCGGAAAGGATGAACAATTTCCTCTACATAGGTAGATTGCTGGGTATCTCTCAGAACTTCTCTTATCCTCTCAGGTGGCTGATTCAATTTGTAGGTAATTAAGGGAATTCCTAAAAAGGGAGAGCGTGAGAAATATTTAAAATAGAAATCAACCACTTCCTCGCGAGGAGCATCGGTATAATAGGCGGAGACATTTGCAATCTGAATTGTATCTCCTGGTTCAATTGATTTTAAACCTTGCGGCAAAGGAGGAAAATCCTTCGGAGCCGGCAAAACCAAATAAAAAGTTCCCAAAACGAAAATAATAACCAATAAAATCTTTAAAAATTTATTCATTTATTGGAAAAGCGCGGCCCTTCCTAATCGATAACGAAGATTTCTTAATTTTCTCTCTTTTATTTCTCTTGCTGGTACACCACCGACAACGATTAGTGGTTCAACATCTTTCGTAACAACCGCCCCCGCGGCAACTATCGCCCCATCCCCAATTTTAACGCCAGGAAGAATAATCACTCTTGGCCCAATAAAAACATAATCACCAATCTCCACTGGAGCAGTTACCGCCCTAAAATCTTCCGCTTCCAAATCGTGTTCGGAGTTATAAATTAAAACTTGAGAAGCAATGTCAGTATGATTCCCAATTTTCAGTATATCTCGACCGTCCAAAAAACAGTGATCGCCAATAATTGTATCTTCTCCGATTATTACTCCGTTTGGTTTAAAAAAATTCGCCCACATGTGTATCACTGATCCCTTTCCAATATGAACGCCGGCGAGTTGATAAATAAATTTTCTTATTGTATGTGAAGGAATATGACCAACCCAGCGAATAAGCATTAATTCAAATTCCAAGCAAACTGCCCTAAGACGATTAACAACTTTCTTTAACATCTTTTCTTTTTGTCCCCCCAACTACCTCTAACACTTTTTGGGCACACTTCTGCCAACTGAACTTCTCGGTCTGTCTCTTACCTTCCTTAATTATCTCATCTCTTTGCTTTTCGTTCAAATCCAAAACCTTTCTTATCGCCTCACTCATAGACTCAACACTGTAAGGATCGCAGTAAGTGACCGCCTTTCCTCCAGCCTCCGGTAAGCTCCCTTCTTTGCTGGCAATTACTGGAACTCCCAGACTCATTGCCTCCAAAACCGGAATCCCAAAACCCTCGTAAAAAGAAGGGAGAATAAATGCTTTTGCTCCGGCGATTAAGTAAGGTTTTTCCTCCTCGCTGATAAATCCAGGAAAAATGACTTTCTCCTCTAATCTCATCTCTTTCACCAACTCAAATATTTTTTCGTATAACCATCCCTTTTTGCCTGCAATAAGTAACTGTATTTTATATTTAGTATTTAGTATATTGAACGTCTCTATTAGTCGAACTAAATTTTTCTTCGGCTGGAGTGTGCCTAAATAAAGTAAATAATCTCCTTCAATTTTCCATCTTTCCCTTATTTCCTTTATTACCCCCTCATTATCCTTTAAGTTAAATCTCTCAAAACCAGGGTAGGCAACGGTTATTTTCTTCTCAGATAAACCATAAAATTTAATAATTTCTCTCTTGGTAAATTCTGAAATTGTAATAATATGACTTGCCTGCTTAACCGAATAACTCTCCCATTTTGTTAGTTGATATAAATCTTTTTTATTAAATTGTTCCGGGTGTCGATGGTGCCAAAGATCCATAATGGAGATAATGGTTGGAACGGGAGAGAAACGAGGAGCATAGTGGCTTGGAGAGTAAAAAATATCAATTTTCTCTTTCTGGGTAAATAATTTGAACGGAAGTGCTAGTTGAGTCCAAAGTTTACTCGGTCCAAAAACTAAATACTTCCAACCAGATCTCTCTTTTGGCAAATCAGAAAGAGGTTTGTCTTTCAGGTAAATTGTGTATGAGTTATTCCTGTCGATCTTTTCCAGCTGATCGATCACGTTGTAAGCAAACTGTCCTACTCCTACCCTATTTTGCTGATTAGCCTCATTCCCGTCGATGCCTATTACGAGTTTATGCGAGTAACAAGCTTTGCTTATATTCATTTCCTTTTATTTTACCAATTTGTAGAGAATAATATCATCTTTCTGCCATTTTTCTGCAATTTTCGACGGCTGGAAAACTTTGACTTCCCAGATATCTGCCATCTGAGAAAAACTTACTTCTCCAACCTCGCTGATAAAATAAAGTGAAGGAGCTTTTTGGTAATCAATTGGGTCCCAGTCTAAGGCTTGTTTTTTATAGAACGTTTCTAAAAAATAACGGTAGTCAACGGCATTGAAACCAAATCTTTCCGGGTCGGATGAAATTGACGCTATGTTAAAAGGAAAAGCCACTTTCTCGGCAACAAAAAGAGAGTTTTTCCTTAACTTCTCGCCCAACCCGATTCGGTTATTTTCTACTTGGACAAAAGATGTTTGAAAATTCTTCAGTGACCAGACAAAACAAAGAAAAATAAAAATATACATAAATAATCTTTTTACCCTTTTTTGTTTTGTCCGCGAGAAAAGGCTCCCAATGATTAAAAAGGGTAAAGGATAAAGAAACGTTAGATAAAAAGCAAAAAAACCTCTTTTGTACAGCGAAGCTAGAGCAATCGAAGAAAGAAATAAAAAACCAAGTACTTTGAACTTCTCGTTTTTACTTTTAAACAACCAAGAAATAAAGAAAAGGGTAAATACAGAAAGAAATATCAAACCGCTTGTTGAATTGAAATTTATGGGGAAAACTAAATTCAGCAAGAACTTATATTTATCGAATACCCCAACAAAAAAAGGCGGGGCAGGGAGATCGTTCCTTGGATTGTAAAGAAAATAATTGATTATTCCTTTTGTATTAACAAAATTATGCCTTAAGTCGAATAAAATCAGCGGAAAAAGTTCTAAACAAAAAATAGCGATACCACCAAAAAAATATTTTTTGTTTAACCGTTTAAAGAAAAACAAAAGCAAAAAAAGAATCGAAACAAAAAATACTACTCCAGAATAGTGAAGATTGATTATCAAACCCAGGCAAAAAAATAATAGTCCATAATATCTAAATCCCTTAGTACCCTTAAGTATCTTCAAAAGGGAAACCATCGCCAACATTACAAAAAACGGTACGGTATTAGGATTCCAAGCATAGCGGGATTGGTAGATTATCGATGGTTGAAAGCCGTAAAGAGAGGTAAGTGAGAGAGCAAGAAGCCGGTCCTCTGTTAATTTCGTCAGCAAATAATACAACAAAACAACAGTTAGCATTCCAAAAAAAGCAGTTGCGTAATCTATCCCTACAGGATTTAGATTAAAAACAAACAAAAATGGAGTCATTAAATAGTAATACATCGGGGGAGTGTAAAGGCCGGGGATTGAACTTTGAGTGCCAATTAATCTAAGTTTGTGATCAACAATAATCCTTTTGATAAAAAGAGCATCTCTCGCCTGGTCATAAGTGAAGTGCTGAAGACCGGAAAGATTTTTAAATCGAAGAAATCCTGACAAAAGGACGATTATCAAAAGGATCACTAAATTTATCTTCGTATTTTTCAAAATATTCATGTCTTCTTTTTAAGAAGTTTGTATATCTTAATGCCGTTCCCTGCTTCCCAACTCTCGGCAATTTCTTCAGGATTAAACAAGTTAATCTCCATTATATTAGTTTTCATAACTGGAGTCCCTCCAGTCTCATCAACAACAAAAAGAATTTTTGCCATTTCATAGTCTTTTGGCTCCCAACCCAAAACATTCTTTTTTCCGAATGTTTCAACAAAATATCGGTAATCGACGCTGTTTCTTTCAAAAAAGTCACCATCTCTTCTTATGGTAGCAATATTAAATTCTTCTTCAGAAATATTGTCGGAAATTATTCTCGACACCGCTCTTAAATCATCAATACTACGCCAGTTTTTCTTGAAAGCAACGGAATGCCTCAAGTTAAAACCCAAAATAAAAATTCCCAACAGAACACAAAGAAGTTTCATTTTCTTTATCTCCCAAATCATCTTGAGCAAAAAACCAAATAACAAAAAAATAGCAGGAAACAAAAACAGATAATAAAAAAAGAAGAAACCACCCAAATAAATCCTGGACACTACAACTCCATAAATTATCCAAATCCACACCATTTTAATCGCAATCTTGCTAGAACTTGGATAGTTTTTATTTCTTAGGGGGTAAAAGCTAAACGCGATTATCCCTAAAAAAGGTAATATCCCCCACCACTCAAGACTAATTGAATATGGTCTTTGGGCAATAACCGAAATCGGGTAAGCCGAAGTAAATAAATCAGATATTTTGCTTGGCATTTCTGTTGGACCCAAGCGACCAATCTTCAATACCCCGGAAAGCAAGACCAAAAAAAGCGAAAAAAACGAAACGATTATCGACTCAAACGATGAGACAAAATTAAATCCTACTCTGTTGCCTTTGATAAAATACTCTTTTGCTTGCCCAATCAAAAAAAAGTTATGTCGAGCTTCAAAAAGAAGAATTGGAGAAATGAAGAAAAAAATTACTGCCAGAGGAGTAAGATTGGATATTTTTTTACTACTTTTCAAGAACGACTGGAGCCAAACTAAAAAAAATATTGGCAAAAGTGTCCAAGCACTAAAGTGAAGACTTAAACAATAACCATAAAAAGCGAATGATAATAGTAAGTCAACAAATTTCTTTTTTGTAAAATATTTATATAAAAAATAAAATGAAATTAGAATAAAAAAAGGTAAAGTATTTGGATTCCAAGCTCTTCTAGTTAACTCAACCATCAATGGAGAAACGGAGACAAGTAAAGCAGAAAAAATTCCGGCTGGTTTTCCAAAAATCTTGTTAGAGACAAAAAAGATTAAAGGAACCGTCAATACTCCAAAAAAGGCCGAATAAATATCTATCCCGATTGGATTAAGTTTAAATAACCATAAAACTGGAGCGACTGAATAATAGTAAAAGGGCGGCAGAAACATTCCCGGCATTGAAGTTTGTGTCCCCAAAAGCCTTAATTTGTGATCTACTATGATTCTTTTGATATAAATCGCGTCTCTGGTTTGGTCATACGTAAAAAAATCGAGTTTATCTATCCTGTAAAACCTTAAAACGGTAGCAACACATATTAAAATAAAAAGGAGGATCAACTCTCGGTGGTTAGAGAGAGAAAGATAAATTTTCTTCATTCTTTAGCCAGGCTGCGGTAAATATCCAGGGTTTGAAAGGCGGTTTTTTCCCAACTAAATTCTAAATTTCTTCTTTGCCCCTCATTGATTAATCTGTTTCTGGTTTTAGAATCACCAACTATTTTTGCAATCCCGTTCGCAATACCAGAAATACTTACCGGATCAACAAGGATTGCTGCTTCACCGGCTATTTCCTTCATCGAACCAAGATTAGAAGTTACTACTGGGCAACCACAAGCCATTGCTTCCAAAATCGGTAATCCAAATCCTTCATACAATGAAGGATAGATAAAAGCTTGGGCGCCACTGTATAAAGCAGGCAAATCCTCTTTCTCCACATAACCCAAAATCTTAACTCTAGATTCTAACTTTGAACTTTGAACTTTGAACTTTGAACTATCATTCCCCCATCCATATTTTCCGGCAATTACCAAATTCAAACTGGGATAATTTCGAGCAATTTCAGAAAAGGCCATAACTACCTTATCCAGATTTTTTCTCGGTTCCCTTGTCCCAACACAGAGCAAATAATCGCCCTCTATCCTAAGTTTTTCTTTTACTCTCTTTATTTCTTCATCCTTCCTTCGGAAGTAAAACGGATCAGCCGCTTCGTAAACAACCGCAAGTTTTCTCTCTGGGATTCCCAGAATTTCCATCGCATCTTGTTTAGTTGTTTCTGAAACGCAAATAATCAAATCGCATTCCTTTTTGGCAAAGAAAAGTTTCCTTTTTTGGTTTTTGACAATATCGTGGCCTCCTCGCGGAGAAAAAGTTTCTGGATATTTAAAGACTGTAAGATCGTGAATGGTGGTAACTTTTTTAGCCGATCTTGTTGGCGGCTCTAGCCAATCTGAGGAATGAAAAACATCAACCTCCCCAATAAAGTTTTCTATTGGAAAAAGGTGTACACCATTCCAAAGAAATTCCAGCAAGCTGGGGGGTAAACAGGAAAATTTTCCTTTTACATTCTTAGCTTGCAGACTCTTTAAAAACTCTTTTAAAGAACGGCGGATGCGTAGCGAGGACCCGAAAAGGACAAACTCATCATTCCTACTAGCCTTAACCAGTGCTTGAACCAAGGATCGTGTATAAGTGGAAACTCCCGTACCCTCATAAACTATTTGACTGATATCGATTCCTATTTTCATTTTTTTTCAAACTCCCACAAGGGTATTTGGTTAAAGCTAATTTCCTTTGTCTTATTATAGCCGCGATCTGATAGCGACTGCAAAATTTTCTCTTTCGGATCAAATAAAGGAACCAAATACCTGATGTAATAGATCCGGTCTCCTTTTATTTCCCCGACCTCCCCCATTTCCCTAGCTTCCTTTCCAACAGTAATCAACTTTGTTTCACCCCTTGGGTCGTAATAATCTATCGGCCAGGCCGAGGTTTCCGAAGGCAGGACCGCAATAGAGTCTGGCTGTGCCTTGATGTATTCGACCACACCTTTCCAATCTTCCCGTTGGAAATAGGGATTAAAATAATAAACACTAAGAGAAATAAGATTAATTAACAAAATAGCCCCTGTCAAAATCCATCTTGTCCTCCCTTGCCCTTCTTGTCCTTCTATTCCCATCGCCAAAATTAAATAAAATGCCGGCAAAATCAAAAGCAACCTAAAAGGCTGAAAGTTAGGAATAAACAGTGAAGCAACCCATGAAATTAGCAAGGGAACAAAAAACCACATAATAATAATCGTTCCTTTAACATCCCCTAATTTGTTCTTTAACTGTCCTTTAGTCTCCTTTAACCATCCCCTAACTCCCTTTATCATCAGCCAGCTGTATCCAGCCATCAAGCTCACTGCCACCATCCCATAAACCTTCTTATCAAATATTGTTATCCTCCCAATAGTAAATTTAACCAACGTCAAAGGGATTGCCTTAAAAAAAGAAACATTAACCAACTTTCCCCATTCCGGCAGACTCTTGGTCGCCAACATCCCAACTTTGATCTGGGTAACAAACATCGGCAGCCAGGGAAGATAACAGAGGATCAAAAGGAAAGTATTAAAAAATAAGAATTTGTATCGCCTTTTTGTCAACAGAAATATATTTTGAGCCAGAAGAACCAAAAATACATAATAGTCTGTATAAAGAGCCAGTAAAGTAAAAATAAAATATCCAATCCCCGCCCTGTCCTTTAACCACCCTCTATCATCCTCTAAAATTCTTAAAAAGAAGTAAACGGACCCAGCAGTCAGGAAGGTTGCTAAACTATACATCCGTGCTTCTTGCGAATAATAAATATGAAAGGGGGCAGTTGCTAAAAACAAGGCTCCTAAGTAACTTAAGCGTCTTAGGTTACTTAAGCGTCCTATTTTCCAAACGAGATAAATTGTTCCGACTCCAAACAAAACCGACGGCATCCGTAAGACAACTTCAGAGCTGCCAAAAGCTCTTACCCAAAAATGCATTAGAAAATGGTATAGAGGAGGATGAAAGTCTCCGGAAAGTTCTTGAAAAATAAAACCAAAACTCTTTTGGGCCGTTACTGCCTGAACCGCCTCATCCAACCAAAGGCTTTGATTTAGATTAATCAATCTTAAAACTAAGGCTAATATTAAAATGATATAAATCATTGAATCAAATAATTTTTCTGCCGACCATTACCTTTAAAAAATTGCCAAGCGAGCAAAGGTTTAGAAGTTAAAAAGAAATTCAAAATGATCGACCATTTAAAAATTATTGCTCTTGACCTGGGGTAATTTTTTCTAACAAAGAGTAACATCGAGCTAAAAAACTGATAATAAAAGTCCGACGAGTTTTCTTTAATTCTCTTTTTCCAACTTCCACCACCCAAGTGAATAATTTCTGCTTCCGGAACAACTATTAATTTTATTCCTGCTCTCTTTGCCTGCCAGCACCAATCAACATCCTCAAAAAAAAATTTGTAATCTTCGTCTAACCGGCCAACCTTATCCCAAACTGCCCTTGCCGCCATTAGCGCTGTTCCCGGCAGCTGATCAACCACAAAAGAATCACGAGAGGGTCTTTGGACAACGAGTGAACTCAAAAGTGGGATTTTCATCATCAATGGTCTCAGCACTGGATTATGATACAAAAATATTTGCCAGAGATTGGGAAACTTCATGTAGTAATCGTTTTGAAATTTTCCGTCCGGAAGTAACAGCGAAGGAGAAGCCGCCGTCATCTGACGGGTATCATACCTGTCAATCGCTTCCATCAGACCCTGAATTGCGCCCTCCCTAATAATCGTGTCCGAATTGAGAAGCATGATGTACTGGCCTTGAGCTTCTCTAATCCCAACATTATTCCCTTTTGCAAATCCTAAATTACTTTGATTTTCAATCAAATGTATATTGTATGGCGCCTGCCCGCCTTTCTGGCGGGTATTATGTATTATGGTTTCTTTAACCATTTCTACTGACCCGTCAGTCGAGCCATTATCGACTACTATAATTTCCGCCCTTAATACATGATACTTAATACTTAATACTAAACTGTTAAGGCATTGTCTTAACAGTTCTTTTGTATTCCAATTAACAATAATGATTGAAAGTTTAGTCATTTTTCCCTTTTAGAATTCTAAAAACAAACCAATTATTAATGATAAGACCAAAGACCTCTCCACCGATAACGGCCCAAGCAGCGCCAATAACTGAATATTTGGGAACGAGTATTGCACAAAGAATTATTACTAAAATCAAATTCAGAAAAGCGAAAGGAAGAAATTTTTTGACTCTATTTGAATTCTGGATGATATTTCCCGGTAAAGTATTTAGAAAGAAAATAATGGCCGCAATGCTCAAAATCCTCATGACCGCAGCAGCCTCTAAATAAGAGGGGCCGTAAGAAATTTTAATTATCATTGGGGAAAAAAGAATAAAAAATAATGCATAAATAACAGCAAAGGCGAAAATTGCTGCCAACGATTTAAGATAATTTTTTGCCAGTTTCTCTTTATTAGATCCAAGTAGCCTTGCAGTTTGCGGGAATAATGCCAAGGCAAAACTTTGGGGAATTAAAATTGAGGCTTCGATA
>Ga0210030_1003183_pt1 | contig 10942 bp, 12 predicted proteins | sample CryGeymeta201523_FD_183986 | JGI IMG/M metagenome (GOLD analysis project Ga0210030, IMG submission 183986) | Groundwater microbial communities from Crystal Geyser aquifers in Utah, USA - Crystal Geyser metaG 2015-23 (SPAdes) (version 2) | ecosystem: Environmental > Aquatic > Deep subsurface >...
ACTAAAAAGATGGCCAATGGAAAGAAAGTCGGTTTTTATAACAATTACGCAGCTATCAGTAACTACATTTTTTACACTGGCGATCCGGCAGTTCATCTTTCAACGCCCGATTATCGTTTTTGTCAGTACGATTTATGGGGCGATGAGCAATTTGCCCGGCAGGAACCCCTTTTTGCGATTCAATCAAAACATCTGAATCCTCCAAACCAGAAAAAAATGATTACTGGCGAAACAAAAGGATATCTGGTAATCGAAAAATTTCAACCCTTAAAAGGGCTGAACATCGAAATCGGAGAAATTAAAAAGAACGGAAATAAGTTTGATTTTTCAGTCTATCTCATCAATTTAAACCCGTACCGCATTGAAACCACACATATTTCAATGCCTGTTCTGGCGGTTATGACTAATAAAAAAGAAATTGCAGCTTTTCCGTTATCCAGTTCAACGGCATCAGAAAGTATTGGCGCAAAGCGTGCAATTTTGAGGTTTTCTATTCCTGAAACTCTGGTTTCTACAAAATCTCCAATTCAAATTTATACCCGTTCAAAAGAAAACATCAGGGGAGAAGTCATTTCAATAAAAATCGCCGATGTGATAAAATAAGTTTTCGGGATACGTTTCACCTAAAAAAAAATCATACATATTCATCAAAATCCCGCTTGACTGTTTCAGCCTCTTTATCTATTTCCCAGAATTGATTAAATGATTTAATTAGTCTCTAATTATTATCAATATGTCACTAATTGATGTTATTAAAATCTAAATGTAGCTATAAAAGGTTCTAAAGTTAACGATATGTTAAAATATATAATCTTTGTGATGTAAACTGGCCATTGTGTTAAATAACATACATATTTTTGACCCATATCCAAATTTAAAAGGGGTATATAAATTTTAAATACTATTTTTTTTGAATATATCAATTTTGAAGGGGGGGGTATAAAATATATTTTTATTTTTTTGTCAATTTATAAATTTTGAAAAGAATAAACAAAAACAATTAAAAATTAACTTTTAAAAATTACGATTATGAAAAAGATTTTAATGATTACTGCGAGTGTGTTACTGTTAATAACATTTATTCCAAATGCTCAGGCACAAGAAGAAGAGGAATCAAATTGGAATTCCGGGCTGGATATTTATAGTAGCTACATCTGGAGGGGTGCCAAATTTGGAACGGGAGCTGCATTTCAGCCAACCGTTGAGTTTAGTGCCGGCGGTTTTGCCATTGGCGCCTGGGGTTCTTTTAGCACTGGCAGTGAAGAAGCAGCCGAAGCTGACCTCTATGCAAGTTACGGTTTTGATCTTGGTGAAAATGCCTCGTTAAGTTTTACAGTAACCGACTATTATTTCCCCGGCTCTGCTTATTTCGACAAAAACTCTCATTTTGTTGAACCAATGGTAAATCTGGGTCTTGGAGGTTTTTCGTTAACTGCTGCATATATGTTTTACGACGGAGCCGGGAATGGTGACGCATCAGGGGACATTTACTTACAGGCAGATTACGCAATTGGCGCCGTGAATCTTACCCTTGGCGGTGGAAATGGCCAATACTCATTTGAAGCCGATGGTGAAGACGATAAATTTTCAATCAGCAATATTGGAATTGGCACTTCAAAAGAAATTAAAATTACCGATAGCTTCTCGCTGCCCATTTCAGGTTCAATTATTTTAAATCCTTCCACAGAACAATTTTTCGTAGTGGTTGGTATTTCCCTTTAATCAATTAAAAAATTCACAACATGAAAAAAATTGAAACCATAATTCGCAAAACAAAATTCGATGAAGTGAAACAAGCGCTTCACGATGCAGGAATTGAATTCTTTTCCTTCTGGGATGTGCGAGGCGTTGGCCAGGCACGCGAAGGCCGTGTTTACCGTGGTATTATTTACGATACCAGTACCATTGAACGCACCAAGCTGGAAATTATCGTTCGCGAAAAGAATGTGGATAAAACCGTAAAAGCCATTCTTTCCTCGGCCCGTACCGGCGAAATTGGCGATGGGAAGATATTTGTCATTCCTATCGAAGAATCTTACCGCATCAGAACCGGTGAAAAAGGAGATGAATCGCTTTATATTAAAGGAAAAGAAGTATAATAAAATTAAATAAAAATTGTCATGGAAGAAACTTTACAAGGCCTTCAAATAGGTTTAGATAATATGTGGCTTTTGATTGCCGGATTTCTGGTAATGTTTATGCAACCGGGATTTGCAATGGTTGAGGCTGGATTTACCCGTTCGAAAAACACAGCGAACATTTTAATGAAAAACTTAATGGACTTTGCAATTGGTTCGTTGCTCTACTGGATTATTGGCTTTACATTAATGTATGGTGATTCAATTGGAGGAATTATTGGCACACCCGATCTGTTTTTTATGAGTGACGGATTTGGTGATAATTATTCTGATTACGCCGACCTGTTTTTCCAAACTGTTTTTGCCGCAACTGCAGCAACTATTGTTTCGGGAGCAATGGCCGAACGTACAGAATTTAAAGCCTACCTTATTTTTACTGTTGTAATAACCGTGTTAATTTACCCGGTTTCAGGTCACTGGACCTGGGGTGGTGGCTGGTTAAGCCAACTTGGATTCCACGATTTTGCAGGTTCATCTATTGTCCACTCGGTTGGCGCTTGGGTTGGCCTTGCGGGCGCAGCAATGATTGGCCCGCGTTTGGGTAAATATAAAAACGGTGGTAAACCAACCGCTATTCCCGGTCACAACTTAACATTAGGAGCTTTGGGTGTTTTCATCCTTTGGTTCGGATGGTTTGGTTTTAACCCGGGTTCGCAGCTTGCAGCAGCGGGAACAGAAAATGCAGTTGCCATCGGACATATTGCTGTAACAACCAATCTTGCGGCAGCAGCCGGTGCAGTAACCGCAATGATGGTAGCATGGTTCCGATACAAACGTCCTTCGCTTTCAATTTCGCTGAACGGTGCTTTGGCCGGTTTGGTAGCCATTACCGCAGGTTGCGATGCAGTAAACCCAATGGGAGCTGTGGCTATCGGAATAATTGCCGGATTCATACTTCCTTTTGCTGTTGAATTTTTCGATAAAGTATTAAAAGTTGACGACCCGGTAGGCGCTGTTTCGGTGCATGGTGTTAGCGGAGCTTTTGGTACGTTGGCAGTGGGTTTATTTTCAACATCCGAAGGTTTATTTTACGGATTTGGCCCAAAACTGCTCGGTATTCAGACTATCGGTGTTCTTACATTCTTTGTCTGGGCGCTGGGTTGTGGACTGATTTTATTCTTTATACTGAAAAAAGCAAAAATATTGCGTGTCTCCAAAAGAGTTGAAGAAGAAGGACTCGATGTTTATGAACACGGAGAAAGTGCTTACAATTAAAAACATACCCCCGTATCGTTTATGTCTGTAGCTGTCTGTTAAAAGCCTGCCAATTGAGGCGGGCTTTTTAAAACAAAATCAATCAATTTTAAAAATATCAAAACAGAAATAAACAGATAAAATATTGCCAAGGTTAGTAGATTTGTGTTAGTTTAGTTTATTAGATTAGAAAATCAGGAACCGGTCCACTTTTTTGTGGCCGGTTTTTTTTTGTTGAAAACTCAGAAAAAGAAAAACGCCACTTTTTGAAACTGTAGCCTGAATAAACCTATTTTTGCCCCTTCAATTAAAAAGTGAAAAAAACTATGATGCAAACCTGGTTTGAAAGCAAAGTAAAATATGTAAAAGTTTCCGCAAGCGGTAACGAACAGATGGTGACGGAAAATTTTCTGCTCGATGCAGTATCATACACCGATGCAGAAACAAGGATAATCCGGCAAATGCAGCAAACCGTAAAAGGTGGGGAGTTTGCAATTGTTGACATAAAAAAATCGCGAATTGCCGAAGTTTTTCAATACGAAGCAGGAGAGTGGTGGTACAAGGCAACTATCAACTTAGTTACTGTTGACGAAGAGGCAGGAAAAGAAAAAAAGTTACGTGCATACTATCTTGTAATGGCCAATGATATTAAGGAAGCCTTGAACCGCCTCGACGAAAGTTTGTCGTTTCTTGTGATTCCCTATGTAGTTTCTGCTATTGCCGTCAGCACAATTGTCGATGTTTTTCCTTATGTGCCGGCAGAATCCATGATTCCTGAAGGATTTGTTGCTGTTGATAAGAAGAAGGATGAGAATCCAATTTTTACAAACGGAATAAATCCCTTTGAAGAAAATCAGGAAGAAACAGAACCTGAAGAAAACGCTTAAAGATTCGACAATACTTTATAAAAGTTAAACTGGTCGCGTTTAATCGGATCGTACTGATAATAAGCCATTGCGATACGCGAAATATCCTGGATTGTGATGTAAATCTCGCTTACTTCCTTATAGCCATAAGAATTGAGTTTAGTGTCGCCTTCAAGCGACTCAAAACATTCAGTAAACCGGGTAATTTCCTGTGCACAATTTAAAATTTTATCGATAACCGTATCCGGGGTGTTTTTTGCAACAATTTTTCTTCGGGTTTCTTCATCGATATTTTTGGCAAAAGTGGTCAGGAATTTATGCAGGCTAAGATGGTCGCCATTTTTGGCGTCACTAAAAAACTCAGTATATCCGTGTTTTTCAAAAAAACTTTTTAAAAATTGTTTGTCTTCTTTAAAATCAACTTTAACCGATGCCCTTAAAACTTTCAGGCTCTGCATCCCGGCAACCATGATATCGTGCCATTCCATAAATTTCTTATTATCAACCGAATCGGCGGTTCCCTGATAATATTTTTCAATAGTATCATTAATCCACACATTTATCGAGGTGGCATATCCCGGATCCCAATCTTTTCTGATCCGGCTTAATTCATAAATATTTTCCTTGAATGTTTTGGCAATTTTCTGACATGCCAAAATAGTTACTGTACTGGTCGGACATGCAATCATAGTTTCCATAATTCAACGAATTTTAAAGTTAGATGACTCTTACAAATCTACCAACTACAAATAAAAATGCCTAACAAAATGGCTTAAATATTGAATGTTATACAGTTATGTTATGAAACTATGTTACATAACCATTTTTTATAAAACCTGACTAAAAATGTGAAATTAGAATAAGAAATATTAGGAGTGTCTTTTTCTCAACTCGCTCACAATATCTTCAATGCGATAACCTTTATGGGTAAGAAGAACAATGAGGTGATACAGTAAGTCCCCGGCCTCATAAATAAAATTTTCGTCGTCGTTGGCCATGGCCCCGATAACGGTTTCTACCGCTTCCTCTCCTACTTTCTGTGCAATTTTGCGTGTCCCTTTTTCAAACAGAGAAGTGGTGTAAGAGCCCTGCGGCATCTCAGCTTTTCGTTTATCGATAAAATCCTGCAGGTAACTTAAAAACTGAATGTCGTTGTTTTTATTTGGTTCGAAAAAACAGGTGTCGTTACCCGTGTGGCAAACCGGGCCAACCGGATTGGCTTTTATGAGCAATGTATCATCGTCACAATCTATCAGAATTGAAACCACATTTAAAAAATTTCCCGATTCTTCACCTTTGGTCCATAAACGGTTTTTGGTGCGGCTAAAGAAGGTTACTTTCCTTAATTCCTGAGTTTTTTCCAGGGCTTCACGGTTCATAAAACCCACCATTAAAACTTTCAGGGTAATATTATCCTGAACAACGGCAGGAATTAATCCGCCCATTTTATCGAAGTTGATTTGGGCATTATTTTTAAGTTCGTTCATCTGAAATCATTTTCGCGCAAAGTTAATCATTCAAACCACTTTTTTACCGGACAATAATTCCGTTTTCTCTGAGGTACTTTTTGAGTACCGGAATGGGTATTTCGTTGTAATGGAAAATACTGGCTGCAAGTCCGGCATCGGCTTTTCCTTTGGTGAAAACTTCGAGAAAATGTTCCATTTTACCGGCGCCACCCGATGCAATTATTGGAATTTTCATCGACCCGGCCATTTGCGCAAGTTGTTCGTTTGCAAAACCGTTTTTGGTTCCGTCATGGTTCATTGATGTAAAAAGTATTTCGCCAGCCCCGCGATCTTCGGCTTCTTTGGCCCACGAGAACAACTCTTTATCTGTCGGTATGCGACCTCCATTAACTGTAACTGTCCAGTAATTATTTTTATCTCCCCGCGCATCGATTGCAACAACCACAAACTGACTTCCAAAATTCAACGCCAAATCGTCGATTAATTTGGGGTTGCGAACGGCTGATGAATTAATTGAAATTTTGTCGGCTCCTGCACTTAAAAGTTTTTCAGCATCGCTCAATTCGCTGATTCCACCACCAACTGTAAAGGGTATATTTAAAGTCGCAGCAATCCGTTTTACCAGTTCCACAAAAGTTTTGCGGCCTTCATGAGTGGCAGTGATATCCAGAAAAACCAGTTCATCCGCACCATCGGCAGCATATTTGGCGCCCAGTTCAACGGGGTCGCCCACTTCCTGAATATTGATAAAATTGATTCCTTTAACAGTTTGTCCGTTTCGGATATCCAAACATGGTATAATTCGTTTTGCTAACATAGGAAGCCCTCAATTTCCTTCAAAGTTATTCTATTCTCGTAAATGGCTTTGCCCACAATAACTCCGGGAACACCCATTTCATTTAATTTTAATATGTCATTCATTGTGGCAATTCCGCCGCTGGCAATAATTTCAACTTCAGGCAAGGTTTTCAAGATTTCGGCATAAAGTTCAAATGACGGTCCGCTCAACATTCCGTCGCGACTGATGTCAGTTGAAATTACTTTACGGATGCCTTTTTCAAAATATGCTGAAATAAAATCAATTACAGGAAGATTGGTTGTTTCCTGCCAGCCACTTACCGCAATCATTCCATCTTTTGCATCAGCACCCAAAATAATTTTTTCGCTGCCATATTTTTCGAGCCATTTTAAAAATGTGTCCTTTTCTTTCACAGCAATACTTCCTCCTGTAATCATTGAGGCACCCGAGTTAAAAGCAATTTCCAAATCTTTGTCTGATTTTAATCCACCACCAAAATCAATTATCAAATTGGTTTTTGTCGAAATTTCTTCCAGAATTTTATGGTTAACAATATGTTTTGCCTTTGCCCCGTCCAGATCGACCAAATGTAAACGACGGATTCCGGCGGCTTCAAACATTTTGGCCACCTCCAGCGGACTTTCGTTGTAAATGGTTTTCTGCTTGTAATCGCCTTGTGAAAGACGGACACATTTTCCGTCTATCAGGTCAATGGCCGGAATGATTTCAATTTTATTGTTTGCCACTAATTTTTAATTATCGCCACAGATTCACAGATTAGGAAGAATAAAATCAGTGAATCTGTGGCATTTGATTTACAAATCTTCAAGAATCATTTTCAGAACAGCCTGTGCAGTAACTTCGCGGTTGGCTGCCTGTTGAACAACGATAGAATTCTTACTGTCAATAACTCCATCGGTTACCACTACATTCCGGCGTACGGGCAGACAGTGCATAAATTTGGCATCGTTGGTGAGCGCCATTTTTTCTTTGTTCACCGTCCAGCCAAAGTCTTTAGAAAGAATTTTCCCATAACTGGTGTATGACGACCAGTTTTTGGCATAAATAAAATCAGCGCCTTCAAAGGCTTTATTTTGGTCGTATTCCACTTTTACATTACCCATAAATTCAGGTGCAAGTTCGTAACCTTCAGGGTGAGTAACCACCAAATCGTAATCGGTTTTGCTCATCCATTCAACAAACGAATTGGCTACTGCCTGTGGTAAAGCTTTTGGATGTGGCGCCCAACTAAGTACAACTTTCGGGCGTTCTTTGGTTTTGTGTTCTTCAATGGTTAAAAGGTCGGCAAAACTTTGCAGCGGGTGGCGGGTAGCGCCTTCCATACTTACTACCGGAACTCCTGAATACTTTATGAACTGACTCAGGATTTTCTCAGCATAGTCATCCTCACGACTTTTAAATTTTGCAAAGGCACGTACACCAATCACATCGCAGTAGGAACCAATTACAGGAATCGCTTCAAGCAGGTGTTCGGGTTTGTCTCCGTCCATTACTACGCCTAATTCCGATTCCATCTGCCAGCTTTCTTCGCCAACATTCAGTACCATCGTATTCATTCCCAAATTCATGGCGGCTTTTTGGGTGCTTAACCTTGTTCGCAAACTCGAATTAAAAAATAGTAAAACCATGGTTTTATTTTTTCCGAGATGCTGGTATGCAAACGGATTTTTCTTTACGTCGAGGGCCACTTTTAATGCCTCTGCTAAATCGGGGATATCGTTAACTGATGTGAAATGTTTCATTTGTAAAAAGTTGATTTGTCGACTGAAGTCCAGCAGTTATTCCTTTAACTTCTGTTCAACTTCAGCTTTTAATTTTGGAATATGATAAACGACAATGCTCCATATTAAATCATCGGAAACTGCATCGTACCCGTGAATAATCCGGTTTCTTGTCCTAATAATTTTATGAATGTTTTCGAATGTGAATGCTTTATCAATTTTAAGTATCCTGTTAAAAGCTTCACCAATTATTTCAAGGTCGCGTTCAACAGCTATTTTCGTTTTTATATCAGAAATATAATCCTGAAATATCATAGGCTTTTCTGAAAAATAACCCTCAATTTCACTGATTGCCTTGTGAATATCAAATAAACAGGTTTTTATCTCATTATTCATAAATCATTTGTTTGGTTTTGTTAATCGAACTAATCAAAAAAGGATTATTCAGAGCTTTCGACTCTAATAAGTCCACTTTCCGCTTAAATATTTCTTCAAGTGCCGACTTCAAATTGAAATAATTATCAGCATAATCATAAAGTTCAACATCTTTAAAATCAACAAGTAAATCAACATCACTTTCACTATTGAACCTGTTGGTTACAGCCGACCCAAAAACAAATAAAGACGCAACTTTGTGATGAACACATAATTCCCTTATTCTGTCAATATTTCGTTCAATAATTCCCATGTTTCAAAATTAGCAATTATTTTGGCCTCACCTGTCCGTCGCCTTCCACAATCCATTTGTAACTGGTGAGTTCTTCCAAAGCCATTGGGCCACGGGCGTGAAGTTTTTGGGTGCTGATACCAATTTCGGCGCCCAAACCAAACTGGGCGCCATCGGTAAAAGCGGTTGAAGCGTTGGAATACACCGACGAAGCATCGACCATCTTTCTGAATTTCTGAACGTTTTCGAAGTTTTCAGAAATAATTGCCTCACTGTGTTTCGAACTGAATTTGTTGATGTGATCAATTGCCTCATCGAAATTGACAACAGTTTTAATTGCCATTTTCAGCGACAGGAATTCAGTGCCAAATGATTCTTCGGTTGCTTTGTGAAGTAAATCATACGGATAAATTCCTGCTAATTTGCTAAATGATTTTTGGTCGGCATAAATCTCAACGTTTTGTTCTTCAAGCCTTTTTGAAAATTCAGGTAATTCATCCAACCGACTTTCGTGAATAATTAAACAGTCGAGCGCATTGCAAACCGATGGGCGGCGGGTTTTGGCATTGAAAACGATTTCAGCGCCTTTTTCGGCATCGCCAAACTCATCGAAATAAGTATGACAAATCCCTGCGCCGGTTTCAATTACGGGAATCCTGGCATTTTCCCGCACAAAGTCAATCAGCGCCTGGCTTCCCCGCGGAATAATCAAATCGATGTATCCATGCGCCCGTAACATTTCGTTGGTTTCTTCCCTGCCAGCAGGTAAAAGTACAACTGTATTTTCATCCAAACCGAACTGTTTAAGTACATTTTCTATAACCGAAACTATGGCAGTATTGGAATAAATAGCATCGCTGCCGCCCTTTAAAACACAGGCATTCCCAGATTTAAGGCATAATGCAAAAACATCGAAGGTTACATTTGGCCGGGCTTCATAAATAATACCGATTACGCCAAACGGCACAGTGACTTTTGTAATTTTCAAACCGTTTGGGCGAACGGTTTCTTTTAAAACCTTGCCGACCGGGCTTTCCAGTCTGGCCACATTTTCAATGTCGGAAGCAATTCCTTCAATTCTGTCTTTGGACAGTTTCAGCCGGTCATATTTTGGGTCTTGCGGCTCCATTCGTTCTAAATCTTTCTGATTCTCTGCCAGAATAAAATCACAATTTTTACGTGCCTGTTTTGCCAGTTCCAGCAATATTTCAGTAACCGTTGTATTTTCAACCAGATTGAGTTTTCTGGAAGCCCCTAAAACGTTTTGCAGTTGTTTTTCAATTTTCATGATTTCACTTGTTTTCCAAATACAAATAATCGTAATGAACAATCGGCTTTTGCTTTTCCGACCCTTTTTCGGTTTCAATTTTCGCAGAACCATAACTCGCTTTTCCAACGCCAATTAATTTGCCCGATTCGTCAACAATGCGGATTAGATCGTCTTTTTTGAATTCTCTTGACACCTTGACAATTCCAACCGGCAGCAAACTAACCGCTTTGTCGGAATCGAGCGCTTTTGCGGCGCCCGCGTTTATTACCACCTCACCTTTTGCAAATCCATCAGAATAACCAATCCATTTTTTCACACCGCTCGATGCTTTTGCATTGGGTACAAACCAGGTGTGTTTCAAATCTTTTTGCTTGTCGAGCAAATCAATCAACACATTTTCGCGCGTTCCGTTGGCCACGTGAACCCCAATTCCATCGCCGGCAACTTTTTGCGCAATCCTGAATTTTGTGATCATTCCACCACGACCAAAATCGGACGAATCGCGAGAAATTCCATTTTCAGGTTCGTTGTCGTTAAATTCAATTTGTTCAATCAGTTTTGCATTTTTGTTTTTTGGATGGTCGCTGAAAACCCCGTCAACATTGCTTAACAGAATGAGTGCATCGGAATTTACCATCGAGGCGATCAACCCCGAAAGTTCGTCGTTGTCGGTAAACATCAGCTCGGTTACCGAAATGGTATCGTTTTCGTTGACAATTGGAATTACTTTATTTTCGAGTAAGGTGGAAAAACAGTTTTTCATATTCAGGTAATGCGCCCTGCCCGAAAAGTTTTCC
>Ga0210030_1003186_pt1 | contig 10935 bp, 7 predicted proteins | sample CryGeymeta201523_FD_183986 | JGI IMG/M metagenome (GOLD analysis project Ga0210030, IMG submission 183986) | Groundwater microbial communities from Crystal Geyser aquifers in Utah, USA - Crystal Geyser metaG 2015-23 (SPAdes) (version 2) | ecosystem: Environmental > Aquatic > Deep subsurface >...
TTACTTGTGGGCGGGCATGATGAGTCGGGGCAGCGCTGAACGCGACACAATACTGAGTGCGCTTAAACCGATGGCGCGCCTAGTGGAAAATCAGGGGGCACCGCCTGAGGAAATCCATATCATTACCGGACACGCCAACCGTCCGGGACCCAGCGGTTTCTCGGCAGCGATGCTGCCATTCCTACTGGCTTCCGGGTATGACCGGGCGGCACAAGCGCAGCTCGCCCTGCTTGACGAGCAGCCGATTGCAGAAGACAGTTATTACGATCAGGTATTAGCCCTGTTTGCGCTGGGGTGGCGCGACGAGCTATACCAGTTTGATTCCAAAGGGAATCTCATCCCACGTTGGACGACAAAATGCAAATAAACTTACGCGCGCTACCCGCCACGCTGTTGCTGGCAGGCATCATTTTCTTACCCTCCCCGTCATCAGCGCAAAGCAACAACGCGACGAATATATTGTTGAACGGCGCAAAAAAATGGCTGGACAAGAATCGCGCCGATTTGGCTCAGCCTTTGTTGCAAAAAGCGCTACTGCTCGAACCCAACTCTGCCGAGGCATTGTCCTTACTGAACCAGATAGCGCAGAAAAAAAACCCGCCTCACAATACTGGCACGGATATCCCCGCCCCTGTCACGGACGCGGCCCTTAAGCCGCGCCCTGAGGCTAGGCAAGCGGATATGGACGCACTCAGCGCACAGGCGAACGACCCCAGGCAACTCTCTCAGGCGCTCGCCGACTACGAGGAATTATCCAGGCAACGCGGGGTGAACACTCAACGCCTGCAAAAAGACTGGCGCCGCGCGCTGCACCGTTTGCCCGAAGGAACGACTCAACAAACGGCTATCCGACGCTTTTTGACCGTTTATCCCGATGACAAGGAAATGATTGCCCTGTTGGGCGAAGTACAAAAAAATCGTGCCGAACAGCAAGTCATCACCCGAAAAGTCCCCAAACGCAAAAGGGTGGGAAGCCTGGCGCGTGCAAAGTCCAAAAGTCCCACTGCCGTCATCAGCGTAGTCAATGAACCCCCTACCGCGCCCACCCCAGCGCCTGAAGAGGCGATCAATGCGCCGATTGACCCCGATATCACGGCGCGTACCGAAGCACTGGATGCGCTGGATGACGGCGATTATGAAGTTGCCGAAAAAAGCCTCAACGACATCCTCACGCGCAGACCACAAGACACCGAGGTACTGGGTGGTCTGGGGATGATCCGGCTGAAACAAGGCCGTCACGATGCCGCAATCGGCTACTTTGAACAAGCGCTGGTCGCCGAAAGGGGGGGCAACAACACGCCCCAGTGGCAAAGTCTGATCGGCACGGCCAAATTCTGGAAGGACATACGCCTAGCGGATGACTTGCTGGAAGAAAATAGATTATCCGAAGCGGAAACCGTTATCCGCAATGCGCTGACCCTGCAACCGGACGAACCCAATGCGCTCGCCGTGCTGGGCAATATCAAGGCGGCCAACAATGAACTGGCCGAGGCTGAACGCCTGTACCGCCAGGTGCTTCCCATCGAGGGCTACAACGTCTCGGCAATACGCGGCTTGAGCAGTTTGTTGATCCGCACCCAACGCAGCGAAGAAGCAATGGCGCTGATTGAACACACCATCCAGACCTACCCTGCCGAATGGAAAAAAGATCCCGCCAGCCAAGCCGGCTTGTTGCGCGAGGAAGCGGATCTCTATCTCGCCGCACATCGCACCAGCCACGCGATTCAGGCATTGGAAATGGCTGTCCTGCTCGACCCGAAAAGTGCCTGGGCGCGCTTCTCGTTGGCCAAGTTATACATCAGCCTCAATCTCGCCCCGCTGGCCAGACAGATCACCCAGGAAGGGGTGGCTCTCGCGCCGAATGATGCTTCGATGCGCTACGTCCGCGCCCTGATATTGCTCAATCTGGATGACAATGCAGGCGCACTAAATAGCCTGGCTCAAATTCCCGAAGCCGAGCTGACCAAAGCGATGCGCGCAACGCGTGACCGTGCGCTAATTCAGTATTACTTCGAGCAGGCGGAAAGCAAGCTGGCCAAGGGCAACCGCAAGGAAGCCCTGCGCATCATGGCCGTCGCAGAAACCCAAGCCAGAGGCAATTATGCCGCGACCGAACAGGTTGCCGAAGGCTGGTTTAAGCTGGGTCTGCAAAAACAGGGCTTGAGTGCGATGCGCAAGTTGCCTACGCCTGTCCCGCTCAAAACCCAGGTGCATTTTGCGTCCCTGTTGAGCCGAGCCAAAAAAGATCAGGAACTCGCCGATTATCTGCCCACGCTGCGACTCCCGGAAGGCAATGACGAAACCAGCTTGAGCTATCGCAACACCATCCGGGAAGTGGAATTTCAGATGGCAGGCAGGCAATATGACAAGCTGATCAAGGCGGGTAGAAAGGAACAGGCGCAACAACTGGCGGATGCCGTGCTGAACACCTATCAGTTGAGTAGCGGCGAATACTTCAAATATCACCGCAGCTATTTTTATAGTGCCGAATTGCCCGGCAACGCAATTTCCGCGCTCGAACAGGAAAAAGCGCAGCACCCCAACGATCCCGACATCCGCTGGGAACTGGCCGATGCCTACTATCAGGATAAACAGAACGGCAAGGCGCGTAGCGAAGTTCAGGAACTACTGGAAATGACACGAGGCGACGATGTGGATATGCGTATGCGCATCGCCGGGCTGCAACAAAATCTGGGCAACCGTGCGGAGGCCAGAGCCACCCGAAACAATCTGATCAACCGCTACCCGAACAACACCGAACTGCTGTTGCAGGCCGCGAGAATGGCTAGATCCGACGGCAATTACAACGAAGCGATGAGTTACTATCGGCAAACCAGAGACGCGAAACCAGCGACCATTAAGGAGTCTGTCGCGGCACAGGAAAAGGCCGCACCGCAGGACGTTCTGCTGGATTTATTACCCGCCCAGTCCTTGCCCGCCGAACCCATCGGTCAAATTGCCCCCGCGCTGGCCAGCACGCCGGAAAGCGATCGCATCTACCGTGCGGCACTAGCCAGCGATGCGAACAAGGGAAAATACGTGCCCGGCAATAATAATGCGGCTGTCGCCGAACGGGAAATGGCAGACATCTCCAGCAGGAGAACGGCTTCCGTGGAAGCCGGATTGGATATCCAGTCCAAGTCTTCCAATAACGGCACTTCGACCTATAACGCGACCGAAATTCCAATCATGGTGCGACTGCCCATCGGCTTTGACGCACACGCCACCGTACAGGTAGATCGGGTTAACATTGATTCCGGCGCGTTGCCCTCCGCTTTTGCCGATGCTGCCTTGTTTGGCAAAATCCAGGCTTTCCAGTTTGTCCCGCCGCAACCCCTGACCCCTAAGGTGGCGGGTACTTCGTTGAGTTTGGGCTATGAACTAAATTCGCTTAAAGCGGACATCGGTCTGGTGGGACAAGGTTTTCCCGTCAGCAATATCGTCGGCGGCATCCGTAAGGGCGGCGATTTTGGGCGCATGAGCTATTCGCTTAATTTATCGCGCAGACCCGTGACCGACTCCCTGCTCTCTTATGCCGGCACCAAAGACCCGGTAACAGGTGAGGTATGGGGCGGGGTCACCAATACGGGGCTGTCGCTGTATATGTCCACCAAACTCAACACGTTCAACGTATCCGCCGTCGCATCCTACGGCTTGCTGCGCGGCAAGAATGTCCTGAACAATGACCGCCTGTATCTGCGTGCGGCAGTGGATAATGATGTGTATGCCACGGATGACCTGGTGATCAATGTCGGCATCAATGCCAATCTGACCCAATTTGCCAACAATCAATCCTTCTATACCTTTGGTCACGGCGGCTACTACAGTCCGCAAAACAGCCTGAGTTTCAGCCTGCCAGTCGAACTTTACGGTCGCGCCGACCTGCTGTCCTACCAAATTCGAGCGAGCCTCTCCTACGCCAAAACCCGCGAAAATGGCGCGCCTTTTTATCCGACCGATCCCCTCTTGCAAGGCAGAGCCGAAACCGGGCCGTCATTTCCGTCCGCTTACAATCAGGCGTTCTACACAGGCGGGACGGGGGGCGGGGTGGGCTTTAGCTTGCGTGCGGCGGCGGAATATCGTGTGACACCGAATGTCGCGCTAGGGGGGCGTTTCAGCATGGATAGGTCAGCCTACTACGCGCCCAACGCGATGCTGTTCTACCTGCGCTACCAATTCAATCCTGAAACGGGGCCCGTTGCGCTCAAACCCGATCCGGTCACACCTTACTCACAGTATTGAGAACAAGGAGGTGCGTTCTAACGGGCATGGAAATGTGAACACCCCCTGAGCAATTTGTCACCGGCCTTCAGGCCGGTGGATTTAACGTAAACCGGAACTACGCGGGTAGCCCATTCGCTTGGACTACCCCGTTTCACCAGAGGTGGCATCTCATCAGTCGAGTAATTTTTTCGTCCAGCCGCGTTCGGCATCTGTAACCGGCGACTCCAGCATCCGCTCCGGGATTTCCCACACCACCACCTTGGGTGGGTTGTTGCGGAAGGTCGCCCCGCTGAAATAGCTGATCGCGGCACCGGCAAACGCCCCGCCGTCCTTGGCCAGATTGGCGACGGGTTCACCCAGATGATGTTCCAGAAAAGGCACAAAATTGCTGTTGCGGGAATACGATGTCCCGACTAGCGCAATCGAGGGAAGTCCGGCATCACCAAATAAATCATCGCTGGCGACCGCGATGGGCGCAACATTGGTCACCTGAGCCTGCTCGGGATTAGGGCGTAAAAAAGCGGGCAAGCCATCAATGCCTGCCAGATGGATCAGATCACCCGAACGCGGCGAACGGACGGGGTTCAATGTCACTGCCCCCCCCTGATTCTGGGCTGCCCAATGCAATTGGGTCAGACGCGCAGCCACGGCTTGAGCGGCGACATTCGCGCCTATTTCGTTCCAATGGGTATCGGTGCGGTAATAGTGCTCTCCCGAGGCTTGCGTCAACGTGGCGGTCAAATCCAGCGTAGCGATGCCTTTGTCTTTAAGGCCTCCCGTCCAGTTCACCACTCGCTGTGCAAACCGATCCGGGCGACGCAGATCACATAAATGCGCACTTTCAATGCGGGTCTTGTCCGGGACAACCACCATCAGCAATTGGATGCCGCGCGCAGCGAGGTGTGCGTGCAGGCGTTCGGCAAGCTGCGATCGGAATGCGGCCGATTTTTCCCGGTCAGGATGGACTTCCAGTTCTTCAGCGAGAAACAACCAATCGTCGCACCCCCCTCTCACCCCCGATCCCCAGTCGCCAGTCACATTCCACAACAAGCCCCGCTCGATGCTGCTAAAAGTGGGACTCAAGACGAAATGCTGATTCAGCAACCTGGTAAATTGCTTGGTCGCTGCCCCACCCAGTATTTTGGCGGGGTCTTTGAGTTCTTGCCAATCCTTGTCAGGGATAGCCTTGAGCGACATCACGGATACCGCCAGCCCTGCGAACAACAGGCTGGCAAAAGCCACGGCGGGGATGGCTACCAGGTATTTATGTTTCATCATGTTTTCCCCCGATTAAAACTGAAAATACAGGAACGGCGGCGACTGCTGTCCGGTCAGCACCACCAGCGCATAGGCAAAGGCTAACGTCGGCCAGACGGCGCGCCACACACTGTGACTGAAAAGCCCCCACTCCTGTTTAGCAAAGCGCGTGGCGGGATAGCCGATGCAGATGATGCCGATGATGAACGAGGCGTATAGCGTTGGGCGCATCGCCAGTGCGACTTCATCGCCCATAGCTATTCCATTCAGTCCAAACTGCCCACCCCAGACATGCAGGGCGGCAGAAAAATCCGCCGCCCTGAAAATCGTCCAGGCCAGCATCACCACCACCAGGGTCAACAGCCGCGAGAAGAAATCCGGCATGGAATACCCCATGTTGTTATAGGCGCGCGCGATACTCAACGCAGAACCATGGATAACCCCCCAAATCAAAAAGTTCCAGCTTTCACCACCGTGCCACAAGCCGCCGATAGACATGGTCAACAGCATATTGATGTAAGTGCGCACCCGTCCACCGCGATTGCCGCCCAATAACGAGATATACAAATAGTCGCGCAGCCAGGAAGACAGCGTCATATGCCAACGCCGCCAGAAATCCTGTATTGAAACAGATAGATAGGGATTATTGAAATTAGGCTCAAACTTGAAGCCCATCATCAGACCCAGTCCGATCGCCATCAGACTATAGCCCGCGAAGTCAAAATATAACTGTATGGTGTAAGCGCCACAGCCGATCCAGGCATCAACCAGACTGGGACTCGATTGCTTGAACACCAGCGCCACCAACGGCGACAAGGGATCGGCAATCAGTACTTTCATGGAGAATCCAATCATAAAGCACCGTACCCCAGTCGCAAATTCATCCAGAGAGAAATAGCGTTCGCGCAATTCCTTCTCGATGACCTTGTAGCGCACAATAGGGCCTGCAATCAGGTGAGGGAACATGGCGATATAGGCCGCGAAGAAATTGAAACTGTATTGCGCCGGGACGACTTTGCGACGCACATCCACCAGATAGGAAGTGGCGTGCAGCACGGTAAAGGAAAGTGCGATCGGCAGGAATACCGTCTCCCATACAATCAACGGGTGATCGGGACTGCCGAACAAATCGTTGAGGGAACGAAATACCACATTGGCGTATTTGTACCACGCCAGACTGGCCAGATTGATGATAATCGCCCCCGCCATGAGCCGCGTTTTGAGTTTTTCCGAAGTTGTTCTTTCTATCAGGATAGCCGCCAGCCAGGTCACCACGGTGAGAAAGATGATCAGCAGCAGAAACTTCGGTGTCCACCAGGCATAAAACAGCCAACTGCCCAGCAGCATGGTGTAATTGCGATAGGCACGCGGCGTAATGAAATACAGCGCGAAGAATACCGGCAAAAACAGCGTCAAAAACTCTAGCGACGCAAAGACCATATCAATTTACCCCCCGGTAAAAACATAAAAAACCTCAAGCACCTGATGGGTAACAGGTGTTGAGGCGTGGAAACATACAAAGAGGATGGTCGCTTAGTTACCGTCGCGTACGAAGAATGCCTGACGTGACTTGTTAACGGTCATCAGGAAAACACTGTAGCGCTTACCTGCCTGCAATTGCCCCAGATCAACCGGCAATTTGGCCGTTTCCGCATCACAGGACACGCTGGCCAGCAGCTTGACGGGATTGATCAGACGACGTTGCGCGGACAAAGGATGCACCTGATCCAGGATGGTGGCACTTTTCGCCCCACCTTGCATCATCGCAGCAGAACACCTGGCATCCAGATTAACCAGCGACAAGGAGGCGCGCATGGCATTGAAATCATCCGGTGTCTCCCTGACAAGACGGGTGGTCATCTGCTTGCCGCCCTTGGGCAGGATGGCAATCGTGATGTATTCCCAGGGCTTGCCGGTCACTTCCGAGCCGACCTTCTGCGCGCCACTCTGTATGGTAGCCGACAACTTCACCCCCGACTTGACGGGAAAGAACTTCGATGAACGCGCCGCCGCCTTGTCACTCAACTCGATACTGCCCTTGGCTGACACCACGCTAATGGCGTGATCGGTCGCGTTAACGAAGCGCACGTAAGAAGTCTCTTCCGAAGGCCCGGTATCATAGAGTTGAACTTCGGCAAAGGCGACCGGTGCAAACGCTGCCAAGGCCAGCATTAACAGGTTCATTTTCATATCGCGCTCAGTGTTTTATTTGTTGCAGAATATCAGAGGACAATATCTGTTTGGCGATGCCACTCCCCCACGCCCGATAGCCGTCGTTGGTGTAATGCTGGCCATCGCCTGGCAACGCGCCCCACTCACCCGGCTTGGCCATTTGCAGGGTACTGATGTAAGTGCAAGGCGCGACAATATCGGCCAGGTAATCCGACATCTGCTGGCTGCGCGCATAGGTCTTGCCATACTTACCACCTTCAGCTCCCCAACCGGGTCCTACCCAAACACAAGCTGCGCCACTGGCTTTAATTCCGTTAGTCAAGGTAGTGACCTGATCCCATATCCATTTTTTGGGGATCACGGGTTCTTTGTAGGCTGCCATGGTGTCGCCATTCACGACCACGATCAAGTCAGGGTGATGCTTGGCGACCAATTCCGGCAAGGGCACGGAAGTTCCGGCTTCCCCCGCACGAATTCGAGTTTTACCGTCATCCAGATGAAAAGCACTGCCACAGGGGGGTTGAACCGCCTTCATCCAGGCGCCGGACGGCGTACCGCAAGCCCCGTAGGAATAAACTTTTGCCCCCTGATTTCTGAGCTCTTCATGCAGAGTATCAATCAAGTAGTCTTTTCTCGCCAAATGACTATCCCCAATAACCAGCACCGTTAGTCCGGCAAGCAGCAAACTCATAATTTAATCCTTTCGTGGTGAGTAAAATAGTGCGCTGAAGTATAACTGGGGGCAATCCACTTGTCCAGAGCAAGCCTTGTCCAATGTGGTATGAGCCTGAACGAGAGTTCGTATTTCCAATGAGGTATGAGCCTGAAGCGAAGAATTTGAGGCGAATCGTGAAGTGGGTTGATCATTGCAAGGATGATGATCAACATGAACGAAACACGGCTTTGTACGATTGAACAGATCGAGCAATTTCTCAGTGGCTGCACCCAAGTTGAGTTCACAAAGTCTGGGAATGACCGCGAGCGCTATGAACACATCAGTCGCGTACTCACGCGCTTTGACTACCCCAGGCGAACCAAGCGCGAGCGAGGGGTGCTGCTGAAGTATCTGCAACGCACCAGCGGCTACAGTCGCGCACAAGTCACTCGCCTAATCACCCAGTGGCACAGCAATCGTTTGGCTACCACACCCCTGTCCAAGCGCTACCGTGCGCCTGCCGCCCCTTTTGCGCGCAAATACATGCCTTTTGATATTGAACTGCTCGTCGAGATGGACAAAGCCAATGAGGATGTCTGTGGCCCGGCCATCGTGCATCTTCTGCAGCGCGCTTACCGTGTCTATGGCGATACGCGCTATGAGCGACTGTCCACGCTCTCGGTCTCACACCTGTACAACCTGCGCAAAAGCACAGGCTATCAGGCCTTGCGAGTGGTTTTCTCCAAGACTCACCCCGTGTGCAATTCCATCGGGGTACGAAAAGCCCCGCGACCCAAAGGAAGAGTGGGCTTTGTGCGCATCGACACCGTCCATCAGGGCGATTTCGACGGCATCAAGGGCGTGTATCACATCACCTGCGTTGATGCCGTGTGCCAGTGGCAGGTCGAGGCGTGTGTGCAAGGCATTAGCGAAGCCTATTTGCTGCCTGTATTGGCGTTAATAATCGATCAGTTTCCGTTTGTAATCATGGGATTCCACTCGGATAACGGCTCCGAATACATCAACGGCCCGGTGGCAAAAATTCTTGAGAAGTTGCGTATTGAACAAACCAAATCACGTTCGCGTCACAGTAACGATAATGCGCTGGCCGAGAGCAAAAATGCCAGTGTTGTGCGCAAACACATGGGTTATGAACATATCCCCCAGCAGTACGCTAAACCCATCAACAAGTTCTACCAGGAAACGTTCAATCCCTGGCTCAATTTGCATCGCCCGTGCCTGTTTGCCACCGAGATCCTTAGCCCCAAAGGCAAGATCATCAAACGCTATAAGCACGAGGATGTAAAGACACCGCTGGAGTGTTTGGTACTGTTGAGTGAAAATAATTTAGTCACACTTAAACAAGGCATTACAGTGGAATCCTTGCAGGCACAGGCAAGGTTGAAAACAGACTTGCTGGCCGCTCAGGAAATGCAACGCGCCAAGAGCAAGTTGTTTGCAAGCTTTGTAAAACCAAAACGCAGGGTCTGAGGAGCCAAAAATCAACACCAAAAAAGCACCCATTCTTCAGCTTAAATCGCCATAGAAATGTATTGGATCAAAAATAAACCAAGACAAAAACCTCACCGCTTTGAAAAAAAATCCCTTAAACTTCACTTTTTAACCAGACCAACTCACACACTCAAATCACCCATTCTGAGTCCGCTTCAGGCTCATACCTGAATTGGAAAATACTCATTACAGGGCATTGCTGCGCGTAGTGAGACGTAAAAAAGCAGGGTTTCCCCCGCTTTTTAATAACTCCACTCGCTTTGAACTGATCGGGCTGTGAGTTATTGGTGTGAATTACTTTGCTGCGTCTGCTGGTGCGGCTGCAGCCGCTTTTTTAGCATGTTTTTTGGCAGGTTTTTTAACATGTTTTTTGGCGGCAGGTGCGGCGGCTTCTGCTTTGGCAGGCGCTGCTGCTTCAACTTGGGCTGCTCCCTTGGCAGGGGCAGCGTCAGCGGCAACAGCGGAGAAAGAAACGACAGCGAAAGTTGCAGCGATCAAAGCGGATAACAGTTTGTTCATTGTATTCTCCAGAATTATGGGTAAACGACACCGTTGTGTCGAAGCCTATAACGAGGTACGGAAGGATACCGTTGACAGTAACAGAGATTAAATTGGGCGCTGATTCGCTGCATTGAAAAACCGGATGGTTTCTCTGGCAACTTGCTCCCGGTCATTGTCCACCGTGATCATGTGGTAGCTGTTGTGCAACATGATGGTTTCAATCTTTTTTGAGCCGAGGTGCGCTGCGAGGTAGCGCGGATTGCGCGGGGAGGCGACCTCATCTTCGACGGCATGAATGATGATGGCGGGCGCAGTAACTTCAGGCAGCGATCGTTTTACGCAGCGTATCATGCGCTCGGCCTCCTGTATGGCGGGCAGATTCAATCTGCTCGCACCGACGATAGTCGAGTCTTCGTGGCTCATTTCCCGTGCGATCCATTTGCGCAATTGTTCGTTTTTCAGGCCGAAAGGTTCGCGCTCGCGGTAGCTGTAAGTATAACGGAAGGGCGAGTAATAGCCGGCGTAGCGCAGGAAGCGATACCAGGGAATGCCCCAGCCGTCGTACCACAGCGTGCTGGCAAGCAGCGTCAATGCAGCGACTTCATCGCCCAGTT
>Ga0210030_1003213_pt1 | contig 10872 bp, 7 predicted proteins | sample CryGeymeta201523_FD_183986 | JGI IMG/M metagenome (GOLD analysis project Ga0210030, IMG submission 183986) | Groundwater microbial communities from Crystal Geyser aquifers in Utah, USA - Crystal Geyser metaG 2015-23 (SPAdes) (version 2) | ecosystem: Environmental > Aquatic > Deep subsurface >...
TGCTTTTACCAGAAACCTAGATGGCACATATAGTGTAAACTATGAAAATATGGGTTTGGCTATGAAAGATTTATCACAATTAATCCTTTCCCTTCAAGGCAATGGCGATTTTGAAGGGGTGGCGCATTTGGTAAAAACCAAGGGTATTATTGATACACAATTACAAAAAGATTTAGACCGCTTAAGCGATGCCAACATTCCTATTGATGTTATTTTTGAACAGGGAATAGAGCAGCTAGGATTAAAAAAATAAAATAGGGCATTTATTATAAAATTGCAACTTCTTTACTTAAAAAAAGCTAAAGGCAAATGTTAATGGAGGCTAATCCCCCTCTTGAAATCGAAGATTCAACCACTTCAAAAAAAATATAAACTTTAGTTATAGGGCTTAGGGGTATGTTTTAGTTTAAAATGCAAATATTTCATTTTGTTAAGACAACTTTAAAGTATTCACAGTGATTAAAAACTAACATAAACTTTTAATTTATTAGACCTAATATTAATATTTAGATAAATAATAAAAGCCTCCGTTTTAACGGAGGCTTTTTATTAACTTCAAATTATCTGGATTGTCTTAGTATTTATTTGGCAATTCATTATAACCCATATTGTAAAGGGTGAATCCAAAAATATCGGCATATTGTTCAATTGTTTTAGAAACTGGTGTTCCTGCACCGTGCCCGGCATTTGTTTCTATGCGAATTAAAACAGGATTGTTTCCTTTTTGTTTGGCTTGTAATTGGGCAGCAAATTTAAACGAGTGTGCAGGCACAACGCGGTCGTCGTGATCGCCTGTAGTTACAAGGGTTGCAGGATATTTAATACCTTCCTTTACATTTTGAACGGGCGAATAAGCAAGAATATAATTGAACATTTCTTTAGAATCGTCGGCAGTGCCATAATCATAAGCCCATCCCGCACCAGCGGTAAAGGTGTGATAGCGCAACATATCCATTACGCCAACTGCCGGCAAAGCCACTTGCATTAAATCAGGGCGTTGGGTCATGGTTGCGCCAACCAATAAACCGCCATTAGAGCCTCCACGAATAGCCAAAAATTTTGAAGAAGTGTATTTGTTTGTAATAAGATATTCCGCTGCAGCGATAAAATCATCAAACACATTTTGCTTGTTCATTTTAGTGCCGGCAAGATGCCAAGCCTCACCATATTCACCACCTCCGCGAAGATTTGGAACGGCATAAACGCCACCTTGTTCAAACCAAACCGCATTGGCAATGCTAAAAGACGGAGTCAAACTGATGTTAAAGCCACCATAACCATATAATATGGTTGGATTATTGCCATTTAATACCGTACCTTTTTTATAAGTAATGATCATCGGGATTTTGGTGCTGTCTTTTGAGGTATAAAATACTTGTTTAGATTCATAAGCATCTGAATTAAAATCAATAGCTGGTTTTTTATACAAAGTCGATTCGCCTTTTTCAGGATTTAATGCGTAAATTGAAGGGGGAGTAGTGTAGTTTGAAAAGGTGTAATAAACCGTTTTATCTTCAATTTTTCCACCAAATCCACTAGCAGTGCCAAGTCCTGGCAATTTGATTTCACGGATTAATCTACCGGTAAAATCATATTGTTTGACTTGCGAAACGGCATCAACCATATAATGCGCAAAAATATAACCACTTGCGGTTGATGGCGCTAAAACATATTTGGTTTCTGGAATTAAATCTACCCAATTTTTTGGTTCGGGATGTTGCGCAGCGACCGATACAATGCGTTTATTTGGTGCCTTTAGATTGGTCTCAATAAAAAGGGTTTCACCAACATTGTCAATTACGTATGAATCGGAATCAAAATTATCAATAACGGTTACAATTTTGCTATTGGGTTTTGATAAATCTTTTATATATAACTCATTTCCTGTTGTAGAAATTGAAGCGGTGATAACTAGAAATTTGCCATTCTCGGTAACGCTTCCGCCCACATAACGCCTTTTTTGTTTATCGCCAAAAATTAGGATGTCCTGACTTTGTTTGGTTCCAAGCTTATGGTAAAACAAATGGTGTTGATCGGTTTTTGCTGAGAGCTGGCTGCCTTTCGGTTTTTCGTAACTTGAGTAATAAAAACCCTCGTTACCTTGCCATGAAAGTCCGCTAAACTTCACGTCTATAATGGTATCTTCTTTAATTTCTTTGGTAAGCGCATCCATTATTATCACTTTGCGCCAATCGGAACCGCCTTCTGAAACGGCATAGGCTAATAACTTGCCATTTTTAGAAAAAGACAAGCCACCAAGCGAAGTAGTGCCATCGGCAGAAAAGGTGTTAGGGTCAAGAAAAACCTCGGGTGTTTCATCATTTTTAAAGCGGTATAACACATATTGATTTTGCAAACCGTCATTTTTATAAAAATAGGTGTAGTCGCCTTCTTTAAAGGGGGCTCCTATTTTTTCATAATTCCACAGTTTTTCGAGTCGTTGTTTTAGGGCTTCACGAAAAGGAATTTTTGACAAATATCCAAAAGTTACTTCATTTTCGGCTTTTACCCAAGCACCTGTTTCATCCGAACGGTCATCTTCTAACCAACGGTAAGGGTCTTTAATAGGGGTTCCGAAATAATTGGTAATGGTGTCAACTTGTTTGGTTACAGGATAGGTCAATTTTACTTGATTTTTGTTTCCACAGGATGCTAAAATAGTACCAAGAAAAACGATGGTTATTAATTTTTTCATTTGAATTTGGGTTTAGTTCTTACAAAACTAAAATAAAAAAGGCATATTCAATGGAATATGCCTTTAAAATAAATTTTAAATGGAATTTAAAATAGCGATTTGTAGCTATTCCAATTGTCATAAATTAACACAATAGTCAATAAAGTTACCACTGCAGCAGGAACAATGCCGGCAGGTGCTAAAAATAAATGGAAAAGCACCATGTTTAAAGCAACAGGAGCTAAAACCATTAGAGCAAATGGCACAGCCTTTTTGGCTATTAATAACAAGCCAATAACAACTTCGGTTGCACCCACTAATTTAAGCATGTAACCAGTTGCCATCATAGCTCCCATAAAATTGCCGGCTGCTTCGGGCATTTCCATGTGAGGCATAAAATCTAGAAATTTGTTTGCACCAAAAACAACTAAAATTAGTCCTAATAAGATGCGTAAAATCATTGATAGTTTTGCATTCATAATAATAATTTGATTAAGTTAATAAATAGTTAGTCGGTATTATTGATGTTATTCTACACAATAGTAGATAAAAAATAGGGTTTTAATTGACAAATATTTTAAGCTTGCAAAAGTTAAAGGTATTGAAAAATTTAGATAAATGGAATTATAATTAAAAAATTTTTAGAAATCAGGTTATTGCACCTTATTTTAAAATAAAAAAGGCTGCCACAGGGCAGCCTTATGATAATTAATAATTATTATACTAAATGCTTGTCTATTAAATATTCAGCTATCTGAATGGCATTGGTAGCGGCACCTTTTCTAAGATTATCTGCCACAATCCACATATTTAAGGCATTTGGAATGGAAAAATCTCGGCGTATACGTCCCACAAAAACCGCATCTTTACCTTTGGCATAAATGGGCATTGGGTAAGTATTGGTATCGGGATTATCTTGAACAATAACCCCAGGGGTGTTGTGTAATAAGGTTCTGATGGCGTTTAAATCAAAATCATTTTCAAATTCCACGTTTACACATTCGCTATGTCCGCCCACAACCGGAATTCTAACTGCCGTTGAGGTAATGGCAATGGAATAATCGTCTAAAATTTTATGAGGTTCATTTATCAACTTCATCTCTTCTTTGGTATAACCATTGGGTTCAAAAACATCGCATTGTGGAATGGCATTTTTGTGAATGGGATAATGGTAAGCCATATCGCCTTTAACGCCATTATATTCGTTTTCAAGTTGTTTCACTGCTTTAACACCCGTTCCTGTAACCGATTGATAGGTAGAAACCACGAAACGTTTAATTTTATATTCTTTGTGAAGAGGCGCTAAAGCCAAAACTAATTGAATAGTTGAACAGTTAGGATTGGCAATAATCTTATCGGAAGCTGTTAAAATTGCCGCGTTTATTTCGGGTACAATCAATTTTTTATCAGGATTCATACGCCAAGCCGAAGAATTATCAATAACGGTTGTGCCAACGGCCGCAAATTTTGGAGCCCATTCTAACGAGGTTCCACCACCAGCCGAAAAAATGGCTATATTGGGTTTTGCCAAAATAGCAGCTTCCATGCTAATAACAGTATAAGTCTTATTCTTAAATTCAATGTGTTTTCCAACCGACTTGCTCGAAGCGACTAAAAGTAATTCATCAATTTTAAAATGGCGTTCTGCTAAAACTTCTAACATCACGTTGCCTACCAGTCCGGTAGCGCCTACTACTGCTAATTTCATAATATAAAGTTTAAAAAATTTAAGCCACAAAGATGCTAAAAAGCAAGCTATTAAAATCAAAAAAAAGTCAAAAAATATTACATTAAAAAAAGTGTAAATTTGCGCCTATTTTAATCCGAAATTACTAATTTATAGATGGCATTTAATCAAAAAATAGAATTAATGGCTCCTGCCGGAAACTTTGAATCGCTTCAAGCGGCACTTGATAATGGGGCGGATTCAATATATTTTGGCGTTGAGCAACTCAATATGCGCGCACGCGCTTCCATAAATTTTACTTTAAACGATTTATCCGAAATAGCCAAACGCTGTTCAAAAAAAAAGGTAAGAACTTATCTCACTCTAAATACCATCATTTATGATCACGATTTGAGTATTGTAAGAACTTTGCTTAAACGCGCTAAAGAAGTTGGCTTAACCGCTGTTATTGCTATGGATCAAGCGGTTATTTCAGTAGCCCGCGAAATAGGAATTGAAGTGCACATCTCTACACAAATTAACATCACCAATATTGAAACCTTAAAATTTTACGCCTTGTTTGCCGATACCGTTGTGTTGAGCAGAGAGTTGAGTTTAAGACAGGTAAAAAGCATTGCCGAACAAATTGAAAAGCAACAAATTAAAGGTCCGAGTGGGCGTTTGGTTGAAGTTGAAATATTTGGCCATGGCGCGCTATGTATGGCGGTTTCGGGCAAATGCTACATGAGTTTGCATTCTTATAATTCATCGGCAAATCGTGGCGCTTGTAAACAAAATTGCCGCAAAAAATATACGGTTATTGATCAAGAAACCGGCATTGAAATGGAGCTGGATAATGAATACATTATGTCTCCAAAAGATTTGTGTACCATTGATTTTTTAGATAAAGTTTACGATGCCGGTATCAAGGTTTTAAAAATAGAAGGACGTGGTCGTGCGCCCGAATACGTAGCTAAAGTAATCAAAACTTACCGTGAAGCCATTGATAGCCTAGTTGAAGGAACTTATAATCAAGAAAAAGTGAATCATTGGATGAGTGAATTAGACAAGGTTTATAACCGTGGTTTTTGGAGCGGTTATTATTTGGGGCAAAAACTAGGTGAGTGGAGTGATGGTCCGGGTTCGCAAGCCACTCAAAAGAAAGTTTACATTGGCAAAGGGGTTCATTATTTTCCTAAAGCAAATATTGGGGAGTTTAAAATGGAAGCTTATGATTTAAATATAGGTGATACCGTTTTAATTACCGGTTCAACAACGGGCGCACAAGAATTTCAAATTACAGAACTTTTTGTTAACGACGTGCAAAGTCAAAGTGCCACCAAAGGCGATTCGGTAACCATTCCGTTAACTTTTAGAATGCGTCCCAATGATAAGTTGTATAAAATTGTTGAAAATATCCCCGAGTAATTATTTGTGCAAGCTAAAAACCAAAATGGTAAATAAAACAATTACTACAATTATTGAGAGCCCTACCTGCCAAACTTTAGGATAAAATTGCCGCTGTATTTTCAAATCCTTTCTATAAAGGATAATCATAAAAAGCACAAAAACGATTACAAAAATTTTGGCGAAAAGGATTTGGCTGCTACTAAACATTTTTGTTTATATTTATCCTCACAAAAGTAAATAAAATTATGATGACAGGTAAACATGCTGTAATATTTGGTGCGACTTCGGGAATTGGAAAAGAATTATCAAAACACCTCATTGCCGATGGCTATACGGTGGTAATTACCGGAAGACGTCAAGAAAACTTAGAGGCTATAAAAGCGAGCAACCCTAAACAATATATTGCCAAACAACACGATATCACCGATGTGGCATCTACAGATGTGCTGTTTAAAGAACTCATAGCCGAACTAAAAACCATCGATTTGATTGTTTGCAGTTCGGGTGTTGGTGGTGCAAATTACAATTTAGAGTGGCAAATAGAATACAATACCATAATGACCAATGTTTTAGGAACAACCAAGGTTTATGACCTAGCCTATAATTTGTTTAAAGATCAAGGTTATGGCCATTTGGTTGGTATTTCGTCGGTTGCAGGCATTCGCGGCAATAGGCATGTGCCTTGTTATTTTGCTTCTAAAGCTTATCAAAACAGCTACTTAGAGTCGTTGTGGATGAAGGCAAGCCGAACAAAAAATGCTAAAATAACGATAACGGATATTGTCCCCGGATTTGTAGAAACCAAAATGGCAACAGGAAATACTTTTTGGATGGCTCCCCTCGACCGCGCAACTAAACAAATTTATGAAGCCATAAAAAGCAAGAAGAAAAAAGCCTTTATCACCAAACGTTGGCGCTATGTTGGCGCTTTAATAAGAATACTTCCGGCTAAATTGGTGATGAAATATCTTTGAATACCTAATTATTAGCGAATAGTTGTGCGTCAGTGTAAAAAGCCAACCGCACAAACAGCACATTTGGTTTTTGCCGACACTTGAGCCAACCCAAAAAACCAAAAGAGCCATTTTTTGCCAACGCACCACCAAGACTGTTGAAAATTTTCTGATTACTTTTTATCTTGCAAAATGAGATACAAATAAAAATAAAATCTATCTTTGCGACTTGAATCATTTGAACAAATGAACAGAATAAAAGAAGTGCTGGAAGAAAAAGGAATTAAGCAAACTTGGCTTGCCGAACAATTAGGCAAAAGCTACAATATGGTTAATGCCTATGTGCAAAACAGACAGCAACCACGTATTGAAGTGCTTTACGAAATAGCTAAAATACTTGGCGTGAACGTGAAAGACCTATTGATTGACAACGATATTAAAACGAACAACTAATGAGTAAAGAACAAAAAATCACGACCAACATAAAAGTGCCAAATAAGGATTTGGAAGCATTGAGATTAAACTTTCCGCATTGCTTTGACAAAGACGGAAATTTTCAATTAGAGAAATTCAAAAACAACCTGACCGAAAAAGAAATCAATTTTTCAACGGAAAGTTATGGCTTAGACTGGCTTGGAAAATCGTATGCACGACTTTTGGCAAGCGACCCAGCGACAACTTTGTTGAAAGCAGACGAAACGCACAACAGCAAACCCGAAAACGCTAACTCTGAAAACTTGCTCATAAAAGGCGACAACTTGGAAGTGCTTAAACACCTTGCCAACGCCTACTATGAACAAGTAAAAATGATTTACATTGACCCACCATACAATACAGGTAGTGATGGGTTTACATATCAAGACGATAGAAAATTCACCGTAAAAGAATTGCAAAACCTTATTGGCATTGACGCAGAAAAGGCAAAACGGATTTTAGATTTTACTCAACAAAAAAGTAACAGCCATTCGGCTTGGCTTACATTTATGTATCCACGCTTATACATCGCCAAACAACTACTAAAAGATGATGGAGTAATTTTTATTTCTATTGATGATAATGAAGTAGCACAACTTCAAATTTTATTGGACGAAGTTTTCGGAGAAGAAAATTTTATAGCATTAGCACCAAGAAAAACTGGTGCAGGTTCAGCCGCTACCCGTTCAGATTCAGAATTAAGAAAGCTTAATGATTATGTTTTTATTTATCAAAAAAATCAATTGGTATTTAAGCAAAAACATATGGGAGAAAAAACTTTCCCATATTCAGACGACCTTGGTGATTACCTTTTAGCTCAATTTCAAGCATCAGGTTCTGATGCAACAAGAACAGCCCGACCAAAAATGTATTATCCAATATATGTATTAGAAGACGGAACACTTACAACAGAAGAACCATCATCTTATATAGAAATTCTTCTGCCAAATAAAGTAAACGGTCAAGATGGTAGATGGCTATGGAAGCCAGAAAAATTTGAGAAGGATAATAAACATTACATAAATTACGAAGCAGGTAAAATACAAAGAAAGGTCTATTTTGACCCTGAAAAAGACAATAGTATTTATCAAGTTGAAAAAGCTTGGCTTGACCAATTTTCAAATGCATCAGGAACGAAAAGTTTTAATCAATTATTTGAGCCCAAAAAAGGGATTTTCAGCAATCCTAAACCAGTCGACCTAATAAAACATTTAATCACTTTGATTAATTCTGAAGATGATAAAAGTGTCATAATACTTGATTTTTTTGCAGGTAGTGGAACTACTGGAGAAGCTGTAATGCAACTAAATTCTGATAATTGCCGAGATATGCAATTCATTTTAGTTCAAATTCCAGAATTAATTGACCCAAAGAGAAATAAAATTGCTTTTGACTTCGTAAAAGAAGAATTAAAAGTAGAAACTACAATTTTTGAAATCACAAAAGAGCGTTTAATCAGAGCATCAAAAAAGACAAAAGAGAATAACAAAAATAAAATTGATACAAAAGAAATAGAAATAAAGACATTACAAGGAAAGTTAGATTTAGATGATAAAGGAGAGAAAATCAAACAATTAAATGCTGAAATCAAATCTTTAAAACAACAAGACCTTGGATTTAAAATTTTTGAAACCACAGCTATTTGGGAAGATTATGATTTTGAAGCGGACGAATTAAACAACCAAACAACATTGTTTGACGAAAGTAAACTCACCGAAGATGATATTAAAGCCTTGCTTATAACCTGGAAAACTTATGACGGTATTGCATTAACACAAGAATTAGAAAAAATAGATTTAAGCGGTTACACCGCTTATTATGGAAACGGTAAGTTGTATTTGATGGATAAAGGTTTCACAACCGAGAACCTGAAAAACTTACTTGAGAAAATTGATTCGGACAAAAAATTCAATCCTACGTCAATTATTGCATTTGGCTACCACTTTGAAAGTAAAAATTTACGTGAACTTTCTGAAAATGTAAAGTCATACGCCAACAAGAAAAAAATTGATATTGATTTTATAACAAGATATTAATATGAAAGGATTTAATTTTGAAAAGAATCTTAACCATCAATCACACGCAGTAGAAAGCTCTATTGCCGTGTTTGAGAATATTAGTCTTGTTCAGCCAACAGAAGCAGATAAAAACTATATCAATCCTGCATTTGATTTTTTAAGCGATTGGGCTTATCCGCAAAATTTAAGAGCTGTGCAAGAAAGTAACGGTATTGATGAAAAAATCAAGCGTAACAGCAACATCATTGATATAATGATGGAGACTGGAACAGGAAAAACCTACACTTACACCAAAACCATTTTTGAACTCAATAAGCACTACGGTATCTTCAAATTTATTGTTGTTGTGCCTACGCTATCTATTAAAGCCGGAACTATTGACTTTTTGAAATCAGACAGTAGCCGTGAGCATTTCAAAGAGCAATACGGTAAAACACTTCACTTACACATTGTAGAAAGTCAGAAAAGCAACAAAAGTAAAAAGTCATTCCTACCGCCAGCAGTGACAAGCTTTGTCAATGCAGGTAATTTTGAAAAAAACAGTATTCAAGTGATGATTATCAACGCAGGTATGATTAACTCGGAAACTATGCAAAAGAGTTTTGACAAAGGGCTTTTTGACAAATATACAGTGCCATTTGATGCTATCGGAGCAACAAAACCCTTTATGATTATTGACGAACCACATAAATTTGCACAAGGCAACAAAACTTGGGAAAACGTACAAAAAATGAAACCACAATTTATTTTGCGTTATGGTGCAACTTTTCAAGGATATGAGAATTTGATTTACACTTTAACCGCAGTTGATTCATTCAACAGAAATTTGGTGAAAGGTGTAATCGGACACATTACAGAATTTGAAAGTGGTAAAAACGCAATTGTTAAGTTCATTGATTCGGACGGCACAGAAGCCCGTTTTGAATTGATAGAAAATGATAAACGCAAAACAGTTACCATAACCAAAAAGGAAAGTCTAAAAAAGATTCATTCCGAGATGACCGACTTAACGATTGAAAATTTGAACAAAAGCACGGTTGTGTTATCCAACGGTTTGGAAATGAAAAAGGGCGATAAAATCAATCCTTATTCGTATGCCGAAAAGTTGCAGGAAACAATGATTCAAAAGGCAATCAAGCATCATTTTGAAATTGAAAAACAACTCTTAACAAGAGAAGTAAAAATTAAACCATTAACGCTTTTCTTTATAGATAATATTGACGAATACCGAAACAAAGACGGATATATCCGCAAAACTGTAGAACAATACATTGAAGCAGAAATAAAAGAACTTTTGAAAACCGAAAAGGATATTTTTTACAAATCATACCTTGAAAAAACGTTAATTGATGTTTCTGCAACACACGCAGGTTATTTCTCCAAAGACAATACAGAAAAAGACGAAGCCATTGAAAAAGAAATAAACGAAATTTTGCACGACAAACAAGCAATGCTTGATTTAGAAAATCCAAGACGATTCATTTTTTCTAAATGGACTTTACGTGAAGGATGGGACAATCCCAATGTTTTTCAGATTTGTAAACTCCGAAGCAGTGGTAGTGAAATATCAAAATTACAGGAAGTTGGTCGTGGTTTGCGTTTACCAGTAAATGAATACGGCAATCGTGTAAAAGACGAACAATTTTATCTCAACTACTTTGTGGACTTTACAGAAAA
>Ga0210030_1003230_pt1 | contig 10835 bp, 9 predicted proteins | sample CryGeymeta201523_FD_183986 | JGI IMG/M metagenome (GOLD analysis project Ga0210030, IMG submission 183986) | Groundwater microbial communities from Crystal Geyser aquifers in Utah, USA - Crystal Geyser metaG 2015-23 (SPAdes) (version 2) | ecosystem: Environmental > Aquatic > Deep subsurface >...
CGCGGCGCGTTCGCGCGCGAGACCGCGCCGCTGGAAGCGAATCCTGTCCGAGGCGCGTTGCCCGCGCCCTGGGACCCGCCGCCGACGTGGAACGTCGGGGCTATTCTTACGAAGGTCTCCGACCTGGGCGCGCCCAGTCCGCAGGACTTTGTAGCAATAGCACGGGTGATTCGATCCCCGTGCGGGTCCCGTCGCCGCGCGAACGCGGATCGAAACAGGGAAACCCTCCAGGCGCGCGGCGCGTTCGCGCGCGAGACCGCGCCGCTGGAAGCGAATCCTGTCCGAGGCGCGTTGCCCGCGCCCTGGGACCCGCCGCCGACGTGGAACGTCGGGGCTATTCTTACGAAGGTCTCCGACCTGGCGCCGCGATGGATTATCATTTTTCAACATCATTCAGCCACTCCTCAAACTCCGCCGAATCCATCTTCTCCACCGCCCTTTCCCATCTCTCAATCGCCCAACCCCAAAAGTCAAAATCAATCTTCGATATCTTGGCTTGGATCGCCGCCCACAATCCCCAGCCAACATCGGACATGATCATGTTCAATTTCATGCGCGCGATCATGGATGCGGAGTCTGTCCCGAAATACGCGGCGCACACTTCGCGAATCTGACCGTCGTTGAATTGCATTTCCTGGCAGGTGTTCCCCAGTTCAAAGGTCGGGTCATTATTGCCGCTATATTCGTAGTCAATCAGCCAGAGATGTTTGCCACCGTCAATGTAATTTTCTGCGAGCAAGTCATTGTTGCATGGGACAGTCGCCAGCGGTTTGACGTTCATTGCTTGTTCGATACGCGCCACCGTCGGCATGCGGTCGAGATACCCGTCTGGGATGCGGATCGAGCGGTCGCGGCACAGGCTGAGATAATATTCCGTGAGGCGGAACATGTTGAAGTCCGAAAAGAAGCGAGGTCCCGAATGAAGTTTTTTGATGACCTTCGCCATGCGCGTCGGCATCCCGTCCGCGTTCAATGAGTCCTTCAACATCGTTTTCCCCGTCAAAAATTCCAGAACCATCACGTTGTATTCGGGCAGGTGATATAAAACCTTCGGGCCGACATTCGCTTCGGCCGCGGCCTTCGAGTTGTGGTACTCGTTGTTGCGGTCTACGGCCAGCAACTCTGTGCTTTCGCCAGGGACGCGCACGAAGTAAGGAGTCCCGTCCACCTCCACTTTGTAGTTCGTGTTCGTCAGTCCGCCAGAAATCTGCTGGACGGAAATATTCTTTCCCTGCCAGTCTTGAATCTTTGCAACGACTTCGTCAATGATTGGCATAAATCACTCCAACAATTTCCATGTAGTGGCGACTTCAGTCGCTTGGGGTGGAGACGACTGAAGTCGTCACTACGTGGGTGTCGCATTTCCAAACGGTGGTCAGCGCCTCGCGACACTGACCACCCATACCCATTTACCAATTACCAACTTACTCGGGCGGGATCTCCTTGAAGGCGTAATCCACGTTGATGCCCCTGGATTTCTGCGCGTTCTTGACGAGGAAATACCAGATGGCCGAGAAGGCCAGCACGCCGAACACAACCCAGTAGGCCAGCGCGCTCGTCAATCCGAGTTGCGGATAGAGCATGAACATCATCACCATCACGCCGCCAAGGATAAAGCCGGTGGCGCCGAGGATGGTCACCAGCGGGACGCCGCCGATCTTGTACTTCGCGCCTGGGGAGGCTTCATACACATCCTTGGCGCGGTAGGGCAGCAGCGCCCCCGCCAGGCAGGTGATAACGAAGACGTAGCCGCAGGCAAACGTCACGCCCAGGGTCAACCCAACCCAGCCTGGATACAGGTTGTAGAGCAGGATGACGGGGATGCTGGCGATGAAATACGCCCAATGTGCGTTAGCAGGGGTATGGCGCTTCTCATCCACTTTGCTGATCGCCTCGGGCAGCAGGCGGTCGAGCGACATGGCCACCATGACGCGCGTCATGCCGATGTAGCAGTTGTGCACGATCTGATGCGAGTTGAGGATATAGCCGAGGCCGATAATGACCACCACCAGCGGACTGGCCGTCAGCGCCACCGCGATGATGTTCGGCCACAGCCAGAAGCCAGCCACCGTTGCTTCGCCCACACCGGACCAGTAGCCTGCTCCCGCCACATACAGGAATTCTGTGCCGACGGCTTTCTCCAATCCAGCCGCCAAAATGGCCAGCAGGATGCCGGTGAAGATCAACGAACCGACGATGATGAACACCTGGCTGTTGAAGGAGCGCGCATTTTTGATCTCGCCGTTCTGCTGGGCGGAGTAGGTCGCCCACTGCAGGGAAGTCCACGCGATGGGAGCGACGAGCAGGGTAGCCAGCAGGCTGAACGGTGGGTTGAGGTCCACGCCCGCGGCAACCGACGCGTCAATCGCGGTTTGCACAAAATTCTGCGTCCCACTGACGGCCAGCGCGAACGAGTCGATCTTGGCCATCGAAGTGGCGGGACTGCCCAGGAACAGCACCACCAGCATGGTCACGAAAGCGAGAAGAGTGCCGACGATCATCACGGTCTGGAAGCGGACGTAGTTCTTAAATCCGCTGATGAGGATGAGCGCCGCCACAAGGGCGTTCAAAATGCTCGTGATGATGATACCCGTCGAGGTGGTGAACCAGATCCCGATCCCAGACATAGCCGCGCTTCCCGTCGTCGCGCCCAGCCCGAGGAACAGCGGGGCGAAACCAAGATAGGAAAGCAGCCAGCCCGAAAGCGCCACCCATTGCAGGATCCAGATCACGTAACCAGACATCACCACGGTGAAAGCCGTCCCGCCGCCGAACACGCGGCTTTGGAACACGTAGTCACCGCCCGAACGCGGCAGGGCCGTGGAAAGCCAGACGTACACAAAGGCAATTGGAATTTCGATCACCATTGCCAGCAGAATGCCCCACACCAGTTTGCCGCCCGGCAACGCGCCTGGCGCCCACAGATACGTCCACGGGAAGATCAGTCCCATCGTCAAAATGTTGTAGACGAAGGCCGAAAACGGAGACATGACGCGCACCAGTCCCGAGGCTTTTCGGGTGAAGACTTCAGGTCTTGCTGTAGCAGTAGCCATTGCATTTCTCCTTTGGGGTGAAAGTAACGAATGCAGCAGGTTATTAAATTAATCGGACATCACGACATAACTGCCTCCTGTGCTGGTTTTCAAATTATCCGCTCGTCATCTGATACCCCTGAATTTCACCGTCCACAAAATTCACCAGACAGCCGCGTAAAATTCCCTCACCGTATTCACTGCCAGGATTAATACAAGTGGTGCGCCCGATCTTCGCCACGGACTGCGACTCGTGGATGTGGCCGTGCAGTCCGAGCATCGGTTTGTACTTCTCGATCGCCGCACGGACCGATTGACTGCCCGCGCCGTACAATACAACTTGCCCGCCCTGAACAATCTGTGTAGGCGGATCCTTCGTCCAGTCCAGCATCGGGCAAGTATCGAGAGTCGAATCTTTCGGTGGATCGTGGAAATTGAAAATAGCTTTGTCCATGTCAGGGACCTTCGCCGCCATTGCCTCGATTATTTTTCCGAGTTCCCCCTCGGAGACCTCGCGCGGCGTGTTCCACGGGGTCGGCGTGCTGATGCCAATCGAGATCATCGAGTGGTCGTCATCCACCATCACCATTTCATTTTCACAGGCGATGAGAGATTGCGCGCCTTCGCGTTTGATGGCAGATAGCACATCCCACTCATCATCGTTCCCACCTGTGACGAAGCACTTGATGCCCGTGCCATTTAAACGTTCCTCGGCCAGGTCCACCCAGTCGGATAATTTCTGCCGCGCCTTCTCGTGAAATAATTTGTCCACCGCTTTCGGGTCGGCAGAGATGGCGCGGAACTCCTCCTCATCCATAATCTTGTTATAAAAGCCCAGCGTGTCCAGCCGACCAATCAGCGCGGTCAATTCATCCTGCGAGGCCATGTGTTCCACGCGTCCCTGCAAGGTGGCGCGGTGATGTCCGTTCGATTCCTTGATGATCGGGATGAGCAACTTGCCTTGAATGTCCCCGCCCATCACGATGACATTCGCCTCGTAGAATTTTCCCGCGTTGATGAACTTGCGGTACGTCCGCTCGGAGCCGTGCAGGTCGGTGGCGAAGAAGAGGCGGGTGGGTTTCTTGCTGGATTTCTTCGAGAAGAATTTCATCAGGGATTCTCCGATACTTTGTCCGTCATTGCGAGGAGGGCGGTCTTCCCGACGAAGCAATCTCGGCGTCATGGAGGAGATTGCTTCGCAAAGAGCGCTCGCAATGACGGACGTAACTGGTTTACAAAAACAAAAAGCCTAACAACACGCAAACGCGTCGTCAGGCTTTGATCGAATTCATCGAGGCAATCATCGTCTCAACATCATGCTCTGTAAGTTCTTCGATAGCCGATGGATCAAACTTTTCATCCGTTACAAGTTTATCAACCTCGTCAATGCTCGCAATCTGAAAGTTGGACACCACGCCCCATTTGCTGTGATCAGCCACAACGATGACCTGTCCCTTCGTGCGCTCGATCATGGCGCGGATCACCTCGGCTTCGGCGTTGGTTGGGACGGTGCAGCCGTGCTTCAGGCTGATCCCGTCCACGCCGATAATGACGCGGTCCGCGTAGACCTGCCGCAGGTTCTCGATGGCGAAGCGTCCCGCGGTGGATTTGGAGCGCGGCTGGTACTCGCCGCCGAGCAAATGGTGTTGAAATCCCGCCTCGCCCAGTTCGAGCGCGGCGTTCAGGTTGTTCGTAAAAACGGAAATGTTCGCATTGGAACGGATTTGTTGGATCACCTGCGTGGTCGTCGTCCCGCTGTTGATGAAAACAATGTCGCCGTCTTCGATCAGCGAGGCGGCCAGCGCGCCGATCTGCCGCTTCTCTTCGGGATTCTTCTGTACGCGTAACAAATATTCGGGTTCCGAAGTCAGCCGCTGGTTGACGATAGCCCCCCCGTGCGTCCGCTCCAAAATCCCCTCTGCCTCCAGCCATTCCAGGTCGCGGCGAATCGTCGCCTCGGAAGTCTCGAGCAGCGCGCACAAATCGGCGATGCGCGCGATTTGGTGAACGGCCAGATACTCCTGGATTCGTTCTCGTCTCTGCGCAGGGATAAGGGGTTTGCCCATAAGTATTTATCAACAGAATGACGGAAAGTGAAACATTTTGCTCGAATATTATAGGCGAATGTGAATAAATTTGCAAGTTTTTGATTTTTTCATTATAATAGCGATACTGAGACCTGACATGTCTCCACAGAAGCCCGACGATTCAGGTTCTCGTCCGCGCAAGGGTTCTGATGGGGAACGGCGCGGATGAGACATGTCAGGTCTGGCAAAGCAACTTTCCTCGGGAGCGCGCCATGACAAACAGTCCCATTGGGATGGGTCAACAAGACCAGGCCGAACGCGAAAAATTCGAGAACGAACTCAAACGCATCCTCAAAGCCAGTGAGGAAAAAGGGATTCTCCTGCGCGTGATCGGGTCGCTGGCTTTTCAAATACACTGTCCGCAATTCGGTTACCTGCAAGCCGCCATGGGACGCGCCTACACCGATATTGACTTCGGCGCGTACGGCAAACAAACAAAACAGATTCACGACATGATGGCCTCGCTCGGTTACACGGATAACCGCGAGGTCTTCATTGTCTCCGAGGGCGAACGCGCCATCTACGATAAACCCGAAGCGGGATTGCACGTGGACATCTTCTACGAAAAACTCGATTTCTGCCACGCCATCTATTGGAAAGACCGCCTCGAAACCGACTCCCCCACCATCCCGCTCGCGGAACTCCTGCTCGAAAAAATGCAGATCGTCCAGATCAACGAGAAGGACATCATTGACACGATCATGCTCCTGCTCGAACATCCCCTCGGCGACAGCGACCACGAGACCATCAACATGAAACGCGTCGCCGCCATCTGCGCCGCAGATTGGGGTTTCTGGCGCACCACCACAATGAACCTCGATAAAGTCCGCCAACTCGCGCACCATTACCCCCAACTCACCGACGAGCAAAAAGCCAAAGTGGAATCGCAAGTGAACGCCGCGCTGGCGCGCATGGACGCCGAACCCAAGACGATGGGATGGAAACTCCGCGCCCGCGTCGGCGACCGCGTGAAGTGGTACAAAGATGTGGATGAAGTTGGATAGGAGGATGATATGACGAAACTTGTCCGTGACCTCATGCACCGCGGCCTGCTGACCTGCCGCCCCGATACGACCCTCGGGCGGGTCGCCGTTTTACTGAACCAGAACCACGTCCACGCGTTGATCGTCGCCGACCGCGGCGGCCGCGCCCTCGGCGTCCTGTCGGACACCGACCTTCTGGCGGGCGAATGGCTCTCCTCGGACGCGGAAAGCCTGTCTGTGATGCGGAAGTTGACCGCCGCCGATCTCATGTCCCAACCGATCGAAGCCGTCGAAGCGGATTTGCCCCTGGCGGAAGCGGTGCGCGCGCTCATCGAAAAGCAGATCAGCCGCCTGCTTGTCACCGAGAAGGGCAAACCTGTCGGGGTCATCTCCGTTTCCGATTTCGTCGCCAGCCTCGCGCGGGAGGAGGAGCCGAAGCGCGAGACCGTCGGCGATGTGATGTCCGACGCCATCCTCGTCTGCCGCGGCAAGACGCCCATCGTGTCCGCCGCGCGCACGATGACGCAGGCAGGCTGGAGGTCCGTGCTGGTGGTGGACGCGAAAGGAAAAGTCCTCGGCGTCGTCAGCGGCGCGGACCTGCTTCCCTTTGTCCAGAACGGCGTGGACGAATCTGTCACCGTCCGCGACGTGATGCACCCCGCGCTGACGATTGACATCCACGCCAGCCTGCGCGCCGCCGCCGACAAGATGATCCAGAATCATCATCACCGTCTCGTCGTCGTTGACGACTCCGACCCCGAGGCCTTCCCGCTGGGAATCATCTCCTCATTCGATATCGTTGCTCAAATGGCGCGGCCTGGCTCGGTGTGGCAGGCATAATAATCGGTACACGGATTACACGGATTGGACGGATTGGACGGATTGGACGGATTGGACGGATATTTTAAATTTCAGTGACTCACGGTTTTGTTTTAAACACCTCTGGAACCGTCTTTGCGAGCGTTCGTTGCGAAGCAATCCCCTACTCGACCAGGAGATTGCTTCGTCGGGACACTTGCCCTGGCGGGCAGTGCCAGGGAGAACATCTCCTCGCAATGACGGAAATATGCGAGTGGATTGAAAAAGAAAAACTTCCGCGCAAATCCGTGTCATCCGTGAAATCCGTGTACAAATGAATTTCAAGGAGACCCTCATGGCAGAACTACCAAAGCACGCGCAAGCCGTCGTCATCGGCGGCGGGGTGGGCGGGGCGAGCATCGCCTATCATCTTGCATTGATGGGCTGGAAGGATGTTGTCATTGTCGAGCGCCACGAACTAACCTCAGGTTCCACCTGGCACTCGGCGGGACTGGTCGGGCAGATGCGCTCGGACGCGAACCTGACGCGCATGATGCACTACAGCACCGACCTGTATCGCAAACTGAAAGACGAGACGGGCGTGGACACTTCCTGGCGCGAAGTAGGCGGCCTGCGCCTGGCATCCTCACATGAACGCCTCGAGGAAACCAAGCGACTCGTTGGCATGGCGCGTTCGTTCGGCGTGCCAATGGAACTGATCTCCGCCAAGGAAGCGCAGGAGAAATTCCCGCTCATGTCCACAGATGGCGTGATCGCGGCGGCCTTCACCCCCAACGACGGGAGCATTGACCCAACGGGACTCACCAACGCACTGGCCGCGGGCGCGAAGACGCGCGGCGTGCAAATCTTCACCTACACCAACGTGGAAGCGATCAACTTGAAGAACGGACGCGTCAGCGAGGTGGTGACCGACAAAGGCACGATCCAGACCGAGGTCGTGGTCAACGCCTCGGGTATGTGGGGACGCGAAGTCGGCAAGATGGTCGGGCTGGATCTGCCCGTCATCCCGATGGCGCACTTGTACATTTTGACCAAACCCATCGAAGGCGTCACGCACTCGTTCCCGAACCTGCGCGACCCCGACCTGCTGGTCTATTGGCGCGAGGAGGTCGGCGGACTGGTGACGGGCGGATACGAACGCCAGCCTGCCACCTACGGCATGAAAGGCATCCCGCGCGATTTCAAGTACACATTGCTTGCGCCCGATTGGGAACGCTTCACCCCGCTAATGGAAAACTCCATCCGCCGCGTGCCTGCTGTGGAAAATGCAGAAGTGGTGAAACTGCTCAACGGTCCCGAAGGCTTCACGCCCGACGGCGAGTTCCTGCTCGGACCGACCTCGGTCAAGGGTTTCTGGGTGGCCTGCGCGTTCTGCGCGCATGGACTGGCAGGCGCGGGCGGCATCGGCAAAGCCATGGCCGAGTGGATCATCGAAGGCCATCCCGAGTGGGACGTGTGGCGGCTGGACGTGCGCCGCTTCGGCCCGAACTACAACAACCTCGATTACACCGCGGCGCGCACCATCGAAACGTACACGCAATATTACGACATCCACTATCCTGGCGAGGAGCGGCTCTCGCGGCGCGGCCAACGCCTCTCCCCCACCTACTTCCGCCTGCGCGACCTGCGTTGTTCCTTCGGCGAAAAGTTCGGATGGGAGCGACCGAACTGGTTCAACATCTACGAGGAAAAAGCCACGCACGGACACGAACCGCGCGGCTGGGCGCGCCACAACTGGTCACGCGCCATCGGCCACGAACACCTGATGACGCGCGAGCACGCGGGCCTGTTCGACGAGACCTCGTTCAACAAATTCGAAGTGCGCGGCGCGGGCGCGCTCATGTTCCTCAACCACGTCTGCGCCAACGAGATTGACGTGCCAGTCGGCACGGTCGTCTACACCCAATGCCTCAACAAACGCGGCGGGATCGAAGCCGACTTCACCGTCACGCGCCTCGGGGAGGAGAAATTCCTGATCATAACGGGAACAGCCTTCGGTCAGCATGACGCGTCGTGGTTGTCGCTCAATATGCCCGACGACACTTCGACTTCGCTCAGTGCAAGTGGCTCAGTCGTCATCGAGGACGTCGGCTCACAGTACGCGTGCATCGGCTTGTGGGGACCGAAAGCGCGCAAGATTTTGGAGAAGGTCACAACGGACGATGTCTCGAACGCGGGATTCTCGTACATGAACGTGGGCGACGTCCCCGCGCTCGCTTCGCGCGTGACCTATGTGGGCGAACTCGGCTGGGAGTTTTACTGCCCGATGGAGTACGGCGCGCGCCTGTGGGACACGCTGTGGGAGGCGGGCGTCCCCGAAGGGATGGTGGCCGCGGGCTACAAAGCCATTGACACGTTACGGCTCGAAAAGGGTTATCGTTACTGGAGCAGTGAGATCAGCCCAGACTATAATCCGTATGAGGCAGGTCTCGGCTTCGCAGTGAAACTGGACAAGCCCGACTTCATCGGCAAGGACGCGCTGGTCGAAGCCAGGAAAAAAGGCTTGACGCGGAAATTGGTCTGCATGACGCTGGCCGATGACCGCACCATCGCGCTCGGCAAGGAACCCATCCGCGCGGACGAGAAGATCATCGGCTGGGTGGCCGCGGGCGGATACGGCTACTCGGTGAAGAAGAGTCTCGTCTATGCGTATTTACCGTTAGAATACAGCAAGGTCGGCACGAAACTGAGCATCGAGTTCTTTGACGAGCGGATGGCGGCGGAGGTGGTCGCGTCGCCTGTGTGGGATCCGAAGGGCGAGAGGATTCGGGCGTAATACTCTTGTCCGTCATTGCGAGCGGCAGCGAAGCAATCTTCTCCCTGGCGCGGAGATTGCTTCGTCGGGAAGAACACCCTCCTCGCAATGACGGTCGTTATATCAAGCCAGAATTCGGAAGTCTGATCCAATAATATATCCATCCATTGAAAACAAAGTTGCTGACTTAATTCGAGAAAATGAAAACAATGTTTCAGTACTTCGTGGGTTTCGTTCTTCTATTATTGCTCATCGGTTGTGGCGCAAATAAGACAACCGAAGTTCCGATATTGACAACTACCCCACTTCCAACTTTAACGCAAACAGTCACTCGTTCCCAAACGCCGAGAGCGACTAATACGCCTATCTCAACACTAACACCGTCATTGACAGCCACTCCCCCAGAAAAGGAATGGCAAGTGACTTTAGGATTACCCTATTCGGCAATCAACAATAATGGCTGCGGCGGTACGGGAGTTGTTACAGTAGATTACGATTTAAGCAAAAACTGGCTTGATTTTTGGGGAAAGCATCCCGATTTTCCAGAACCAACAGGTTTTACACACAGGTCAAGAGATGGTCGAATTGCTCTTGATTATTGCACCCATATTGGTTTCCCAATTAGTTGGGCATTGGAAGTTGACGGAATAGTTGATGAGACAAGGCCAGATGAAGGAATTGCAGTAATACGAATAAGCGCAGGGCCACTCAAGGGTTTTGGGCTAGTTCTTGGACATGTTAGTCTTGATATAAATTTGGAAAATCAAGGAATGCAAAACTTAATTGTTGGCACAATTGTTCACTATGGCGACATAGTCGCTTATACTGACCGATATGGTATTGCGTCTGGTAGTGATTCAAGTACACAAACTGGCCTACTTCAGCCGAACGGCGGCTACCACCCTCAACAAGAAATGATGCTAATAGGTAATGATGGTCAACCAAATATTTTGTATGACAAATAGTCTCTCAATTACAAACGGCAGCCAACAAACCGTTCAAGAATGTATTCGCAAGAATCCAATATAATTTTTAAAGAGTTACCATGACAACCCTCGCCATTGACCAAGCCATCGCCAAAGTCCCGTTTGTGACCAGCGGATGGGAAGCGGATAAACGGATGGAGGACGGCAGAATGAGTAGTCGCCTAATCCGCTTA
>Ga0210030_1003233_pt1 | contig 10824 bp, 8 predicted proteins | sample CryGeymeta201523_FD_183986 | JGI IMG/M metagenome (GOLD analysis project Ga0210030, IMG submission 183986) | Groundwater microbial communities from Crystal Geyser aquifers in Utah, USA - Crystal Geyser metaG 2015-23 (SPAdes) (version 2) | ecosystem: Environmental > Aquatic > Deep subsurface >...
AAATACTGTCCGCCCTCTGTCATTCTGAACGGTGTGAAGAATCTCTGCCGCAAAGGAGATCCTTCGTCGTTCCTCCTCAGAATGACAGTTTGGCGGAGGGCTCGAAGGGACAGTATTTCTGACGACCTACTTACCCGAATAGCTACAACCATCCCGTGGTGCCGCCTTTCTACAGCGACTGGTGCGTGAAGTCAACGGACGACCTCGTCAGTCAACTCAACCTCGGTGAGATTCCTCAGTCCACGCGGGTCGACTGGAACAGTTCCGTCAGAGACTGGTGGCTCACACAAATCGATAAGTGGGCTGACCTCGGTGTGGACGGGATCTACTGCGACGATCCCTACACGAACCCCAGCTACAACGAGCGGACAGGCACCGCGTTCGTCGCTGCCGATGGCAAGGTGCGGCCGAACTACGGTCTTTACGGACTGCGTGAGTATTTCCGGCGAATGCGCACCGTGCTCAACCAGAAATCCAACTATCCCCACATGCTGCTGCACATGTCGAACCAGTTGACACTGCCTTTTCAGATATACTTCGACAGCATCGCCAACGGCGAACACCTGAATCAGCGGCTGAAGCAGCACTATATTGGCAAACTGAGCGTCGAGGAAATTCGGGCGCAATACATGGGCTACCAATGGGGCAATATCCCGATCATCCTACCGGAGCTTGACGGGGAGTTCCGTAATCCGGAATGCACGGAGGAGATGCTGTCGCTCATGTTGCCGCACGATGTGCTTATTTGGGTGGCGTGGTGCCACACCCAAACCGCCCGCGACTACAACGCCGTGTTGCAGGACGAGTTCCAGACCTGGGCGGACGACTGCACATTCCTGCCATACTGGGAAGCGAAAGACATCATCAAGGGACAGGACGACACCCTCATCTCCAGCGCGTATGTCCGCGACAACTCCACGCTGCTCATTATCGCCAACTGGTCCGACAAGCAGCGACAGGCTGAGTTGACGCTGGACTGGGACAAAATGACCGGAGGCAAGCCCATGCGTTTCGACAAGGTGGCGCTTGGAAAAGGAACGGCGCAACTTGAAAAAGACCGTCTCCGCGTTGCAGTGCCGGCGCGGAGTCTGAGACTCGTTGTGCTTCGGCAGTGACCCGTCAGTACCGATCGACGTCTCCGTTTCCCGATATTACCGCTCTCTGCCGACTATTTTCCGCACTTGCTATCGCTCTGCTTCCGTCGATCGAGTTTCACCCAGCCTCGACAGCGTAGACATCGATCTCCCCTTTGAGGGCGGCGCGAAAGAGGACCCACTTTCCGTCCGGCGACCAGATCGGGTCCTGTTCCCGCCATTGGTCGCGGGGAATCGCGGCGCCGTCGGAACAGATGCTCGTGAGCTGTTCGACATGGCAGATGCCGGTAGCCTGGTCGGGAGTCAGCAGGAAGAGACCGTCCTGTCCTCCCCGCTGGTCCATTACGAGTCGATCACCGTGCGGGGAAGGGATTGAGTGCCAGGCGGACAGGGACGCGTCGGGAAAGGTGTACTCGTGCGGCAACTGCCGCGCCGTGTCGTAGATTCCCACATAGTGCACGAGTGGACTCTCCGGTGGATCCAACCGATACAGTCCGTGGTAGGCGATGCGGCGCCCATCGGAGAACCAACATTCATGGGTCACCCACACCCGCCCGGACCGCTGGTCGCGCACCGGCAGGCTGGATTCGTCTCCGACTCGCCGGAGGAACATGCGACCATACCGATATGGAATGGCGCCTTCGTGGCAGTACAGCACCAGATCGGCATCCGTGGGATTGACGGAGATATGATCGACCACTGCCGGCTCTTCCCACAATTCTTCAGTCGCGCCGCTATCCAAGTTTACACGGAGCAGTTGTGTGCCGATCTGGCGCTTCCTGAAGACAGCGTCCGGAGGCCATCCAGCAGTGACTAACTCCGCTCGTACCGCGTCGTTCATCCACACACAACCCATCATGTGCCAGCGTCCGTCGGAGGAGACATCTGAGTCGCCAATGTCGAAATCGCGTGTGGGAAGCTCGGCTACTTTCTCGGCTTTCCCGCGATCGATCTCCAGCCGCCACACAGCCTTCTCTGCAACGAAAGTGGCGGCGCGCGTGCCGGGAATGGCGTTCAATGTGGGCCACGTCATGCTCCCTTCCGCTTGCGGTCCCGGGAACGGTCCGCTCACCTTATGGAGATGCCCGGTTGCCACTTCGCAGCCCATCACATACAACTCGTGGCCATCCAAGCGGAGGAAGAAGAACCAGTCTCCATCCGCCGTCCAAGCATAGCTGTTGAAGTACGGGGACACATTGAGCCCGCCTGCCGTCAACCGACGCACCGTGCGGCTGGTGACGGGGTCCGTAAACGTGGTCCCTCCTGTGGCGTTCATGCAGGTCTCCTGTTGCGGGCGGCAGGGGATCGATGACAGGCACTCACCGATACCGGGCCATCACGGACAGATGTTCGTCGAGTAGATGCTCGTAGGAGAAGAAGACCACCTTCTCCTGACCCACGCGGAGCTGGTCGAGAAGCAATGCCTCGATGGCGGCTCCGTCGTTTCGCAGCGCCGGATCCTTGGCGTTTTCGGTGGCCGGATCATCTCCGTTCCCCTGTCGGTACTCTGCTGTGCATTCACCCAGTCCCAGACCGATCCAGATGTCGTTCGCGGCCGTCGGGGAGAGATGCCGACACTCCTGGGTCTCAAGCTCGACGAGACGCCGCGAATGAAAGTACGACATGGGACATGCGAAATCGATATGCCCGCGGCGTAGCCACGCAGCCCAGTCGGCCATCAGAGCGTCACGACTCTGGCAGACTTCCCAGCCATCAAAATAGGGAACTTCCTGTTTGTGCGGCGCATAGAAGGATCGGTCGTACGGCATCCGCGCGGCCACCGAGAACGGCGCTCCGGGCTTCTGCTTGCGAACGAGCGCGGACTCCGCGGCAATCAGCGCGGTCAACTGCTCTTGTTTCCATTGCGCCCATTCCGGCTTCTCGATGGGTGCGTGCTCCTGGCAATACGAGCAATAGCACACTGGAACCACCTGGAACAACTCGCCCGTGGTATGCGCCGGATCGTAGATCGTGTTCTGATTGAAGATGTAGCCGTCCTCGAGGTTGATCCCGTCGCAATCGAATTCCGCCAATGTCCAGCGCAGCTTGTCGAGCACATAGTCCACCACTGCCGGATTGGCGTGGCATAGCACACTGCCGATGGATCCGTCCTTACGGACCTGCCGCAGGTCATACACCGGCATCGCCCGGTAAGCGTTGACCTCATCGAAGCACGCGTGGACTTTCATGTCGGCGCGATGCGCCTCCTCGATGATCGCGCGTAAGCGCTCATCGTACTCCTCGGCGGTCCAGCAGGTGTGTCCGTCTCGCTGCCCGCAAATGTAGGGTATGACGATGTCCACATGCCCCTCTTGCAGGCGCTCCACCATCCTTTGGGGATGCTCGTTGTAGACTGCACCAGGCCAGGTCCACATAGCCATACGTCTGAATTGGGCTGCCATCACGATGCCTCCATTCATTTATCTGTCCGTTGCTCGCGCTCACTTCTCCAGCATAATTGATGCCGACCGGTCCACTTCGTGAACGGTGGTGTGGGAGACCCAGGTTGTGATGCTGAACGGGTACTGTCCACTGACGCCGGGAGACGAAACGCGGATGATGTTGAGGAAGACGGTGTCTCCTGCTTTGGCTCCTCCCGGAACGACCTCCTTGAGGGGGATCGCAATACGTGACACCCACTTGTCGGGCGCGGAAGTGTCGCTGACGACCTCGATGCCGTGTTCCTCCAGAGGCACATACATCCGCCAGTTCACCTCACCGTTCAGGAGCGCCACTACCATACCGGTCGGGCCTACCAGGAACTGCCGGTTTGGGAGACTACGCTGACCGCTGAAGAAGAACTCCCAATCGTCGAAGCAAGAGACGCCGGGTGAGACCACCAGTTTTGCAGTGTCGCACGGGTCAACCATCTCCAGGTAGAGCCACTTCCCATCGTGTGCAATTCGCCCTGTGAACTGACGCGAGGCGGGTGTGCTGCCACCGCGATCAAACCACTTGTCGCCAAGGGGAGCCGCCTTCTCCCACTCCACCTGGGTTGCATCGCCGCCGGCGTCAGGCACGGAGGGAGCCGTGACAGAAGGAATGGGAGCAGACACGCGTTCCTGGTACTTGGCGCGCCCCGTCCTCATGTATTTCCATATCCCAAGATCAAACAACTCAACGTTGAGCTTGTCCCGCTCGGTTGCCGCCCGCGCCCGCGCCTCGTCCATCAGCTTGCCGAATTCAACCATGCGTTCTGCCGTCCCCAGATACCCCCACGCAGCCTCGACGCCGGTGGCGGCTACTCGCTTGTCGGTAGGCCGGAGCTTCGGGTCGCAGTAGACTTTCTCAATACCGAGGTAGAGCTTCTTCATGGGCGCGGCGGCGGCGCCATACATCCCGGTGAAGTATTCGTCGAGCACCTTGTCGACGTTGAGGTCGGCGTTATCCATGAGCCTGAAAGTTACATAGGTATCCACCTCGGGGGGAAGACCGCAGTGGAATGTGCCGCGATACCCGAGTCGCTTATACAGCTTCATCTCATCCGCGATCGCGTGCGCAAAGAAACCGGGAAAACAGTGGAAGTTGCCGTTGTCGGCGAAGGCGCGGTACATGTGACCGTAATAGCACCAGGCGTACAGTGGACGCTTGGAGGTCTTCGCCTCCTCAGCCCATGCCTTCACAAGACCGAGTTCGTGCACATACTCCGAGCGCAACCAGGGTGCGCCATCGCAAGCAAAACAGAATTGCACGGCTACATAAGGGTCCAGCCTGACCGCCTTCGGAACCCAGGCGTGCGTCCCGTAGGCTAAAGTGACTATGTTCTTGTCCGGATGGCTCTTTTTGACTTCTCGGGACACTTCGTTGACGAAGTTAAACATGTAGTCGCTGTGGATGCCGGTGGAGAAGTGCTCGCCGACGCCGTAGTCCTTGCCCTGCACGATTAGCTTCTGACACTCCGGGCATTTGCAGAAGGAAGCGTTGTCCATCGGCTCAATACAGAAGAACTTGTCCCCCCACTTGTACCCGAGGGGAGCGTTGGACAGCACAACCTTGTACGGGTAGCCGCCCTTGTCGAAGTAGTCGCGCGCCTCCTGTGTCACCTGTTCCACCAACGCACGGCTGGTATAGCACATCTGCGGGGGTTGATCACCTTCGTAACCTTGAGCGAACAGCTCTGGTCGTTTGCCCACGAAGTACTTGGCAGCCGCCTCGTTCTTGCTGGGTCGCCAGAACAACTCGTAGTAATGGTACAGCGAATGATTGGCCACACATTTTTCCCCGCCGTTCTTCTGCCGCAACAGGAACAGCGTGGATTGCAGTCGCCTCACCAACCAGTTGTCCCCCTGGCGACCACGGCTGTCTGAGTAGGCGGCAGACTCCCAGGGCTTGAAACCTTCCTCTCGTCTCCCCCAGATCGACACGTAGCGGTCGTAGGACTCTGCGTTTCCATCAAAAGCCTGCCGGTACCGAAACGTCGGAGCGCGACGCAGATCCCGGGGGTTCACGGTCAGCGTGGGATGACGCGGAATTACCGTGCCCGTGTCTGTCGGGTTGAACCATCGTACCCCGCAGCCGTCCCGGAGGAAATCGTGAACCGCATGCAGCGTGCCGCGCTCCTCCCAGAACCCCGGCCAGTTGAAGTTCTTCTGGCCATCACCCAGAGCATCGAGGTCGTATTTGACCTCGGCCAAGTCGCCTGCGTCCTTCCCCACCAACACAATCTCATTCGCTCCGGACCGGATTGCGTATTCCTGGAGCTGGAACGCGCCTTGCGTCAGCCCGATCGCTTGGGCGCGAGGACCATCGCCCACGTACAGTTTCACATGCACTTCCGGCGCTGACGCGTTGCCGCGCAGGATCGGGAGCGTCGCGCCGGAGATGGCCTTCACGTGCCATTGCAGCTCGAACGCGGCGAACTGCGCCGCCCTGACCGGCCGCTCATCCAGGATAATGGCCGCGGCCGGTTGCCCGTCGCGGGTCAACGTCAACTCCGCGCCTGCAACCAAACCGTGCAACCAACAGACCGCTATTGAAACGATCGCCGACAACATGCTTCTGCTCATTCTCGTCACTCTCTCCTTCGCTGTTTGTTTGTCCCCACAAACCAGGATGGGAAACCCTACTCGTAAAGGTTGAGCAATGGCCCTGCGGAATCAATGGGACGCTGTCCTGCCCCAACATGCATCTGCCGTAGGATAAAGCTCCAGCTTTGTCGCCCGGTGAAGTGAGTGGAGGTGAGTCTGCTCACTGACAAAGCTAAAACTTTATCCTACGGCAGAAAACATGGACTCTCAACCTTGACGAGTATACCTGAGACACGCTTGCTCCATCACTCTTGCCTGATGACCTCCGCCGTCTTCTGCGTCGGGTTGATTCGGACCGTGTAGGTGCGTGTTACAATCTTGATCTGCAGCAGGATCTCTTCCTGTGCGTTCTTCTGAATGCTCAGACTCGGCGCCGCGGGGTCGTGTTTGAGCAGGTTGAGTCGAGCTACGGCAGCGGCTGCCCGGAGAGGCCCTGCGCCGAAGGTGAGCTCAGAGACAACAGGAAGAAGCATGAGCAGACACCATCTATTCATCAGTAGCTCCCGCCAGATTCCTTATCCCAATCCCATCGCCAACACCTGCATGTGCGTCTGGTCGACGGGTGGCGGTTCATGCCCCCAGAATAATCGATTGCTGCGAAGGATATCCCTTTCTCTCCCCGTCCGTCAAGACGAGAACCCGCCGCTCAGACTTCTGGAAGCTTCTGTACGTTGCTGACAGGGCTGCGAACAAACCCAAAAACACGAGCGGGCCATTGTACGAGAACAGAAAACCAAGCAGTATCAGACCAATGAACAGGGACAGGACTTTGCAATTCACTGTGAAGGCAGCAACGGCAGACCGAGCACCAATGATGAGGAAGGGGGTCCCGGGCGCCGTCTCACCCAGAATGAAGAAGTGGCAAGCATATCGGCCGGCCATCAATCAATGACCTTGTCAGTGAAGGGGAGGTTGTCATGCGTGCGAGGAGAATTGGATTATGGTTCATAATTGTCGGGGTGGTAGCTGCAACGTGTTTGGCAGTGCCCCGATCCTGGATGCAATTCCGGGTTGTTCAGGTGGCGCGCCCCTTCATGAAGGCCACTGAGGAACTGGAAAGATCGGCCAGACAAGCAATCTCCGAACGAGAACACACAGCGGAGGCCGACTACATACTGTATCTGTCTACGGTCGTAGCGGCCCAGGCCATGGTGGCTGCAACTAAAGCGACATACGGTCGCATTCCTGCCGCTCTGACAGAGAGGCAGGCTGCGGGTGTCGCGAAATCACTCAATAGAGCCACAGGGACGGCTATCTCTCCCGCGGGCTTGGTGGAACTCATCCAGAAAGCAAAGGGTTGTCGCACAGATGAGGAGTGGACTCGCGAGGAAAAGGCGATAGCGGAGTATTGCTCGGTAAAAACCATCACGGTCATTAAACGCGTCCAAAAACGATATGCTGTAAGGGAGTATTTCTGTGCGGAACGATGACTTTTCGGTCAATATCCTTCACTCCAGGGGGTTGGAGGGTCACATCTTCATCTGTCATTTAACTGCCGATCCTTGCTGCGAAAAGGCCGAGGGCAGGCTCATCTCTCTCACCTCGTTGCCTCATCAGCAATCTTTGATGCAGACTGGTTGCGATCCCTCTGCAGGCCTGATATACTGACGCCGATGAAAGTAAATGACTACGGTTACTTTGAATAGACGGAATCAAGTGACACTCCCTAAAGCCGTTCGACAGAGTCTGGGGCTGCGTCCTGGCGCTCCTGTAATAGCGGAGGTGGTGGGCGACGCGGCTGAGGAGCAGCAGCGACGCGGCGATGATCGGCAGGTCGGTCATCAGCGGAGCGACGGCCACCTTCACACCTTCCTTGAGTCCGTGCCTCAAGGTTTGCGTGATGACGAGCGTCGACAACGGCCCCGGCGAGAACCCCGCCGTCAACCCCATCACGATACCGGCAAGAAGTGAAGAGAGCATTGTGAGCGACCACCAAGTCGAGAACAGGATACAGGATATCACGTCCCGCCTTGCCGTGGTGTAGTGAGCACAACGCCGGTCATACCAGACCGTTCTTCGCCCCACTTCTCCCGATTGGCGTACTCAATCCCCGCGCACCACCCCTGCGGACCTATCCCACCAAACCGACATCCGAAATCCGCATTTCCACGGGAGAGGGTTAGCCTGCCCCGACACCTCGGTTGGGGTGAGGTCCCACCGCCTGCAAATAAATCTTCTGCGAACCCTTGACACATCAATTCCCTTTCACATAAAATCACCGCCGCAGCATTTCATCGCAGCAACAATCGCAGCCGTCGTTTTGTGTAGCAACGATCGCAACGATCACACTGATCGCAACGATCGTGTCGGCACCTTCCGGTCCGGCGCGAGAAGAATCTTTCGTTCTCTGATTTCTTGATGCCAATGGGGCGCCCTCATAATGGGCGGCATCCGTGGCAGGAAGAGGTTCACGATGCGCCTTAGAAGCTCACACGGCGGCAGCCGCAAAACACCTCAAATAACCACCCTCCCCACGGGAGCGAGAAGAGACCTCTCTCTCTCTCTCTCTCTCTCTCTGTAAACGCGGCTGGTTTCCGCCGTTCGTAGGGAACGGGCGACGTAGCCGGATACTATTCCCCGTTTCCTGCACCTATCCAAAATGGTGCGTCACCTTACTACTCCCCCTGCTACTCGTCAATCCTTTTGCGGCCTATGCGAAGAGTAAGAACGCAAAAGGCTTCTATTACCCAACCGACACCGTTCTGAGCAACAACGGCAACTGGCTGGACACCGAATGTGATAATTACCTAACTGGAAAGTATCATCTTGGACAGGACGTGTGCCGGTCAATTGGTGATAAGGTTTACGCAGTGGCAGATGGCAAGGTTGTCAACGAGCAGCACGGCGGGAATGTAACAGAGAGCCAACTCATTTGGATTGAACACTGCGTTGATGGGGGGAAGTTCTATGCCATCTATGCTCATGTGAATCACTCAAAAAGGGTCGATGACGAAGTTAATGCTGGAGACGAGATTGCGACGGTCGCGGATTACTTAGGATCCTGTGACCATTTGCACTTCGGCATAAACCCCAACGGGATCGTGACAACCAAGGTGAACGGCATTGGCTGGGGAGCCGGTCCCTTACCCGCAGATTGGGACTGCAATAATCAGGACAAGAGCAAGCTCGAGACGCGGGGGTTTGTAGCTCCATATGACTACCTGAATTCGCACACACCTTGCGGTGGTGGTGGTGGCACCACCTACACCGTGACTGTCCGCACGAAGGTAGACGGTGGGAGTTACAACGCTGCGGCGAAGTTGAGCAAGTGGGTGAACGATCATTGGGAGACTGTCCCGGATTGTGATTGGGCGACTACCCCCTATTCCAAGGGCGGCCTGCCCGCGGCGCGTTATCGTTGCGAATACGGCACCACGGTCCCTGGTGGCAACGTGCCGGCCTGGTACAACGTCCCGGCGGCGGAGGAACACGGCAGCCCCATCACCGGCGACTTCACCTTCGAGCAGGAATATCAGCGCAAGGACTGGTATGCTCGCTACATGGGCCAGAGCATTGATATGTCGCCCATGGTGCCTGGTGAGACGAGAGTCTTCAGGTACACCTTCCGGAACGAAGGGAAGAACGCCTGGGACCAAAATGTGCGCCTGGGCACCGTGAATCCTCAGAACCGCGACAGCGCCTTCTGCACCTCCGGCGACTGGATTTCCTGCGGCCGTCCGACCGCGGCAAACGAGAACCCGGTGAACGGCGGGGGGGCGGACGGCAACCTCGACTTCGTAGTGACCGCGCCTTGCACGCCCGGCCACTACGAGGAGCACTTCAACATCCTCTACGAGAACCACTTCTGGTTCGGTGGGGACAGCGGCGGCCAGGATGTCAGCTTCGCTGTGGACGTTGCCGCTCCCTCCGCCCCTTCCGCGCCCACCCTTGCCTCGCCTCAACCGGGTTCCTGCGGTGCCTCGCCCACGCTCACGTGGAATGCTGTCAGTGGCGGGCCGTGCGGCGGCACTGTCTCCTACTTCGCCGAAATCAAAGGGGCAAATCCACCAAACAACAGCCGTGATTGGATTACCGGCAGAAGCTGGACACCGACGGGACTTGCCCCGGGCGCAAATTGCACCTGGCGGGTGAAGGCGAAGTCCAACGTGGGCGAGAGCGCCTGGAGTGGGGAGTGGACTTTTCATGTCAACCAGGCTCCCAACAAACCCACGCTGAGCAGCCCGGCGAATAACGCGTGTGTGGGCAGTCGCGCGGTGCAACTGTGCTGGAACGATGCGGGAGACCCGGACAACTGCCCCAGCGCGCGCACCTATCGCGTTGTCGTGCCGGGCGCTTTCGATCAGTCCGGCATTGCCTCCACCTGTCAGACTGTTACCGTCAATGCAGACGGAGCGTTCTCCTGGTACGTGCTGGCGTATGACGGTCAAGCGTGGTCGGCGGCAAGCGACACGCGGAGCTTTACGGTGGATGCCACCCCTCCCAACGCCCCCACCGGCCTCACCGTCGCTCCCGATCACTTCACGGCGACGCTTGCGTGGACGGCGCCGGTGGAGACGGGGTGTTCCGGGGTGGCGGGGTACAACGTGTACCGGAGACGCAATGGCAGCAGCGGATATGTGAAGGTGAATACCACGCCCGTGACGGGCGTGACGCACACCGACACCCTCGCCAACGGGGTGGCGTATGACTACGCCGTGGCCGCGGTGGATACGTTCGGACGGGAAGGCGCGAAGGTGGAGGCG
>Ga0210030_1003234_pt1 | contig 10824 bp, 9 predicted proteins | sample CryGeymeta201523_FD_183986 | JGI IMG/M metagenome (GOLD analysis project Ga0210030, IMG submission 183986) | Groundwater microbial communities from Crystal Geyser aquifers in Utah, USA - Crystal Geyser metaG 2015-23 (SPAdes) (version 2) | ecosystem: Environmental > Aquatic > Deep subsurface >...
GGTTTGTTGGCCGTGTTTGAAGGCTCGGCGCGCTGCCATCTGGCGCTCAAATGCGCGCAGACAATCCAGGTCGCTGCGGCGGGCAGTCAAGTTCCCGTCGGCATCGGCCTCAGTGATGGCCTGGTGCTGACCGGTATTCTCGGCACGCACGAACATGTCCATTTTGATGTCATCGGCGCACACGTGCATCTCGCCGCCCGCCTGTGCGGGCTGGCGCAAGCCGGCGAGATACTGGCAGCCCAGGAAGTCGTGGACAAGGCGCGTTTCGAATTTACCGCCGCGCCGCTGACCGAAACCATTCAGGTGCGCGGTTTTGCCGCGCCCGTACCGTGCACCCATATCCAACCGCAATCGAAGGAGCCCGTATGAAAGCTCGTTTCAGCGACACGCAATTGAGCCACATCATCGACCAGTCCCTGATCTATCAGTGCGCCTGCCCCGCGCAGGTGGCCAAGCATCTGATCGGCTTGCGCGACCTGTTAGCTTACCAGCAAGGCTGTCTCAACCAGACCGACACCGATGTCGCGGTACATCAGCGTATCGCGTCCGATGCGGCACGTGCGCACGCGGCGCTGGAAGAATGTTTGGACGCCGTGCTCGACCTCGAACAGTGGGACCGGCAAACCCTGCAAATGCCCGCCAGTCTGCAAAAAACTCCCCGCATCATTTAACCCAACCGAAAGGAATCATCATGCTCGTCCGTCTCACCTACATCAGCTACGCCAGCCGCGACATGTCGGAAGCCGACATCCAGCAGATTCTGCAAACCTCAAAAATCAACAACGGCAGCAAGAAGATCACCGGACTGCTGATGTATTCCGAGCGTTATTTCTTCCAGTGTCTGGAAGGCGAGCGACGCGACGTGAATCAGACCTATCTGCGCATCGCCGCCGACCCGCGCCATTCCAAGTGTGTACTGATCGACCACCGCGAGATCGAATCGCGTCTGTTCCCGACCTGGTCGATGGATTTTGTCGGTTTCAACGGGGCAAAAAACGAACTGGTGCTGAAATACAGCGAAAACGGTCTGTTCCAGCCTTACGATTTCAGTGCGGCGCAGGCCAATGCTTTCCTGCGCGAAGTGGCGGAGACGGTAGCAGCGGAAAAACGCGCTAACGAAAAACCCAAATCGCTGTTGTCCTGGTTCAAAAGCTGATGCTGATCCTGGACGACCGCAGTAGCAGCGACTTGCACGCCCGCAACGGCGTGCGCTGGCGCGCCGTCACGGACACGGTGATGGGCGGCGTGTCGGCCGCCCGCCTGGAACCGACCGTGATCGGCGGCAAACCCTGCCTGCGCCTGGCGGGCGAGGTCAGCCTGGAGAACAACGGCGGTTTTGTTCAAGCCAGTCTGGACCTGAACGAAGCGCGGTTGCTCGATGCCTCAGACTATGAGGGCATCGAGATCGAGGTGTACGGCAACGGCGAGGATTACAACCTGCACCTGCGTACCGATGACACGCGCATCGTGTGGCAGTCTTATCGCGCCACTTTTCAGGCGCTGCCGCAGTGGCAAACGCTGCGCCTCCCGTTTGCGATGTTTCAGCCCCATCGCACTGCCACCCCCCTCGATACCCGCCGCTTGCGCCGCCTCGGCATTGTCGCCATCGGCAAGGCAATGCGGGCAGACGTCTGTTTTGCCCGCCTCGCCCTTTACCCCTGAATCCCGGATACCAGTATTGAGATGGGGGGCAAACTTGTGTTTCATGCGTCTTTCCAGTACTTTGCGTTCCTCGCTAGGGGTCTGCCAGTCGGGCAGTGAGACACACCCTTTGAACCTGTACGGGTCATGCCGTCGTAGGGAAGCATCTTTCGGTGCTCCCCGTTTTCCCAGGAGCACACCATGAACGCACCAGAATTCCTTTCTTCCGCCGCGCATGTCGATGAGGCAGCGGTCAAGCCGTTGCCCAATTCGCGCAAGATTTATGTCGAGGGATCGCGCCCGGACATTCGCGTGCCGATGCGCGAGATCACACAGGATGAAACCCCTGCCAGCATGGGCGCGGAAGTAAATCCGCCCGTTTATGTCTATGACTGCTCCGGCCCCTACACCGACCCTCAATTTACGATCGACATCCGTTCCGGCTTGGCCGAGATGCGCGCGGGATGGATCGCCGAGCGCGGCGATACCGAGGCGCTGCCGCATCTCACTTCCGAATACGGTCGCCAGCGGTTGCAGGATCCCGCCTTGGCCGCCATGCGTTTCAATTTGCAACACACGCCGCGCCGCGCCAAACCGGGACGCAACGTGACGCAAATGCACTATGCGCGGCAGGGCATCATCACGCCGGAGATGGAATACATCGCCATCCGCGAGAACCAGAAAATCGCCGCACAGATGTCGGACATGCAGCGCAAGCAGCATCCAGGCGAGAATTTCGGCAAAGCCATGCCCGGCGGGCAAGCACGCCCCCCTCACCCCAACCCTCTCCCGGGGGGAGAGGGAGCGAGCGTTGCGCGTAGCGCTTCTCAATTCAACGAAATCACCCCGGAGTTTGTCCGCGCCGAAGTGGCCGCGGGCCGCGCCGTCATCACTGCCAACATCAACCATCCCGAGATCGAGCCGATGATCATCGGGCGCAACTTTCTGGTCAAGATCAACGCCAACATCGGCAACTCGGCCCTCGGTTCCAGCATCCAGGAAGAAGTGGAGAAGATGACCTGGGCGATCCGCTGGGGCGGCGACACGGTGATGGATTTATCCACCGGCAAGAACATCCACGAGACGCGCGAATGGATCATCCGCAATTCGCCCGTGCCGATCGGCACCGTGCCCATCTACCAAGCACTGGAGAAAGTGAACGGCAAAGCCGAAGACCTGACCTGGGAAATCTTCAAGGACACCCTGATCGAGCAGGCCGAACAGGGCGTGGACTACTTCACCATCCACGCCGGCGTGCTGCTGCGCTACGTGCCGATGACCGCGAACCGCATGACCGGCATCGTCTCGCGCGGCGGTTCCATCATGGCGAAGTGGTGTCTGGCGCATCACAAGGAAAGTTTCCTCTACACCCATTTCGAAGAAATCTGCGAAATCATGAAGGCGTATGACGTGACCTTCTCGCTCGGCGACGGTCTGCGTCCCGGTTCGATCTATGACGCCAACGACGAAGCGCAACTGGCCGAACTCAAAACCCTGGGCGAGCTGACCGAAATCGCGTGGAAGCACGATGTGCAAGTGATGATCGAAGGCCCCGGCCACGTGCCGATGCACATGATCAAGGAGAACATGGACCTGCAACTGAAGTGGTGCCACGAAGCGCCGTTCTACACGCTCGGCCCCCTGACGCAAGACATCGCGCCCGGCTACGACCACATCACCAGCGCCATCGGCGCGGCGCTGATCGGCTGGTTCGGCACCGCCATGCTGTGCTACGTCACGCCCAAGGAACACCTGGGCCTGCCCAACAAGGCCGACGTGAAGGAAGGCATTATCACCTACAAGATCGCCGCCCACGCCGCCGACCTCGCCAAGGGACACCCCGGTGCGCAAGTGCGCGACAACGCGATGAGCAAGGCGCGTTTCGAGTTCCGCTGGGAAGACCAGTTCAACCTCGGCCTCGACCCCGACCGCGCACGCGAATTCCACGACGCGACCCTGCCCAAGGAATCCGCCAAGATCGCCCACTTCTGTTCCATGTGCGGCCCACATTTCTGCTCGATGAAAATCTCACAGGACGTGCGCGACTTCGCCGCCAAGGAAGGCATCGCCGAAGCGGAGGCGCTGGCCAAAGGCATGGAAGTAAAGTCCATCGAGTTTGTACAGCGGGGGGCGGAGGTTTATCACAAGGCGTGATGCCTCTGGAAGCGCCGGATAAATCAGTTGGCTCATTCCGGCCCTTCGACAAGCTCAGGGTAAACCGAGCTTCGCCCGGGCCGGAATCCAGCGTTCTTAATAAACTGGGCACCAGCCTTCGCCGGTGCGACGAGTAGTTCCGCGTTTACCGCGCGCATTTTGAAATGGTTGCAGCTGTACGCGCGATTGCAGGCTTATTTCTTCCCCAGTTTATGCTTGCCCGAAGGCAGGTAACTTTCTGCCGTAACCACCCGCCTGCCCGTTTTACCTTCCAGCTCCAGCCGCGCTTTCTTGGCGATGCCGCCGCCGGTTCGCGCGGCATCTTCATTCTCATTCATGCCCGACGCCTCCACGCTCTCGGCAATCTGGCGCGTGGATAATTCCGCCAGCGCGGTAAAGATCAATTCGGCCTCGCTCATATGGTCGCGCAGATTCTGCGTCTTCAAGCCCTTCATCGCCTTGTGCGCCTTCACATCCACATCCGCCCATTCCTGATGAATGATGTTGGTGAGGATCGCGTATTCCTCGCCTTCCTTGATGTCGTGCTCTTTCCAGTAATCGGTCAGCTTGTTGCGCGTCTCCTGCCCGGTCATGCGCTGCTGAATCCACTTCTCGCTGCGCCCGTGCTGCTGCCACGTCTCGCGGGCACGCGCCAGCGAGAGCGCGGGATCGGCCATCTCCCGCATCCGCTCGTAACCCACCTTCGCCAGCCACAGCTTGATTGGCTCCGCTTTCGGGCTGGGCACGGACTGCACCAGGCGCAGCAAGGTTTCGGCGGTGGCGACATCGGCAAGGCGCTGTTTGCCGTCATCGGCAGTCATTTTCAACTGGTGACAAATTGTCACCAGTTGACTGCCTTCCTTGCCTAGCCGCTCTTTCAGCTTGTTCCAGTATTTTCTGGCGGCCTGATAATCCGGCTGTTGCGTCAATACCTGCACGATGTCCACAACCGAGAACCACCACGTCTCAGTGGCCTCGTCATACACGCGGCGGATCGCGTGTTCTTCAAAGATTGCTGGCTGGGGCTGCATGGTCAGGACTCCATGATGGGGATGTCGGGAAATATCAGTCGGCGACTTGTGACATCGCTTGCGAAACAACAGTCGCATCGTAGAGAACGAACGTTCTGATGTCAACAGAGGCGCACTTTGCCCGATGAAGATCAGTCAGGACGTGCGCTACTTCGCGGCAACTCCGGGCATTTCAGAGCAGAAAGCACCGGGGAAGGGGATGGAAGTGAAGTAGGGGGCTGAGGTTTATCAGGCCCTCCCGCATTCTGCAGCGAAGCGGGCCGCAATGCGGCCCGCTTTTCTTTTATACATTGCCGAGTGCCAAGTAACGCCTCACCCGACCCGCGACCCGCGCCGAGCTGTCCAGTTGATGCTGCCAAACCCGCACAACCCTCCATCCGGCTCCGCGAAGCTCTCGATTAACCAGGCGGTCTCTTTTCCGGTTGTTGGAGATTTTTGTGTCCCAAAATTTCCGATTGCTCTTCGGGCGCTTGTAGCACTTCGGGCATCCGTGCCAAAAACAGCCGTCCACAAAAACAACAACCCTTTCGCGCCTGAAGGTGAAATCCGGCTTGCCAAGCAGAGGCTGGTTGCGCCGCCAGCCGGTAATTCCGTACTCCCGGAATATTTCAATCAGGCGCAACTCGGTGGCTTTGTTTCCGCGCGAGCGGATCAGCGACATGACTTCCGAGCGTTTTTGTTTGCTCCAGATGTCGGCCATGAGACTAGGTTAGCAGCGCATAGCGCTTGGTCACTGCTTTCCAATCCTTTGCCTTGAACAAATCGGCCGCTTGCACCAATTCAAATGGGAACCTACCGGATCGAATGGTCATCTTGATTTGCGACCCCAATGGCTGCGCATAGCCCAATTCAAACAGCCAATACTCAGCACTTGAAGAACTTGCCTTGCCCGCCTGCTCGGCAGAGATTTCGCTTCTTTTCAATATTCGCACCGACTTGACCTCATAGAGATGCGAAATGAATCTGTCCTTTTTATCGCTGTAATAAACCCCGGCAGCGAGGTAACGCACTTCACGCATCACATTGCGTTCAACCGATTTTTTGTCGGTTGTAGTCACAGGCAGGTGATACCAGCCCGCAGTGCCGTTCCGATACCGCTCAACGTATTCATCGCGCCGCCCCGGCCCAAGAGAAGTGGCCAGCGTTAAGTCTTTATAGCGCCCGAGATAGGTTCCCATCATCGCGATTCGCGCCGAATCTTCCGCCAGATATTGATCCGATTCCGGAATGACGTAATGCGCCTCGTGCCGCTGCGGAAAGCGTTCTGCCAAGAATTGCTTCAGCCAACTGTTTGAACTACCCGGCAACAATGGAAAGCTGCCAATGCCCACTTCTTCGATAGCTTCCGCATAAGGATTGCGACTATTCACCTCGTCGAAGCAACCCGGATACAACACAAATGCGCCCAAGATCGGGCGGCTCTTTTCGGGCCGATCATCATCGGCTTTGTGCACATGAATCAGAGCGTCGCGATAGCGGTGCATCTGGTTGATCGCGTCATTGGGCGGCATATCAGCGGTATCGTTACCGGTGTCGATGCGATATTTCGCGTCAAAGATCCATTGCACCTTGCCGCCGTCTGCCAGTGTCGCTTCAAGGTAAATATCCGGGCGTTGCTCGGTCGTCCATGAATAGATCTTTCCGAATGCGGGATTGGCGGTGGATGAGAAGGTTGGCTCATGCACCAGTTTGATCTTTACGCCGTCATCTCTCGAAAAATGGAACGCTGCCCCCATGCCATCGATGAGCGTCTTTTCCAGCCGCTTGCCGTTCAGCTTCGCGCGTTCGCTCCCGGTTTCATAAAAGCCCAATTCCAGCAGCATCCGCCGCACTTCCAGCAAACACCAAACCTCGTACAGTTCCGCGACCGATTTCATGGAAATGGAAGCGTGCCGCCCGAATGTATCCAAGTACAACTTCATTTCCTGCCATATCCGGTACACGGCGGCATAACCCGCCCGCTGATGCAGCACCAAAGATTCCGCCGTTAAACCCTCAAACGCGCCCACCTCGGAAAAAAAGGGGCGGTTCAGCAATTGCTCCAACGGCTTTATCCAACCGCCAAGCTCGTTAATAAACGAAAGTGAAATGCGCCCCTGATCCGGTGACTTGTCTTCCCGCTCCACACGTTCTTTGAAGCGGGTGATCTCCAAAATACTTTTTGTGAGCACCATTTTCACGAACCGATTTTCCGGCGTGTCCACTGACAAGCGTTGCGATGTGATCCTGTATCGGTGCCGATATTCGCCGCTCTGCAAATCTGCGGTGACGCGTTCTTCCAGCCTGGGCGACAAACGGCCGCGCAAACGTTCGGCCCGCACAGCATGCTCATAGGGCAACAGCCGCGTGTGCGGTGCATGGCAAATGCGCCGCACCCCTTCTTCCAGGGCGGTACGTAATTTCCCGAAGTGCGCCAACCACAGCAGCGGAAAGCGCTCGTGCGGCTTGCGAGATTTCGCCAGCTCCTGATCGGTCTTTTGCGCCAGCGAGAATCGCCACAACGGATAGCAGGCATCCACGTCTCTGTGAATAACGGCAAGATCATCCGCCATCACCATTTTGGTCGGTAATACTTCAAACGACACATACTGTTCAACCGCGCGCCCCGCCACAACGTAGCGGACACCCAAACGGAACCAGCCGATGTCGTTGCCGAAATTGATGCTGCCGCGCAATGAACCGCGTTTGTAATGAAAGCCCTCTTCCACGCTGCGCAATCGGTGAATGATGGCAGGCTCAACGGCGGCGCTCACCGCATCCTTAAACAGAAACTCGAATTCGTATTGTTTGTTTTCAAAGAAGAGCGGCGCGGGCAAAGCGAATTCGGTCAGTGGCTGAGAGGGCAATAGCTCACCGCCTGTCGGCACCACCTCGTTAATCTGCAAAACCGGATTAAAGCGGAGCGAGTTGACCGGCAAGGCGGCGTTGCGCGCCGCATGCGTTTTCCCGAGCAGGGCTTGCGCCTTGTCGACCTCCTTCGTCCACACTGACAAATCAAAGTGCGGCGATTTGAGAATAAGGATTTCAGGCACGGTGGATTGACCTTGGCATCAAGGCCAGAATGTAGTGAACCCGTTTGCATCCAGCCGCGTCTGCATCCATGCCAGCTTCTGTTCCGCACGCCAAGCCGTCATACACTCGCCACTGTCGGCAATCTTTTCGCGCAGCAGATCAGGGCGGGTTTCCGCCTTGCCCGCGAACTGCTTAACAATTTCATTGCTTAATCTTGTCAGCAGGCTGCTCTCGCCCTCGAGTTCCAACTTCTCCGCATCGCCGTCGATTCTCGGCAACACCTTGCCCATCAAAAAGTCGTCCCACACCGCCTGCAACTCGGCATCGTCTTTCGGGTTAAAGCACACCACCGCCAACAACAACTCGTTCAGCGCGCGGTATGCCAACTCAAACGGCGAGCCTTTCAGCACCGTATTGATCGCCTCCATAAAGGCAATGCTCTTGGCTCCGCCCGCGTCTGCGGCCACATTCGCCAGTTCGTCCTTGGTCGCTTTGGACGACACGGAGAAGCCCAGCGTCTTGGGCTGTGTAACTTTGTCTTCCTCAAAGAACTCTGCAAAGTCGTTGGGGTAAAACACCCCGAAATCGATTGTGAATGCACGGTCAATCACCTTGCGCGAAAAGCCGTGTGTGGTCTCATCCATGTTCACCGTGCCCGCCACGATCAGGTTGGGTGGCAACGGAATACCCACCGTAACGAAGTGAGCCCACAGCCCGTCGAATTGCATATCCGCCAAGTACAGCTCGGCACGCAATGCCTGTTGCCCTGCAGCGTCCAACTGCAATATAGTGGCCGCCTTCAACAACGGGTCGCAGGTGTAGCTCCCCTCTTCCCACTTGCGCGTTTCCACCACCGCCAAATAGTCCGCGAAATACTGCTCCACCGGCGCCAGATTCATCTCATCCAAACACAACCAATATGGCGTCATCTCCTCAGCCGATTTGCACGGGAGCGCAGAGGCGGAAGCTGATCCAAGCGCTGCCGCATCCTGCCAAGCCTGAACGATGAATTTCAACAAATCCGTCACCACGTAGCGCGCCGAGCCGTTTGCTCCGATGCGCGACACATAACCCAGCAAATCCGAAGGCTCGTGCCAGTCGGGGCGCACGGGAATCAAACGGTAATTACTTAAATCGCCACCGCGATGTGCTTTAGCCTGCTCGCGCACAAAGCGGGTTTTGCCTGTGCCGGAAATGCCGGCGAGAAGAAGAAATGGTTTTGGTAATGAGGTCACTATTTGTCCGCCCCCCGATGAAAATGACTCTATGACACCTAAGCTTTGCGCTGCCTGCCAAATGGGTTTTATATCGTTGTAGAGTTTCATTGCCATAAGCAAATCAGCCTCCAACTCTTCTTCAGAAGGTAGTCCCTCTGCAGAGTAATATCGGGCGGCAATATTAGGCGCTTGATATGACACGCCTAATGCAGTGCTCGCTGCCAATTCGATTTTCTGGCCGCCCCATTCGGCCAACATAGGAACTTCCGTCCTCAATTTAATAACCAGAGAGCTTGTCTTAATATCTGCCTTCGTTTTGCCAAGTTGCTTTTGTGGCGTTGTCGTACCCTGATTGATTGAAAGATAAACCCCTTTTCCATCTGCTTTAAACAAATAGACAGGATAAATTCCGTCTTGAGTCGATTTCGTTATTGAGGGATTTAAAATCGATAACCAAGGAACGTTTGCCCAATTACCTGCCCCCGCACTTCCTGACACAATATAGCCAGGATATGATTCAGAAATTATCGATATGACCGCATCTCGAAGATCCTGACGAATTGCATTAGCAAGTGGATGATTTGCAAATGGCTCATTTGTCGCATTAGGCCATTCGGTCAAAATTCGATTGAGTATTTTTCTTAGCATAAATTTTCCCAACTGATGTTTGACCGTGATTTTAGTATTTAGCTGTCATAGCGCACTCTGTCGCGATCGCTATTGAATGACTACCGGCTTTCCCACCTATTCGTACAAGCACCGCAGTTATATTGCTTCAAGAATTGCCAGCCTGCTCCAGCGTCGCCACCGGCAGATACAACGACAGCGGACTATCCATGCAGGCGATGAATCCCAGCTTGCCATTTAAAACGTCTGATGGCAGACGTTTTAAATGGAAAAGTGCACCAAATGGCAGTCTTGATTGTTTCATCAATTTGGTCGTGTACCCGACCTGCAAATTGCGTTTAATGGGATATACAAAGTCTGTTGCGTATACATCACGTCTTTTCCCACGGTGCAAAACCAATTTGCCGTTTTTTCTTGGGGTCGGCGGGCGTCATTAGTTGATGGATAGCATCAAAGATGGCTTTAAATTTGATGTCGTAGTTCTTTTCCATCGCTACCAGTTTGCGCGACAGCTCGGCGTTGGAGACGAGCATCTGCCGTAGTTGCACGAAGGTGCGCATGATGGCGATATTGACCTCAATGGCCCGGTTGCTGCGCAATACGCTGGAGAGCATGGATACGCCCTGTTCGGTGAAGGCGAAGGGTGCTGTTCGCGCACCGCCCCAACTTGAAATCACAATTTGTGATTTCAAGTTGGCATACTCTTCCGTACTCAGCTGAAACATGAAGTCTTCCGGGAATCGTTCTATATTGCGTTTCACGGCTTGCATCAGCGCGCGCGGCTCAACCTCATAAAGCGCAGCCAGATGAACGCTAAGCATGACCTTCTGCCCGCGTATGAGCAGAATCTTCGTTTCGATATTCGCCATCACAACGAGTGCTTGCTTTTCTGTCATCGTTCACCTCCCTGTTCATGTGTCGTTCTAATATCGGCCACATTTTAGATCGAGGCATTTCGCCCCCGGGCTATTTAATTCGTTTTGCTGCCGCCAGATACACCGCGCTGTCTTCCCGCTTGCCAATCGCAACCACAATCACGGTGACGGTTGTGTCTTCCACCTGATAGACCAGCCGATATCCGGCGGCGCGCAGTTTGATCTTGTAGCAATCCGGCATGGCGGCCAGTCGCGCCGATTCGATGC
>Ga0210030_1003242_pt1 | contig 10806 bp, 8 predicted proteins | sample CryGeymeta201523_FD_183986 | JGI IMG/M metagenome (GOLD analysis project Ga0210030, IMG submission 183986) | Groundwater microbial communities from Crystal Geyser aquifers in Utah, USA - Crystal Geyser metaG 2015-23 (SPAdes) (version 2) | ecosystem: Environmental > Aquatic > Deep subsurface >...
TAGCCCGCTCTTTGATTGAAGATGAAAACCAAACGCTTATTCGCTGGTTTAACTTTATTGACCACTCTTCTGGCATGTTCAAATACGCCTTCCGAAGGTGCAATTCAGACGGAAATTGCTGAGACACAATTAGTGTCGCCACAGGCTACTGACTCTAATGCCATTCAATTTGTTACAGATACACCGACGAGCAATATAACGCCAACATATTTACTACAAACTCCAATCCCAACCAATACAGCAACCTCAGCAACTACAGCACCTACACCGCTACCAACGGCAATGTTAAACACGCCACCTGGCACAGTTCTTTATGTGGGAGAGGCTTGGTACACCGATGGCGTTGAGTTGAGATTGACAAAAGCCTCATTTGATTCAAATGGCCTTAACATCGGGCGTAGTTGTTACATAATCCGCCTAGAAATGGCAAACTGGGCACCAACCTCTATCTATTTCCGATTAGATAAGAATGAGTTTTGGGTTACAGACAATCTCAGAAGACGCTATGAAATGGAAATGAAATTTCACGCTAATGACTATTGTAGTGTTGAAGGATATGGTTCACCTCTCGATGTATCTATAGAATCTGGTCAAAGATTTTCTTACGCCTGGCTTGAAGGTGGCTGGAATATGCAGTTTTACATCCCTATAACTGAGCCAAACATCACATCTCTAAATTTTCACGTTGGTCGGCTAGAGCGAATCGCCAATGCTGAGTGGTATATTCCCATCAGGTAAGAAATCAAAAAGGCTGCGTGGTACGCAATAGAAGGAGTATGCCATGAAATCAAATCATATCCTCTCTCTCGTTATATTGTTTGCACTCGGCGTCGTTTTACTGGCAGCCTGTACGACAAGTGAAACTAGTTTTGTTAAACCTGGTTCGCCAGCAGAACCCGCCAACAACGCTGGCCTCGGGATAAAAATTCAGTGGTGGCTGACACAAGTCGCCTGGAGTGCCGCGACAGTACCAATCGTGGGTCCGTTGATAGCAGGCATTTTAGGGGAAGTTGCCCCCGAAAACCATTGGATAGTAGGCGGCGTTCTTATTCTAATAATATTAGGGACATTAGGTGGTGGTAGTGCTGCTAGTAATAAATAGCCTTATAAGACCATTGTGAGCCTGCTAACTTCACGAGGAGGTCGAAAATGTCCACGAAAAATATTATTCGGGTTGTTTCCATCGCAATCTTTATGATGTTTTGGCTGCCTTGGATTACAGTAATCCTATCTGGCTGTAGCGGCGTAAGCACCCTAAGCTACAACGGATTTGAGCTTGCTTCTAGCGGCGTACGATACTATGACAGTCAATTAATCGAACCCCTTTATTTCCTCTTCGTAGTTCCGTTGTCTGCATTGCTAATACTCTTACTATCGGCCATAAAAACGGTCATGCTTCGGGCGAGGCTGCAAATCGTCACAGACTTCATAGGATTACTGTCTCTTTTGCTTTCTTATCTAGGTGTTCAAGAATTTTTACAGACACTAAGAGAAAGGGGGTCAGTGGAGTACAAAGTAGAACCATCACTCTGGTTTACGATATTCGGGTTTTTCGCTATACTCATCATGGCTTTCCTAGAAAAGCAGAGACATCCAAACGATCAGGCAATTACCGAAAGCGAAAACAATGATTAACAATACGGTGAATTACAAACGAAGATTACAAGATGATGAGGCGGGCTAACACGACGTGTAGCGGACGGGGCTAACGCCCCGCGAAAACCAGCGCGATTTGCAAAGTTTTGTGCCATAATATCAAGTGGTCTTGCAAATCCGCCCCGCCGGTAACGCAAGCCGTTAGTTTGTTGTGCTTTTATCATCAAAGTTGCTTTAGGATAAAGCTATGACTGCTGAACAAGTCGAATACCTGATTGCACAATTGCAAAAAAGGGCTGCCGCCGCGCAGAAGAAAGGGGAGAATAGAAAGTGGAGCAAGTTGAGCACACACGTCACCGAATTGGAACGGTGGCGGGATGGCGGCATGAAGGGCGCGTGTCCTGTGGATTACAAAAGCCTGGGAATCAAACTTCCCAAGGTTGGGGCGGCGCGCAAGCCAGATGCTTCGAAGACTCCTAAAGAGAAAGCGAAGAGCATGGAGCAGAAAAAACCAAAGGCCAGCGAAGGCAGGCCGGCGGCTAAATTGGGAGAAACGCCTGACGAGGCTGAGGCAATCACGGCGGAAGATGAGATGCAGGTATCCGCTCTCAGGGAAAATTTATCCCACGCAGAAGAATTACTTGGCAAAGACGAATTCGCTTCCGCGATTTCCCTGGCCGAAACCATACTAGAGAATGAAAAAACTCCCGAGGATGTCCGCCAACGGGCGCAACAAGTGGCAAATGAAGCCAGAAGCAAGCGCGAAGCGCAAATTCAGTCCCTGCTTGATCTGGCAAAGAAAGCATTCGATGATAAAGTCTGGGACGCCGCGGAGAAAAACTACCGTCAGGCGCTAGAACTCGATGAAGAAGACCAGCGCGCATTGGAAGGTTTGAATGCCCTTTTGAGTTCGAAGTCAGAGGCCGAGCAGAAGGTACACCTAGAAGAGATTAAGATCAATCTGCAGGCGTTTAATAAGATTGATCTGCTCGCGAATGCCGTCCGTGAAGCAGAGCAATTGATCGCCCGTAAAAAAGCGGACGATGAACTTGTTCAGTTGTATCAGGCGGGTAAAGACCGTTGGGACGAATTGCGCGAAAAACAGGGACAAACCACCACCAAGGCCCGCGTCGGGAATCTGGAGTCAAGGGCTGAGGCGGTGCATGAGTACGAGCAATATATTATTCATAACCAGATGACGGTTTGGGATGCCACCCTAAACACATTTATTCCTACAGATGAGGCCTTAAAGGAAGCGCGCAGGAACTGGAAAGATTTCTCGGACCAGGAAACCCAAAAGCGGCTGAATGAAGTGGAGAGGAACCTGCCCCATAATTTGGACTGGGCGAAGCAAAGGTTGATGAATGCCGTCAACCAGCAATACTATGATTCCGAGGATACTGAGAAGAAGAATCCGCTGGGCTTCTCTTTCTTCGAACATGACCGCGCCGATTTACAGGCCCGCCTTGCAGAAATTGAGCAACTGATCAAGAATCGCAATCAGGCTGAAGCGCTTCGTGAACGCGCTCGCACTGCCTCGCCAGAAGAAGGTCTGACCCTGCTCATGGAGGCCCGCAATCTCTGGGAACACCTGGAGGGGATTGACAAGCGGATTGATGAACAACGCGAATTGGTGGCAGGGTTGTTGGCGGACCGCATGGAAGCCAAAATGCGGGAGACGCAGGCTTTGTTGGAAGAGGAAAACTATAAAGCCGCCAGCAAGGCCATTTCTGAGGCGTTAAGTTTCCCCGCCAAACTTTCTGGCGCGCCGTTACCTGTCATTAAAAAAGCTATTGAAAAGGTCAATAAACTACAACAGGAACTCGAACATCGCCAGAAGATTAGTGTTGAGTTTGCCGAGACGGAGAAGGAAATCCGCCGTTTGATGAAAGATCCCGATACGCGTAAGGCGGCTTTTGACTTGTTTGACAAGGTCGGGAAACGAGGGCAGTTCAAAGGTCCGCGCTTGGAAGCGCTCAAGTTCGAGATTGCAACCAACCGCGGAGCGGGAGAGGCATGGGAAGTCCTAAAATCGCTCACAGATTCCGAATCCCCAAATTGGGCAGATATCGTTATCAAATGCAAGGAGGTTAAGGAAAAATTTAAAGGCGGAACGTATTACAACAAAGCAGACGAATTGCAAAAACAGGCGGGTATTGAGCTAAAGATTATCGAGGTGCGCCAGTGTCTGCGAGACGCGGACATTCGCAAAGCAAAGGATGCCTTTGATTTTATTGTTAAGGCTGACCCAAATCGCAAAAGCGAGCTGGAGCCATTTTTCGAGGAATTGAAAGAATACCAAAAGAATGAAAAGAAAGTAATCGGTCGGATGACCAATGCTCTTTCTCTGAAAAAGTCTGAGGATATGAATCAGAGATTGAAAGCGCTCCGGGCGTTCCGTGAAATCGCTGACGACCCAGAGCGGTCCATTTATACGATTGATGCCCGCCGGGAAGCGGACGAATTAGGCAGTTCCTTGCGCGAGACGTTATTGAAAAAACTTGAGGACGCGCGTTCCCGAAAGGGCAATTTTTCGGATGAAGATCTAGAAGAGGCGGCTGAATGGGCAGGTATTCTGCGAACGGCAAACTTGGCTTGGGGAGGAGAAAAGCGTCTCGTCCGAGATACCGAAATGGCTTACGCCCGATCCGTAGCTGACAAACAGGCAAAGGCTGGGCAATGGGGCGATGTCGTCCAAACTTGGGAATCGTTGAGGGAATTCTATCCAGATTCCCCGGAAATTAATTTAGATGTCAAAAAAGCCCGCAAGCAAAGGGCAATTCTCGAAGCGCAGATTGCCCTGACGCAGGAAAACGCTCAGAAGGCATTGGATGTTCTGCGCGAGGAACAAACCAGGGATGATTGGGGCGGCGATGTGGATTTGAATTATCAATTGGCGGAGGCCTATCGCCGCCTTGGAAAATTTGAAGATGCCAAGCGTTGCGCGTTGACTGTCAGGAGCGATAAGGAAACTGTTAATGACAAACGCGGCGAAGCGCTTCTGGTTTTGATTCGGGAGGATCGGATTGTTTCAAAGGCATATAAGGAAATCTCGGAACTGAAGGCGAAAGAGGATTACGAATTAGCGCTGGAGGTCATAAAGCGGCTTCCCCAGGATTTGCGTGACCGCACCGATGTGGCGCGAATTCGGGATGAGATCATTGTTCACGCCCAGGCTGAATTGCTCAAAGCGGTTAAAAAAGAACAGGCAAAAGGCACAATTCCAAGCATGGTGGATGCAGTGGAAATGCTTGTTCGATTAAGAGGGATAGAAAAACTCTCCTCTAACATCGAGGAAAAGGCGGAAGCGGAATTGAAGCAACTTCGAGACCAATTGCCGTTCAGCGCGAATCAAGTCATTCGAACCGCCGGGGCATTCAATCCCTCAAAAATGGACCTGGAGGATGCGCTTCGCGAAGCGCGGCGACTTTCGAATCAACTTCAAGCGTTTCTCGGGATTGCCGAGGACTTCCCGCCAGATAGTTGGTTGGAGATGAAAGATAAGATACAGGCCCGCCTGATTAGCATCAGCGACCGCATCGAGAGACTCGAAAAGATACAGGGCCTACTGGATAAAGTGAAAATGGATGGCGAAGCCTGGAAGCAGGCAGTTAAGACAAACAATTTTACGACATTGCAGGAAATTTCAGGGTCGCTTCAAGACGCGGCCGGCCCGGACTTGCAGGTGGCGGATGTAAGGAATTTCACCTTGCACTGGATTGAAACCATGGAAATTCGCCGGCATATAGCGGAGCAATTCAAACTCATAAAAGAAGGCGATAGCCTTTTCTTGGCGAAAGAAGATTTTGGCGAAGTTGTCAAAGTTTGTAAGGAGCTTCGCAATCTACCCGCCCGAACTGTCATTCGAGATGCGCGTGGAAACAGTTGGCAGGTAGCCAATCAAAATAATTATCAAACCATCCTCACGTTGGCAGATTCTGAATTGGATTTCTACGATACGATCACGGAAAAACATCTGAGTGAATTGGCAACTGAAAGCAACAAAAGCTTGTTGGATATGTTGAGTTCGCTTGCCGCAGAACGCAAGGTGGATCTTCAAAAGTGGGAAGATTGGTTTGATGTCTGCCGGCGATTGCATGAGTCTGCCCGGACTGCGTATGAGTCGGCAAGAAGAACGATTGGGGGCGCCGCCGAGATGGTCAAAGAATGGAAAAAGGTGTTGAACCACACAAAGAAAGCCGAAACTCATTTTGGGGTTGACCCAGCGCCACTTTCAAGCCGCTTTGCTTATGATGCGAAAGATGAGGCTATGCGGCTATGGGAGGATATCCGGACTTGGCGGGATACTACCAGCGCTGAGATCGAGAAATACAGCGAGTGCGCCTCCCAAAACCCGCCAACGACCGACGATCTGAAGCGCCTCTCGGAAAGTCGAAATTACGCTTTGCTGGCTGAGGCTCTGATCCGCGCCAAGTTTATTTTTAATAATGCTGATGAAAACTATAAGTTTGCTGTCCACTTGGAGGATACTGTTCTACGAAACATCAGAGGGCTGCCCCCTCTCGAAAAGTTGCAGGAATTACAGGAGACAGCGGAGAGATGTCTGGGCATTAACGATACCCTGACGCGCCAGATTGTGGAAAAGATTGCTGAAAAAGGAAGACAACAAAGAAAGCCTTGGAATCCATTCCGACGATAGCTTTTCAATAATGATGAGGTAAATTAATGCGAATTGCCGTCCTTTCTGACATTCATTCAAACTATTATGCCCTGGAGCGGGTTCTGAATCACGCGCAACAAAGCGATGCTGATCGTTACTGGCTGTTAGGCGACCTTATCGGATACGGCCCGCACCCTGAAAAATGCGTGGAATGGTTTAGGAATGAATACCGCCGCATTGATTGGGTGATGGGAAATCATGATGCCATGTTAATGGGATTGATTGCCCGCGACCATTTGGAACGGGGACCTGCGGATGGAAAGCAGATAAGACAGGCGAATGCGTTTGCTCTCAAAGAACTTAGGGAAGTCGAGGCAAGCAGCAAGAGCAAACAGAAAACTATCAGGATTAATGACGCCATTCCCGCCCTGCTCCTTAACAAAAAAACACTTGACGCCTCCCCGGAGTTGGGCGAATTCCTGCAAAGAACCTTTCATCGCGGGCATTATGGCCCTAAAAAGGTTTTTTCTGATAGCATTGAGTATTGGTTAGTACATGCCTCGCGCCTTGATGGCCGTCAGATCGGAGAGTATATCTATCCCTGGTCTTCACATCTTTTAAAGCTTGAATTACAGGCGTTGTTGTTGACATATCAGAAAGAACCAAAGGCTACTAATTTGCTTGGCGTGCGCTTACGATCCTTGCTCCATGCATTTGTACCTGCCTATCAAACGAAACCTGTTTGCCAATGGCATGGGCACAGCCATATTCCATACATTCTTACTCTGGATGAGCCAAAAGTAGATGGAAATTGGCGGCCGATTTGTGCTGAACCGAATCGGCCCTATCCTTTAGGCAAAGTGATTACACTAGCCAACCCCGGATCGGTCGGTCAGCCGCGCAACAGTGATAAGCGGGCGTGTTATGCGTTATTGGATACGAAACAACGAGCCGTGACATTTTATCGGCTTGCATACGATTATAAGAAAACTGCCAGGGATATGAATCGGTTGGGATACTCTTACAGGTTGGTTGAGAGATTGGAAACCGCGAAATATCCAAGCGACCTCCCCCCAACACCTGAGTGGGCAGAGTGTATGAAATCTCTTACCGATCAGGGAGCCAAATAATGAGTGAGTATAACGAAAGAAAACCTTCTGCTCTAAGCCCTGCCATCCGCGCCGCTTTTATTGGCTTGTTGATCATGCTGGTGGCGATTGCTCTTGTGTTGTTCCTGTTTCAGACGCCCTTATTGATCCTCTACCCATTACAGCCATTTCTGTATTTCCTCGTTGGACGGATCGCTGGCAACATTGCTCGAAATGAAGATCCCAATGCGGGACTACAGTTGGGGATGGAATCTGATGTAAATTTTTCCGCGGTTGGAGGAATGGGAGGGCTTTGCCTTTGTTTGGGAATCTGGCTGGTCTATGGCATTATCTCATTTGGTTTGGAAATGGCTCAATTAGGCAGTTTTATAGGCAGTGTATTTGGAGTGGCATTGTGTCTTGCTCTTGATCTTCCGGTGGCTATCGGTCTTGGTGTGCTCGGCGGTAAGACAGCCGAACCCCATTAATCTTTTCTTTTAGGAGGCCCAATAATGAAAAATCAACCCTCAGACCCCATAATCTGCTGGATTTGTGATTATTGGTGGGTGATATTGATCATCCTGGTCCTGTTGGTGGTAGCATATTTTACCTACCCATATTGGTCATTGCTTTTGATTTAGGCAATTTGTGATCATCAAGATTGAACGAAACGTGCTAGAATAAATCTTGTGGGAGTTGTACATGTATAAGAGATGGTCGGATACGCCAGTCTGCTGGCTGTGTGACTACGGGTGGACGTTGTTGCTGGCCTTGGCATTGCTTTTGACCGGCTACCTTACGCGCGGCTACTGGCTGCCGCTGCTGGGCGTCACGCCACCGCCACCCACGCCGACCGCCACGCCTATACTCACCTCCACACCTGCGCCGACGATCACTCCCGCCTCGGCTACGGCAACTGTTACACCGACGTCGGAGTTCTATGGTTATGTCAACGATGAGGGAGGGTATGCTTTCAATTATCCGGCCCAATGGAAAGGGAAAGCCGCCGGCACGGATGCTTATTTTCAATTACCCAACAATGCCAAGTTGGAAATCGTCGTGAGAGCTTTGCATGCCGGCGAGACGCTTGAGTCGCTTGCAGATGATACAGGACCGCTCACTATACCCAAATCCAACTTGACCAATCTGACAGTTGGTGGCGAACCAGTGCTCCAGTATGATGTCTTGGATGCACGAAGCGAAATTGTTACGCGCACGTATCAAGTTCTGCATACTGGACGCGCCTATTATCTTACACTCTTTGCGCCGCTTGAGGCGGGAACTGTCTCATTTTCCCAATCCTTGGAGCAGTTCGATCAACTCATGCTCGATTTTCAGTTTTTGCCTTGATCGGTGGAGTGAAAAATGTCGACTCGCAAACTTGTTCTCTTAATCATGCTTCTCACGCTGGCAGTTCCAAACCGCTTGGGCATTGTTCTGGCTGCGCCACGCCGCACGGTGAGCGATTGGAAAATGCCCTTGCCAGCAGGCGACTACAAAGTGGCCCAAGGCGATCAAGATAGTTGCTATGATACGCATTGTAAGGATTATGTATATGGGAATCAAAACACCTACTGCGCGATTGATCTATGGTCGTCGAATATCGCCGGGATGCCGGTGCTTGCGCCGGCAGACGGCACGGTGATTGATGTCGGTTATCAGGCAGTGGGCGGCGGAAACTATGTGTACATTTTGCACGACGATGGCTTTGTGTCGCACTATGAGCATTTACAGAAGGTTTACGTTGAACGCAATACTCGGCTTAAGCAGGGTCAGCCGTTTGCGCGCGTGGGCGCGACCGGCAGTTCTGATCGCCGCGCATGGCAGGAGCATCTGCACTTTACTGTGAAGACCGGGCGCAATGGCGCTTGCGTCAAATTGAGTTCGCTGGATGGCAACACCGATTTCAAAACGAATGTCACAGTCAAATCGAGCAATGTTCAAGTGGGCGCTCTTCCAGATGATCTCCCCGTACCAATTCCCCCCGCGCCGCCTGTGACACCTATACCACCACCAGCGCCACCTTCTTCTCCAGCTAGACCATCACTATCGAATCCAATCAATAGCGCGAGCATGGCACAAAGCACAAACGTCACACTATCTTGGAACACTTCAGCAAACGCGACTCTGTACAAAGTCGAACTGTGGGGCGGACAGTACAGCGGCACAATGGTGCCTTGTGACTGGCAGAGTGGCACCTCGTGCCACATCGGAACTATGTGGGCCGGCACGATGTCCTGGCATGTGAAGGCGCGCAACGGCAGCGGTCAAGAGAGTGATTGGAGCGATACGTGGACGTTTACCATCCTGGGGCCGACCGACACACCCACGCCGACGCTGACGATCACACCCACGCTCTCCGTCACGCCCACGCCACCGCCCTCAGCGCCGGCCGCACCCTCGTTGAACAACCCGCCCAACGGCGCTTCCCTGCCGCGAAGCACCGACGTGACTTTGTCGTGGAACGCGGCGTCGAATGCCACACAGTACAAGGTCGAGTTGTGGGGCGGGCCGTACAGCCTGATGACGCCGTGTGACTGGCAGAGCGGCACCTCGTGCCACATCGGAACTATGTGGGCCGGCACGATGTCCTGGCATGTGAAGGCGCGCAACAGCAGCGGTCAAGAAAGCAACTGGAGCGATACATGGAGTTTCACGATCTACCAAGAGGCCACGCCGACTTTCACCCCCTCGCCGGCGGCGACCACGCCGCCGCCGTTCGCCGGAAACATCGCGCCGCAAGCGGGCCGCTCTCCTGATGGCATCGGCTCGGGCAAAGCCTTTGACGGTGACCTATCCACTTTCTGGACCGATGGCCTGGGACACGGATTTACCCTCACCCTTTCCCTGCCCGGCTCGTTCGACGTCAGCCGCATTCTTGTATGGGATCGCCCGCAAAACTCGCCGGATAACAACCAGATCAATGCCTTAATCATCCGGCTAAGTAATGGCATCGAAAAACGATTCGGCATGGACAGCCAAGGAGCGCGTTGCATTGACGTGACATTGTCCTCGCCGCAGACTATCACGTCTGTCACGCTACGAGCCGATGACGCCTCGGGCAACAATGGCTTGAGCGAAGTGGAAATCTGGGTCGGATCGAAAACCGGCGGCCCAACCTGCTCAAACGGTGGAACAATGCCATAACACAGAGATTGGCAATGAAATCAACTCCACGGTTCCTTATTTCTTCCATAGGAGCATTGATTATGAGTCATTCAAGGCGCGGATATCTTTACTCATTTATCTGGGTTCGAAAGTCCATTTTGTTGGTGTTGATTGCTTCAATTATATTGAGTGGATGTGGTAATACACCCACGCCCCTCCCTCAACCAAATCCGACCGAGTCTCCGCCAACACCTTCACCCTCACCTACACCTCCACCAGGGTCGACGGGGAATCCGCCTTTGTCACTGCCGGATATGTATTTTGTAATAGATGAGTCGGAAAGCATGATGGCAAAAGATCCGGCAGGGGAACCTTGCGATCTTGCTGGATTAC
>Ga0210030_1003249_pt1 | contig 10798 bp, 8 predicted proteins | sample CryGeymeta201523_FD_183986 | JGI IMG/M metagenome (GOLD analysis project Ga0210030, IMG submission 183986) | Groundwater microbial communities from Crystal Geyser aquifers in Utah, USA - Crystal Geyser metaG 2015-23 (SPAdes) (version 2) | ecosystem: Environmental > Aquatic > Deep subsurface >...
GCGGAGGGGGTGGGATTCGAACCCACGAAGGGATACTACTCCCTTACCTCATTAGCAGTGAGGCGCAATAGACCAACTATGCGACCCCTCCCGTAGCCCTATTTTACCTTTTAAGAGACTTTTCGTCAATTGATTTTAAGCAAAATTTATGATAAATTTAAACAGTATCGAATGCGCCCGTAGTTTAGTGGATAAAGCGCGGGGTTGCGGACCCCGAGATCGTAGGTTCGACTCCTACCGGGCGCACATGAATCTCTCTACTGCAATTTCGGAAATTCCTCGGGTTGGTCCCCAATATCAAACGAGATTAAAAAAATTGGGGATTAAGACCGTCGGCGATCTCTTGTTCCATTTTCCCCACCGCTATGAGGATTTTTCCGATATAATTCCGATTTCAGAAGTTGAAGAAGGAAAAACCGTCTGCATCCAAGGAAAAATTACCGATATTAAAAATATCCGGATTTTCAAAAGAAGAATGGTAATCACCGAGGCTCAGGTATTTGATAATTCGGGGACAATCCGAGTTAGCTGGTTTAACCAGCCCTATTTAATAAACACCTTTAAAAAGGGTGATTTTGTTTTTCTGGCCGGGAAAATGGTTTCAAAAAAAGGAAGAAAATACCTATCCAGTCCGGCCTATGAAAAAATTCCGCCCCAATTTGCAGAATCTCTGGGAAATGGAGAAAGATACGACTCGGTCCATACCGGAAGAATCATTCCCATTTACCCTGAAACCGAAGGAATGTCTTCAAGATGGCTAAGATTTATTATCAAACCCCTTTTAACAAAATTAAAAGACGGAATTCCCGAAACTCTACCCGAAGAAATAAGAAAAGAGCAAGATCTTCTTCCGATTAAAACAGCTGTCTGGCAAATTCATTTCCCCGACGCTTTAGAAAAAGCCGAGCTGGCAAAAAAAAGATTTGTCTTTGAAGAGCTTTTTGACTTAGCTGCGGCGATTCTCCGTGAAAAAATAAAATTAGCGAAAGAAAAAGCAACCATTATTCCTATTAATCTTGAAGTAATCAAAAAATTCATAAAAAAACTTCCTTTTAAATTGACTCTCGACCAGAAAAAATCCGCCTGGCAGATTCTAAAAGACCTGGAAAAAGCAAGGCCGATGAACCGGCTTCTGGACGGCGATGTCGGTTCCGGGAAAACAGTGGTGGCCGCAATTGCGGTTTTGAACGCGGTCAAGGCCGGCTTCCAGACAGCTTTTATGGCGCCGACCGAAATTTTGGCAAAGCAGCATTTTAAAACGTTCAACGATTTATTAAAAGGATTTAAGGTGAAAATCGGATTAATAACAGGGAAAGAAAATCTCTTTGACAGCAAAAAAATCAAAAGAAAAGAAATAATAGACAAAACAAAAAATGGGGAAATTGACATTTTAATCGGAACTCACGCTTTGGTGCAAGAAAAAGTGGAATTTAAAAAACTGGGGCTGGTGGTTATCGATGAACAGCACCGCTTTGGGATAGAACAGAGGGCCCGCCTCTGCCATAAAGGCTACGGCGGGCAAGCAAAACTTATTCCTCACTTTCTTTCGATGTCAGCTACTCCAATTCCCCGAACGCTGGCTTTGACAATTTACGGCGACCTGGATTTGTCTTTGATTAAAGAAATGCCCAAAGGAAGAAAAAAGATAATCACCAGAATCATTCCGCCCGAAAAAAGACAGGAAGCCTATAATTTCATTAGAAGCGAAGTACAATCTGGCAGGCAGGTGTTTGTAATTTGCCCGAGAATCGAACCAGACGAACCGGGCGAAGAAGCTATCGCTTCTTCTTTACCCTTCGCTCAGCTTCGCCTCGCTCGGGTGGCTGATGTGAAAGCGGTAAAGCAGGAATACGAAAAATTAAGAAAAGACGTTTTCCCCGATTTAAATGTGGGAATGCTTCACGGCAAAATGAAAACCGAAGAAAAAGAAAAAGCCCTTTTAAGTTTTAAGGAAAGAAAAACCGATATACTGGTTTCAACATCGGTAATAGAAGTGGGAATTGATTTTCCCAACGCCGCCATAATGATGATTGAGGGAGCGGACAAGTTCGGGCTTTCGCAGCTCCACCAGTTCAGAGGAAGAGTGGGAAGAGGCAAAGACCAGTCATATTGTTTCCTTTTCAGCGAATTCCGGTATAATCCGCGACTGAAAGCATTAACTCTCTCCCAAGACGGTTTTGAACTAGCGGAAAAAGATTTGAAATTAAGGGGTCCCGGAGATTTAACCGGCCAAAGACAATGGGGTTTTCCCGATTTCGTAATGGCATCATTAAAAGATATCGAGATGGTAGAAAAAACGCGAGAATCGGCAAAAGAAATTTTAGCTAAGGACCCGGAATTAAAAAAATACCCCCTATTGCGAGGGAAATTAGAAGAATTTAGAGAAAAAATCCACCTCGAGTAAATTATTTTCCGATTTTTTCGGTGGCCCAAAAACTAAGGGGCTTTCCTAAAATTAGTCTGGCCTGGGCATCGAGGGCTGGAAAAGTACCAAAGACAATTAAAGTTAGGGGAAGCAAGAGCCACTGAAAAACCATGGAGAGACTTTTCCAACGGGAGCAATCTGCCGGTCGGGGAGGTAAAAGCAAAAGGGAAATAATAGCTGAAACCACCATCCCAATCATAGCCAAGGTCATGATTTGACTAGTTAACCTCGGCAAATTATAAGAGAGCAAGGTAATGTTAAACCCCTCCCCTCCCAGAAGGAGAGGTAACCATCCCAAAAAGAAAATAAGCAAAGCCGAAGTTGCCCAAGACCAAAACGCATCTAAGACATTAAAGGTGTGACGAAATTTTTCCCGAAGAGGGATTTTTTTATTTTTGAGGAAGCCAAAAATGAGGTAGGGAATTTCACTACACCCCCAAGCCCATCTCCTTTGCTGTTTGTATTGATTAATGGCCGTTCTGAAAAAGCCTTTGCCCAATACGGCATCCATGGAAACAGGATAATGGAGAGGAATTACCCGATAATCGCCATCGTAAGCGAGATAAGATTTCCAGAAGATATGAGAGTCATCGTTAACTGACATTAAATCAGTAGGATAGCCGACTTCTTCGAAAACTTTAAAAGGAATGGAGTGAGAAGAGAAGGTCACTAATTGTTCTGGTCTTTCCTGCTGCATCATTTGCCAAAAGGTGCCAGAAGTGGAAATTACCCTGGAAAAAGCTGGGACCTGCCAGATGTTGTTATTATAAATTGAAACTGGTTGATAGCTTGACCTGAGAGGTTTTTTGGCTTTTAAATAGTGAAAGGCGAGACAGGCAAAATATTGGGGATAAACCCTCGTGTCAATATCAAAACCAGAAACAATAATATTTTGTTGAGGAATTTTTAATGGGCCAATTATTTTTTCTTTAGCTTCCTTGACTGCCCAGGCTAAATTTGAACCCCTCCCGGCCACTTCCCCGGGAATATCTTTAGGATGGATGGTGATTAAAAACCGAAAAAAAATTTCCCCAAACCCTCTTTCTATCTCTTTAGCCAATTTTTGAGCGGCCTCTCCGGCTCTTTCTTCAGTAGCTAAAACTATGAGCATTTTGTCTTTGGGATAATTTGAAGCAACTAAAGCGGCGAGGGTTGGTTTCACTATCTCAGCACCCTCTTTATGCATAGGCAAGATTATTAAATGATAGATATCTCTCCAATTGTTAATTGTTAATTGTTGATTGTTAATTGCTAATTTATCAAGTTTTTTCAGCCAATCAACTCTAAGATTCCTTTTCATCTGTTGCCAAGAGGCAAACTGATGAAAAGATAAATAAGAAATTCGGAGAAACCAATAGAGGTCAAAGATAATAATCAAAATAGCCACCAGAGCTGGGACCAACCAAGATAAGATAAAAGCTCCTCCCAAGGTTCCCCAAGAGAGAGTGCCGGGTAAAATTTCAAAAAAACGGTATAAAATTTTTTCCTTGGGATTTTTGAGGTCCTGGGCCCATGAAAGATTGAGGTAATCGACTTCCATGTGGAATATTTTAGGCGTCGCGTAATAAATTTTTACAAAATTTACACGCGACAGCAGCGTTTAAATTTTTCTGAAAGAAAAATTTATTACGCTGCGGCCCCAACCGGATTTGAACCGGTGTTAGAAGAATGAAAATCTTCCGTCCTAAACCAGGCTAGACGATAGGGCCAGATCAAAATCATTTTAACTCAAAAATTGAAAAAAATCAAGTGCGTGTTAAAATCAATTTATATGGACTCCAACCCACCTTCACCCGCCAAAGTTTCCGAAAGAAATTTAGGCGGGCAAGCCACCCAACAAGGAAAAATCATCTTTTCAAAAACTTACGACCCTAAAAAGGTTGAGGATAAAATTTATACTCTCTGGCAAAAGTCAGGTTACTTTAATCCCGATAAATTGCCTCGGCGACATAAAAAACCTTACTGCGTTATTATTCCCCCGCCAAATGTCACCGGAACCTTACATATGGGTCACGCTTTGAATGCGACAATTCAAGATATTTTAATTCGATGGCGGAGGCTCCAAGGATATAAAACTCTCTGGTTGCCAGGAACCGACCATGCCGGAATTGCCACTCAGGTAGTTGTTGAAAAAGAATTAAAAAAAGAGGGACGAAATAGATTTGATTTAGGTCGAGAAAAATTCATCGAAAGAATTTGGCAATGGAAGGAAAAATATGGAGATATTATTTCAGACCAACTTAAAAAATTGGGGGCTTCCTGCGATTGGTCGCGGACAAGGTTTACCATGGACGAAGATTACATTAAAGCAACGGAGCAGGCTTTTTCCCATTATTATAAAAAGGGGTTGATTTATCAGGGAGAAAAAACGGTTAACTGGTGTCCCCGCTGCCAGACCAGCCTTTCTGATTTAGAATTGATCTATCAGGAAGAACCAGCTGAATTTTATTATATAAAATATGGCCCCTTAACCATTGCCACGGTCAGGCCAGAGACAAAATTAGGGGATACGGCCGTAGCCGTCAATCCCAAAGATTCTCGCTATAAAAATTACATTGGTAAAATCATTGAGATTAAAACTGTTCTCGGTCCAGCTAAAATGAAAGTTATTGGCGACGAGTCGGTGGATATTAATTTTGGAACAGGCGCCATGAAGGTAACCCCAGCCCATGATATTCATGACTTTGAATTGGCTGAAAAACATGGCTTAGAGAAAAAACAAGTTATTGGCCCAGATGGTCGGATGACAAAATTAGCTGGAAAATATGCTGGTTTAACGGTAATGGAAGCAAGAAAACAAATTGTTGAAGATATGAAAAAGATTGGAATCTTAGAAAAAGTGGAGCCTTACAGACACAATATTGCCAGATGCTATCGATGCAATGCAGTTATTGAACCCATTCTTTCTAAGCAATGGTTTTTAAAAATGACCGATCTAGCCAAAACAGCTATTGAGGCAGTTAAATCTGGGGAAATAAAATTTATTCCAAAAAAATGGGAAAAAGTTTACTTTGACTGGTTGAAGAATATAAGAGACTGGTGCATTTCCCGCCAAATTTGGTGGGGGCACAAAATTCCAATTCCTGGACAGACCGACGTCTTAGACACCTGGTTTTCTTCAGCCCTTTGGCCCTTTGCCACTCTGGGATGGCCGAAGAAAACTAAGGACTTGAAAAAGTTTTATCCAACTAATGTTTTATCAACCGACCGGGGAATTATCAATCTCTGGGTGGCCAGAATGATATTTTCGGGAAAGGAATTTATGCAAAAAGAACCATTTAAAGATGTTTATATCCATGCCACTGTTTTGACTAGAGAGGGAAAAAGAATGTCGAAATCTTTAGGTACCGGGATTGACCCTGTTAATCTTATAGAAAAATATGGAGCCGATGCCACTCGCTTTGGCATCAGTTGGCAAATTATGGGCGGGCAGGATATCCGATTCGTAGAAGACAACATTATAATGGGTAGAAAATTCTGCAATAAGTTATGGAATGCTTCAAGGTTTGTTCTGATGAACAAACCTACACAAATTAACACAGATAAAGAACACAGATTAACACAGATGAAAAATCTAACTTCGGCGGATAAAAAGATATTAAAAGTATTAGATAAAACCATAAAATCTGTAGATAAGGATTTAGAGGGTTTTCGGTTTGGGAGGTCGGCTCATAAGCTTTACGAATTTTTCTGGCATGATTTTTGCGACGTATACATTGAAAAAGCAAAAAAACAAGACAATGAAAAAACTAAAAAAATTTTACTTTATGTGTTACTAAACTCTTTGAAACTCTTACATCCATTGATTCCCTTTATTACTGAAGAAATTTACCAGAAATTACCGATAAAAAATAAAAAGAAATGTCTAATGATTGAAGAATGGCCCACCTGAGTTACCCTTTTTACATTATTTTTGGCGTTTTACCAAGTATTATTTGGTTGCTTTTTTATTTAAGGAAGGATGTTCATCCTGAACCAAAATTAGAGGTCATTAAAATTTTCTTTTATGGAATGCTAATTGCTATTCCAGCAGTTTTTTTAGAAATGGGAATTTTCAAGGGATTTGATAAAATAGGTGGATGGATGGCTTTAAGTCCTTTTTTAATTACCATTTTTAATACTTTCATTGGGGTAGCTTTAATTGAAGAAGTTTTAAAATATCTAGTGGTTCGGGAAAAAGTTCTGAAGAACCCGGAGTTTGATGAACCAATTGATGCCGTGCTTTACATGATAATTGCTGCCCTTGGGTTTGCTGCCTTGGAAAATATTCTGATTTTGTTCCGATTGGGCCCAGGTTTTTTAGTTAGCAGAGCTTTGGAAATTTCGGCTCTTAGATTTTTAGGAGCGACTTTTTTGCATGCCCTGTGTTCAGGAATGGTAGGATATTTTTTAGCCCTATCTTTTTTTGAAACAAAAAAAAGGGTAATCATTCTTTCCCTGGGGTTGGGGATAAGTATTATCTTGCATGGATTTTACAATTTTTCTATAATGGAAATTGGGGGAGATTTAAAATTCTTAATTCCAGTCGTTATTCTAATTAGTTTAGCTATTTTGGTTTCGTTAGGTTTTAAAAGATTGAAAAAATTAGCCAGTGTTTGTAAAATATAATATATGGATTCTTTTTTTGAAAAATTAAAAAAGGGAATGGGGATTGAAGCGCCAGAAGAAGTGGAAGAGGAAATCGAAGAAAAACCCCCGAAAATGAAAACTACAACCCTCCCACCGCGTCCTCCCGCTTCGCGGGCCCCTCGGCCAAAAAAACTAAGGGAACTTAAAATTGAAACAAAGCCCCCTAAATCTGAAATTAAAGCAAAAGAAATGCCAGAAACAGAGGAGGAGATAGAAATTAGTCCGCCTCCCATCCAAGAAAAAGCCCCGGAGACTACAACCCTCCCGCCTCCCTCCCGCAAGCGGGCCCCTGAAATCAAAGAGCCCCCGGAAGGTAAAGAGAAATGGTTTGAGCCGGAGGGAGAATTGGCAATTGATGTTTATCAAACCGAAACCGATTTGGTAATTCAATCAGCCATTGCCGGAGTAAAACCGGAAGATTTAGAAATCTCAATAGAAAGAGATATTCTGACTGTTAAAGGAAGCAGAGAAAAACCCCTTGTCGAAGAGGGAGATTATTTTACTCAAGAATGTTATTGGGGTCCATTTTCCAGAGAGGTGATATTACCAGTCGAGGTTGATCCTAACCGAGCAGAAGCAACAATGAAAGACGGAATTTTGACCGTCAGACTGCCAAAAATCTTAAGGGAAAAAAAGAGAAGGATAAAAGTAGGAATATAGATAAAATTTTCAATTTTTAAACTAACCCCGCCAGAACATGTTCTGGCGGGGTTTTGTGTCGGAGGAGGGAGTCGAACCCTCAAGGGTTTCCCCACCGGCTCCTAAGGCCGGCGCGTGTACCAATTTCGCCACTCCGACAAATTTTATCTTAATCATTTTAGCTTTCTCAATAAAAAAATCAACCCCCATACCAAACAAGCACCAAAGGCGCTAAAAATACCTGGGGGATTGATTTAGATTTAAATTAAAATCCTAATTAAGTTAATATTGCTCTAACAATAGCAGGAATTGCTTTGGCGAAGAAAGCAACCACTAAACCAATGGCAGCCCACAGTATATAATCCCTTCCCTTACCTAATTTCAATGGATCACCGGCTGCTGTCAAAATGTTTATTGCTCCTATAAGGACGAGTATGATTGCTATTGATAATAAAATTACAAATATCCAATCAGTTACGGTTGCAACACTGTGAGCTATGCAACAAATTGCTCCGATAACTCCTTCAGGACAAATTACTTCAGTTCCAGCCTTATAACACTTATTATATGCAACATCGCCGGTTGAAGGACAATCAGTAATTCCGGTACCCCGTACTATCGTACATTTCTCAGGAACTTGGGCTGAAGCTACCATCGGTACTAATAAAACAGCCAGAAAACTAATTAAAACTAGAATTGGTAAAAATTTTTTCATAAATCTTCAATTTTTCATTTTTTTTTCGACCTTTTAACTATTTTACTCCTATTATTGTTTTTAACACAGCAATTAGGCCCTTGGCAAGTAAAATTATGGCAAGACCTATTAAGGTATAAATAATGATGTTTTTACCGGTCTCAAGTTTTTTTGGATCACCACCGGAAGTTAAAAGATAAATGGCGCCGATGATTATCATTAAGGGAGCCAAAACCAAGGCAATAATGAAGATAAAATTGGTAATTCCTGCAACCAAGGCCTCAAAGGAAGTAGCAGTTATCGGTGGCTCAATTGTAATAATGCCTCCGCCTCCGCCGCCTTCAATCTGACAAGCCGAACTACAACCATCGCCAGAAACGGTATTTCCATCATCACAACCTTCCCCCGACTCTACTACCCCATTACCACAAGTTGGCGGAGGCCCAGCAGCACACTGGGTAGGAGTTTCACATTCATTTACCCCACAAGAGTCAATCGACTGACAAGTAGTGGTGTCAACACATTTTTTATGAGGCATGATTTGGCCCGGCGGACAGCCGGCAGTACAATTGTTATCATCAATATCAGTACAACCAATTCCGCAACAACCATCATTATTTTGACAGCCACAATCAGGGTCTTGAGCAACATTGCAATTGGAAGGACAATTTCCGTTACAACCGTTGGGAGTACAAGTCGGAGGTGGTGTTGTATTACATTCTCCACCCGAACACCCTTCATCATCACAACTCCAATTGGTACACCCTCCGACACAATCTACAGAATTTGCCTCACTAATCTGGCATGAACAATTTACCAATGTGCAATCGCAACCGAAATGATAATGCGTATCGCCTACGCAAAAATCGTAAGTATCATCATTACAATTACCCTCTAAGCAAAAAAATCCACCAGTACACCAACCATCGGCAGAGTGTGTCTCTCCATCCGCATCAGTGAAGGTCATCTCACATACGGTTTGGGCCTCAGCTAAATTTCCAAGGCCAAAAATGCCCAGAAATAAAACGGCAACGAAAATGGGAATAAATATCTTTCTCATACTTTTATTTTATTTTACCACAATTATTTTGAAAATAACAAACCATAATGATAACTGCCGGCTTCGAATTCTTTTTCTAATTTTAAATCAATTTCCTCAGCTATTTTTTTCACTTCCTCTGGCGAAACCCTTCCTTTTTCAGGACCCATTGTCGAATCTGGCTGCCAATCAACCACTAAAATTTTTCCCCCCGGTTTTAAAACCCTTTTTCCTTCCTCTATAACTTTCTTTTTATCTTCGCATTGAAATAATAAATTAGTCATTAAAACCAAGTCGCAAGATTCATTAAACAATTTACTCCCCTTTTCAACATTAGATTTGATAGTTTCTATATTAAAAATTTTTTCCAATTTGGCTTTAGCTCTTAAGGCAGAAAGGGGTTCTTCTAAAATATCTATTGCATATACCTTGCCTTCCTCTAATTTTTTTGCCAAAGGAAATGCCCAACCCCCAGAACCCGAACCAAAATCAGCAGCTACCATATTTTTTTTCAGATTCAATTGTTTTAATACTTCACTTGGATTTAAAAATTCCATTAAAGTGAGGCAAATGATTTCAGGGTGGCTTAAAAGCCGAGCGGGCACGGTGTCCCGACGAAGTCGGGACGAGCGCAGGCTTTTACGCCAGCGAGTGAGACGCGCTGGGCAAGCGAGCGACCCTGAAATCAGCTTGCCGAGCGATTAAATGCATGTTGCCGATGCGACTTTATCTTCCTCTTCTAATTTCATTATTTTTACTCCCTGGGTGGCTCGGGAAAGTTTAGAAATGGTGGAAATGGCTGCTCTTATCACCTGACCCCTTTGGGAAATAACAATTAAATCTTCCTCAGCAGTTAAAACTTTTGAAGCTACCAAATCTCCGGTTTTTTGAGTGATTTTAGCCGTTTTAATTCCAGCCCCTCCCCTTCCCTGCAATCGATATTCTCTCAAATCGGTCCTCTTCCCATAACCATTTTCCGTCACCACCAACAAATAGTTTTTTTCTACCTTTAGTTTTGGATTTTGAAATCTGGACTTTGGATTTTTGATAATGTCCATCCCTACCACCTCGTCTCCTTTTTTCAACCTAATTCCCCTCACCCCGGCAGCAGTCCTACCCATCAGCCTGATTTCCTTCTCTTTAAAGTGAATGGCCTGACCTAATTTCGTAACTAAAATTATCTCATCTTCTCCAGTAGATTTCTCGACATTTTTCAAAGCATCTCCCTTTTTAAGAGTAATAGCAATCAAACCTGACTTTCTGACATTTTCAAATTCGATTATCGCTGTTTTTTTAATTATACCATTTTTGGTAACCATTACTAAATATTTCTCCAACTCCTCTTTACTTAGAGACATTACACATAAAACTT
>Ga0210030_1003253_pt1 | contig 10792 bp, 10 predicted proteins | sample CryGeymeta201523_FD_183986 | JGI IMG/M metagenome (GOLD analysis project Ga0210030, IMG submission 183986) | Groundwater microbial communities from Crystal Geyser aquifers in Utah, USA - Crystal Geyser metaG 2015-23 (SPAdes) (version 2) | ecosystem: Environmental > Aquatic > Deep subsurface >...
CAGGCGAATCCAGTTCAGTGAACTTGCTGATGATGCCTTCAGCAAAGGAGACACGACCAAAGTCGCGGAAGGAGCGCAGTGCCGCACCGGGATAACCCGCGACGATGACCTTGTCGCGCTCATCCATAGCACTACGGGTGGCAAAGTTGACGGCTTGTCCACCAGGGCTTCTTTCGACTCGAAGCACGGCCAAATCTTTGGCCAATGATTGCCAAAGCACCGCCGCCGGAACCAGTTCACCATTTGCAGCCATGATGCCGACCTTGCCGCCTTCATCGGTGCAGGCAACAACATGGTGATTGGTGACCACATGTTTGCCGTCAGCCACTAGGAAACCAGAACCAGTGCCCATGTTGGAGGGTGAGACCACACACACCACTGGCACTGTGCTTGCGCGCATGGCTTCGGTCAAACTGTCAGCACTGGCTGATGCTGCCCAGACAAAACCGAGCATCAAGACGAGGGAAAGCGATTTGCTTGACCACATCAACACCCAGCGCAAAATCTTTTGCTGAATTTGGGTAAGTGCCAGGTAGTGCTTGCGCATTTTCCAGATTTCGATGGTTCAAATATCTGGATGGACGATCGACACTTGTTTTCGGTTTTCAAAGGTTGAAATAAACGGTCTAACTATCTGCCCATGAGCTCGAACTGCTTGCACCATCGTTACACCCTGTGAATAGTGATTTTGTAGTAGTAGATGATACGCGGTTGACTTGCTGTGTCTTATCAAACTCTCAATGCTTGAGCCGAAATTTGATGATCGGCAAGTAATGAATTCAGGGACATTCCCAGACACAGAATGACTGCACTACCTTGGAGACCAGTCATTCAAACTGGTCATTTTTAGTTTGGCGAATGGCTCCAGTTGGTCGATGGCCGGTACTCCGATTGACCAAATCAGCGCCAGAAAGCTGACCCAGAAACTCAGGCTTGAACGGCTTGTTTGGTTAAAGCATTTCAGCAAACTGACTGACAGTCACAGGACAACTGCCGAGAATCTAAAGCCAGGCCTCACCATGCTGACCGAGCCAATGGGTTGCTCTGCCACGGCCTTGCCCTTGCCCGTTTTCTCAAGTCAGCAGATCATGCAGCGTGCGGGCAATCACCTGGGTGGCGCGGCGCAGGTCTTGCAAATCCAGCCGCTCGTCGGCACGCTTGGCGTGTGACTCCAGCACGGTGCGTGGCCCGGCTCCGTAGACCACGCCGGGAATGCCGCGCTGGGCAAACAGCCGCACGTCGGTGTACAGCGGTGTGCCCATGGCGGGAATGTCCTGGCCAAACACGGCTTTGCCGTGCTTTTGTATGGCCTCTACCAGTGGCTGATTGCCGGGCAGGGTTTGCATGGCATGCGCCAGCAGGATGCGTTTGATATTGACCTTGATGCCGGGTTGGCTGGCTGCGGCTTGCTCGATGATGGCGCGCAACGTGGCCTCCACCTCGGTGGGGTTTTCTTCCGGGATCATGCGCCGGTCCAGCTTGAAGCAGACCTTGCCGGGCACGACGTTGGTGTTGGTGCCGCCCTGGATCAGCCCCACGTTCAAATAGGGATGGGTGATGCCGGGCACCTGGGATGTGATGGCTTGGTAGCGGGTGTTTTGCGCGTACAAGGCGTTCAAAATTTGCACTGCGCTGTGCAGCGCGTCGACACCGGATTCTGGAATGGCCGCGTGCGCCATTTGGCCATGCACCGTTACCTCCAGCTGCAGGCAGCCGTTGTGCGCGGTGACCACCTCGTAGCTGAAACCGGCGGCAATCAGCAGGTCGGGGTGCGTTAGCTTATTTTTCAGCAACCAGCCTGGGCCGGTTTCGCCGCCAAATTCTTCGTCGTAGGTGAACAGCAGCTCAAGGCTGCCGCGCTGCGGTTTGCACACTGCCTCCAGCGCGCGCAGGGCAAAGGTGAAGGTGGCAAAGTCGCCCTTGCTCACGGCGCTGGCGCGGCCATAAATTTTGCCGTCCACCACCTCGCCACCATAGGGGTCGTGCGTCCAGCCGTCGCCGGGGGGCACCACGTCGCCATGCGCATTCAGGGCTATGGTTTTGCCGCCGGGGCCATAGGCGCGGCGCACGATCAGGTTGGTGATGCTTTGCAATCCGGCGGCCTGTACTTCGGCGATGGGTACCGGATGTTTTTCGGCCTTGATGCCCATGGCCGCCAGCAAGTCAAAGGTGCGCTCGGCGTGCGGCGCATTGTGACCCGGTGGGGTGTCGGTGGGAACTTTGATGAGCTCCTGCAAAAAGCGCACCTGCTCATCAAAGTGCGCGTCAATCCAGGCATCAAGTTCAGTGTAAGTGGTCATGGTGTTGAGCGGTTGTTGTTCGGCTTGTAGGGTGCATGTAGGGTGGTTGTAGGGTGGTTGTAGGGTGGTTGTAGAGTGCTTGTAGAGTGCTTGTAGAGTGCTTGTGGGGCGGTTGTGGGGCGGTTGTGGTGGCTGTTGTAGGAGTGGTTGTAGGGGGTGGTTGTAGGGCGGACTTCAGTCCGCCAGCACGGCGCCAGCCAGCTCTTCCAGCAACTGGCAGAAGGCCTGCACCGCCAGCTGCATGTCGTCGCTGGTGCTGGATTCCAGCGGGTTGTGGCTGATGCCAGCGTTCTGGCCACGCACAAACAGCATGGCTTGCGGCATCACTTGGTGCAGCTTCATGGCATCGTGGCCGGCACCGCTGGGCAAGCGGTGCAGCGGCAGGCCCAGGGCGGCCACGGCGGCTTCCCAGCGCTGTTGCAAGGCAGCGTTGCTTGGGGCGGCGCTGGCACGCATCGACTCGGTGATCTGATACGCCACCCTGCGGCGGGTGCAGATTGAAGTCAGCGCGGCCAGCAAGTCGGCCTGCAGGGCATCGCGCTGCGCGTTGCTGGGCGCGCGCAGATCCAGTGAAAACTGGCAGCACCCGGGCACCACGTTGATGGAACCGTTGGGCACTTGCAGTTGGCCCACGGTGGCCACCGAGTTGCCGTCTTGCGCGGCGCGGCGTTCGCAGGCCAGCATGAATTCGGCTACGGCGCAGGCGGCATCCGCGCGCTGGTTCATGGGGGTAGTGCCGGCGTGGCTGGCCTGGCCGGTGACGACCCCGGTGTAGCGCGCGCTGGCGTTGATGGAGCTGACCACGCCCAGCGGCAGGTTCAGCGTGTTGAGCACCGGGCCTTGCTCGATGTGGACTTCGACAAAACCCAGGTACTGGGTCGGGTCACGCTTGAGGCTGGCGATGTTGGCCAGCACCGCTTCAGTCGCTTGCCTGCCGCACAAGCCCGCCTGCTGCATGGCGGTGCGCATCGTCACGCCATCGGCATCGCGCTGGTTCAGCCAGTCCGGGTTGAAGTCGCCCACCAGCGCGCCCGAGCCCAAAAACGTGGCGTTGAAGCGCTGGCCTTCTTCTTCAGCAAACGCCACCACTTCGATGGCAAATGGCAGGCGGCGGCCCGTGCGGTGCAGCTCACGCACACAGGCCATGGGCACAAAAATACCCAGACGGCCGTCGTATGGGCCACCGTTGCGCACCGTGTCATAGTGGCTTCCAGTCAGCAATGTTTTAGATGAATTTGAGCTGTAGCCCTTGTCCATACTGTGTGAGTAGCTACTAGTTTCATAGCGTCCAACGACGTTGCCAACGGCATCCATCTGCACGTTGTCAAAGCCGCAGGCTTGCATCACCTGCTGGATGTGCTGGGCGCAGGCGCGGTGCGCTTCGGTGAGGTAGGTCACGGTCAATTGGTCTGGCGCTTCGGAGTGCTGGCTTAACGCTTTCTGCCAGTCCCACACGTCGTTGCCCAGGGTGGGCGTGAGCCCAAACTTGTCGTTCAGGCGCAGCTCGGCAATGCGGTGGATCTGGCGCAGGCATTCGGCCCATTCAAAGTCGGGGTGGCCTTGCAGGCGGCGCGCCAGGGTGGCGATGATCTCGGCCCGGCTCAGGCCGCTGCCACGTGGCCCGCGCACCGCCAGAATGAAAGGCCAGCCAAATTTGGTGTGGTAATCGGCATTGAGCTGCTGCAGTTGGGCTAATTCCTGCGCACTGCAATGCGTTAACCCGGCCTGGTTTTGCTCTTGGCTGGATTCGGCGGTGAGACGCTGGCTGCGCATGGCCTTGCCCGCCAATTCAGGGTGAGCGCGGATCAAGCCGATTTGCTGCGCGCGGCTGGCCTGGCTGACAACCTCGGTCAGGGCATGTTTGAGCTGCGCCAGCGAGGTAAACGGCCGCTGGTGCAGGGCTGCTTGCATGATCCAGGGGGAGTGCTCGTACAGGCCGTCCAGCAGGGTCAAGGCCTCGTCTGGTGTGGCGTGGTTGAGTTGGTGCAGTGTCAGGGGAAGGTTCATGCTTGTGCTGGGTAGGGGTGGGTGGCGCGCCAATGCCGGGCGATGTCCAGCCGACGGCAGACCCACACCTGCTCATGCTGGCCGATGTAGTCCAGAAACCGCTGCAGCGCCACGATGCGCCCGGGTCGCCCGAGCAAACGGCAGTGCATGCCCACACTCATCATCTTGGGTGCGTTCAGGCCCGCCGGGTCGCCCTCGGCATAGAGCGCATCAAAGCTGTCTTTCAGGTACTGGTAAAACGGGTCGGCATGGGAATAGCCTTGCGGCAGGGCAAAGCGCATGTCGTTGCAGTCCAGCGTGTAGGGCACGATGAGTTGCGGCACCACGCAGCCGTCGGTTGTCTTCACCTGCATCCAGAACGGCAGGTCGTCACCGTAGTAGTCGCTGTCGTATGCAAAGCCGCCAAAGTCGGCCACCAGCCGGTGTGTGTGGGGGCTGTCGCGGCCGGTGTACCAACCCAGCGGGCGCGTGCCCATCAGTTGCGTCAACACGTCCATGGCGCGCGCCATGTGCTCGCGTTCCAGGTCTTCGGGCAGAGTCTGGTAATGAATCCAGCGCCAGCCGTGGCAGGCTATTTCGTGCCCGAGGCGCTGGCAGGCTTGCACCAGTTCAGGGTAGCGTTGCAGCGCCATGCCAATGCCAAACAGGGTTAACGGCAGACCGCGTTGTTCAAACTCGCGCAGGATGCGCCACACGCCCGCACGGCTGCCGTATTCGTAAATGCTTTCCATGCTGAGGTGGCGATCCGGGTAGCTGGCCGGGTTGGCCATCTCGGACAAAAATTGTTCGCTGCCTGCATCGCCGTGCAACACGCAGGCTTCACCGCCTTCTTCGTAGTTCAGTACGAATTGCACCGCAATGCGCGCCTGGTTTGGCCATTGGGCGTGCGGCGGCCTGGGGCCGTAGCCTTTGAGGTCGCGCGGGTAGGGCAAGGTGCTGTTGTAGGTGCTCATGAGCGGAGCCATCGCGGCGGCAGTGGATACAGCGGCATGATAGTCTCGCGCCCCGTAAATTGCCTACACTTTGCCAACGTTTAAAAGCGCATTCAAAAAGGCATCACCATGGGACTGAGTACACATGTGTTGGACACCATGCACGGCACACCGGCGGCCGGCATGGGTGTGGCGCTGTTCGCCACCGAAGGCGGGCACACGCGTTGCCTGAAACGCCTGGTGCTCAACGCCGATGGTCGCCATCCGGACGGTTTGTTACTTGATCACACCGAGTTTAAACGTGGCCATTACCGGCTGGTGTTTGCGGTGGCGGCGTATTTCAAGGCGCGTGGCGTGGCGCTGCCCGAGCCTAATTTTCTGGATGAAGTGGTGCTGGACTTTGGTGTGGCTGACCCGGCGCAGCATTACCACGTGCCGCTGCTGGTGAGCCCCTGGAGCTACTCGACGTACCGGGGGTCGTGAGGTGAATGGTCTGTCACGCAAAGCCTTGGTCTGTTGGCGACAGAGCAGGTTCGCTTCGCGTCACTGCGGTCTGTCCCGCAAGCTCAATCAGTTGGCGACAGAGCAAATTTGTTGCGCAAATCGTGGCCTGTCCCGCAAGCTCAATCAGTTGGCGACAGAGCAAATTTGCTGCGCAAATCTTGGTCTGTCCCGCAATCTCAATCAGTTGGCGACAGAGCAAATTTGCTACGCAAATCTTGGTCTGTCCCGCAAAGTATCACATTTGTCCTTCAGTCAAGGTGTCGAGTTGGAAGAGGCCGCTTTTGTGCCACAGCCAGGTGTCGGTGTAGGTGACGCGACCCATGCGTACCGGGGCGGGGTAGGGCTCAGCCTGGCGCACGGTGCGTTCGATTTCAGCCATTACCTCAGGCGCATGCCGGGGCGCGCGCATCCAGCTGGTACTGGTGACGTGGCCACGGCCATCCACTTCTACTTGCAGCACCCCCACGGCATACAGCAGGGGCGGCATCCTGCCGTGGTAAATGCGACTTTGATTTTTGCCATACAAATGGCTGGCCGCATCACGCCGGTAGTCGCGCGGGGTGGCGGCCTGCGAGACAAAGCTGGGAGCCGGGCGCGGTGCAATCGCCACGGGTGCGGGTACGGGTACGGGTGCGGGTGTTGGTTTTACCGTGGCAACGGGAGGGGGCAGCGGGGTGGACGTGCAGCCCGCCAGCCAGGTTGCCACGCCAGCAACCAGTCCCAAGCCCAGAGTGGCAAGCGCGGTACGGCGAAAGATTGAATCAGCCAAGGGGAGTCTCCATGAAATAAGGGCTTTGATCAGAGCCGTACTGTGCCTTAAAAAAGGGCTTTTGAATATGGCATATTTTGCAATAAAGGTAATGGTTTGTGACAGTCATCCATGAATTTTTGACGCGTTTGGGTAGTGCCGACGCCATTTTGGTCAGGGTGCACAGCCACCGTGGCTCGGTGCCGCGCGAGGCCGGGGCGTGGATGGCGGTGTTTGCCCAAAGCAGCGTGGGCACCATCGGTGGTGGCCATCTGGAATGGCAGGCCAGCGCGCAAGCCCGTGCGCAGTTGCAGGGCCAGCCCATCGAGTCGCCGCAGCGCTTCGCCCTGGGACCGTCGTTGGGGCAGTGCTGTGGTGGCGACGTTTTGTTGCGGTTCGAGCGCGTCAGCGCCGCAGACATTGCACGCTTGCAAGCCGACTTGACCCAGCAGCAGCAGGCCTGGCCGCAGGTCGCCTTGTTTGGTGCGGGCCATGTGGGGCAGGCGCTGGTGCGGGTGCTGGCGCATTTACCGCTGCAGGTGCACTGGGTGGACAGCCGTGACGAGGTTTTCCCCCTGCCCTTGCCAGACACGGTCAGCACCGAGCACTCGCAGCCGGTGCAGATGGCGGTGACCAGCCTGAGGCCGGGCACCATGGTGTTGGTGATGAGCTTTAGCCATGCCGAAGACCTGGATGTGGTGGCGGCCTGCTTGACACGGCAGCGGGCGCAGGCCGATTTGGCTTTCATCGGTCTGATGGGCAGCCGTACCAAGTGGGCTAGCTTCAGCCACCGCTTGCTTGCGCGTGGCTTCACACCGGCTGAACTGGCGCAGGTGACTTGCCCGATCGGGCTGGCGGGCATTGTGGGCAAAGCGCCCGATGTGATTGCGGTATCGGTAGCGGCACAACTCTTGCAAGTGGTTTCTCAAAGGACGACATGATGGAAAGCTATGTGCTGGATTGGTTCAATTTGTTGCTGCGCTGGGCGCATGTGATCACGGCGATTGCCTGGATTGGCGCGTCGTTTTACTTCGTCTTTCTGGACAGCAGCCTGACCCCGCCGCAAGACGAAGACCTGAAACGGCAGGGGGTTAGTGGCGAGCTTTGGGCGGTGCATGGCGGCGGCTTTTATCACCCGGTCAAATTCGCCGTGCAGCCGCCGCAGTTGCCCAAACACTTGCACTGGTTTTACTGGGAAAGCTACAGCACCTGGCTGACCGGATTTGCGCTGTTCACCGTGTCCTACCTGTGGAACGCGGGTACGTACCTGATTGATAAATCCAAAATGGACTGGCTCCCTTGGCAGGCGATCACCGTGGCGATTTTGTTTTTGGTGGTGTTCTGGCTGCTGTACGACCAGGTTTGCCGCAAGTTTGGTCAGCGCAAAAACGGTGATGCAATCGTGGGCGCGCTGGTGTTTGGCCTGGTGTGTCTGGCAAGCTGGCTGGCCTGTCACTGGTTTGCCGGGCGCGCCGCCTTTTTGCTGCTGGGGGCCATGCTGGCCACCAGCATGAGTGCCAATGTGGCGCACTGGATCATTCCGGGTCAGCGCAAGGTGGTGGCTGCCATTCAGGCCGGGCAGCCGGTAGACCCCATCTATGGCATACGTGGCAAGCAGCGCAGTGTGCACAACACCTATTTCACCCTGCCGGTGCTGTTTGCCATGCTCAGCGGGCACTACAGCTTTACCTACACGCACCCACAAAACTGGCTCATCTTGATCGCCATGATGACCGCGGGGGCGGCCATTCGGCAGTTTTTTGTGCTGCGCCACGGCTTCAGGCTGGGCCGCAACCCCAACCCGGTGGGCTACGCCATGGCAGGCGTGGCGCTGATTTTGGCCCTGATGGTGTGGCTGACACCGCCACCTGAGCGGGTGCAGCAAAACTCAAATTCTGTAGCTACAAGCGCAGGTAATACAAGGGCTGGAGGCCAAATTGGCTATGCAATTTTGCAACCCATCCTGGCTCAGCGCTGCTACCTCTGTCACGGCGCACAGGTGCAGATGAAAAACGTGCGGCTGGATTCGGCGACCCATGTCAAGCTGCACGCACAAGCCATTTACCAGCAGGCGGTGGTGACCAAGATCATGCCCATGACCAACGCCACCGGCATTTCAGAGGCCGAGCGCATGGTGATCAAGCAGTGGTTTGAGACCGGGGCCAAGACCGATTGACGCAGCGGCGCTGCATGTCACAGAGCTGGCATGCACCGCCGTTAATGAGGCACACAAACCTCAGTTTCGGGGCGTTTTTCAGTTGAGTTTTTTCGCAACGAGTGCCAAAAATCATTGTGTGCAAACAAGTCAGAAATCACCGCCTTGATGACGGGCACGGACACTGAATTACCAAACTGACGATAGGCATGGGTGTCTACCGGATGGTGGTGAAACATATCTGGGTAACCTTGAATACGCGCACACTCCCGGGGGGTGATGTGGCGCATACGGCCACGGTGCATCACCCCTAACTTGTGCGAGTCACTGGTGACCAAGGTGATGGAAATGCTGTCTGGATCCAGAAACTTAAAAACTTCAAAAGACATGTTGCCGGATACCGGGTTGTACAAACCATCGCGCTTGCGCAGGTATTTTTTCTTCAGCAAGGACGCAATGATTTGAGTCAGATCAGGGTGCTGAAAAAAGCTCTCAATTTGTTCCTTGCTTAAGCTTTTTCCATCTTGATGTGTGCCAAAAGTCTTTTTGCGCCGGTTGGCGATCAGTGCATTCATGAAGGCAATTTCATCGTCGGAGCAAGCGCCCTTGATGCCAAGCTCCCACGAGTGGATCGAGTTACCGTTGCGGTAATCGATCAATCGAACGCCGTTAATGGAGAGCCTTTTTTGCTTCAAAACCGCCTGCATCCGTGCTTGAAATGCAGGCGAGCAGTTGTAAGCCTGGGGCGGATTGGGTTCCAGAATATCGCGCACCATCAGGTGATCAGTGCTGTAAAACAACTCGCTGGCCGTGTGCTGACGCTTGAATTGATGCGAGTCAGCAGCACCACGGCTTGATTGCAGTGTCAGCTTGGGTTGCTGATTTTTGATGCCTGCAATATAGATACGCACCCGGTTTTGCGGTAATTTGAAATCAGAGCTGTTGAGCAAAAGACACTGAACCCCGTAGCCCAAACCTTCGAGCTTGGCCACGATGGTGGCCAGCGTCCGACCGCCATCGTGCGTCGTCAATCCTCGCACGTTCTCAAGCAAGAAACCTTTGGGTTGATGCTCTGACAGCAAGCGCTCGACCTCGAAAAACAAAGTGCCACGGGTGTCAGCAAATCCCTTTTGCTTGCCTGCGTATGAAAAAGGTTGGCACGGAAAACCTGCAAGCAAAAAGTCGAAAGCTGGATAGTCCTTGATTTTGTAAATGTCACCCTGCGGCTTTTCGCCATAGTTGAGGCGGTAGGTTTCCTGGGCGTGAACATCAATTTCAGACGACAAGACGCATTCACAGGGCATGCCCAGATCGCGCATGGCTTGCTCAAAACCAAGCCGGATGCCACCAATGCCAGCAAACAGATCAACGAAGCGAATCATCTAGCTTTCCTTGTATGAAATCGACCAAGGTATCGAGCTCATCCTCGGAATACGCAACGGTGCAATCACTGGACTGGCACAGTGCGGTCAACGCTGCACTGCGACTGAAATTGCCTGCGCCGTCAAGCACGTAGGCGATGTAGTGACCGGCACGGCTCATCTGTAGCAGCCGGTCTTCAGCCAACGACGCTTTGCGCTCGATCACGCTGTTGGAAGTAACCTGAAAACTCACTTCGATACCGACCACTTTTTTACCGCGCGACACCACCACGTCAAAGGGCATGCCAGTTGCACTGTCGTAACTTTTCAATTTCACCCGGCCATTGCTTTGAACTTGGTAGGAGTTGTCGAGCTTGGCACGCAGATATTTGGAGACATAAATTTGGGCAATTTGACCCAGGCTATTGGCACTGGCCCCGGTGGTGATTCTGCTGACCTGGATGTATTTTTGTTTGACGTATCGGTCAATTTCATCAGGCCGCCCCAGTAAACCGACCCAGGTCGCAGCGTTCCAGCGCAGCCATGTCACTGGCGGTTGAGCTGCCGCCAAACAGCAGCAGCATGATCATGTCTTTGGCCAGATCGTTCAACGGAACCGGAGTGACAATGGCTTCACCATCAATCTTGAGCTTGGCATTGCTCAGGCCAGCAACAGGCAGCGCCTTGAACGTGTAGTGATGTTTTTTGCCCGCAAAAAGAAAATGCAGCTGGCGCTGTTTTGACTTGAGATCGATAGCAAAAACTTGTTCAAACTCTTTGCCAAG
>Ga0210030_1003255_pt1 | contig 10788 bp, 8 predicted proteins | sample CryGeymeta201523_FD_183986 | JGI IMG/M metagenome (GOLD analysis project Ga0210030, IMG submission 183986) | Groundwater microbial communities from Crystal Geyser aquifers in Utah, USA - Crystal Geyser metaG 2015-23 (SPAdes) (version 2) | ecosystem: Environmental > Aquatic > Deep subsurface >...
CGAAATTATTGGCGGAGGCGTACTTTGTAACGAATTTACCGCAATGCCTTATCTTTTTTCCAAAATGCGGCCACCGGGAGCTAAACAATGGGGAATTGAGCATAAGGAATACCAGCGAAGCATGTTTAAGCGGGTAATTCGGTTACATGGGCCGTTCCAGGAAATACCCAATTTTGAAGCAAGAGTTACCATCGACCCGGAAGTAAAAGATGACTGGGGAATTCCAACGGTGCGGCTTTCAGGTTCACGCCACGAATATGACCGAATTGGTTGCCAGTTTATGTCTGACCGGGCAGAGGAAATTTTGAAGGAAGCCGGCGCCTATTTCACCTGGCAAAGTGTCGGTGGGCGCGGCCTCAGCGGAGGCCAGCACCAGGCGGGCACTGCACGAATGGGCAACGACCCGAAAACATCGGTTACCAATAAATTCGGTCAGGTTCACGAAATCGATAATCTGTTTGTTGCCGACGGTAGCTTACATGTTACTAACGGTGGATTTAATCCGGCTTTAACAATTATGGCGCTTGGTTACCGGGTAGGTGATTATATTGCGAAAAACTGGAACGGCGGCAAGTTCAAATAGGCAGAGGCAGAGGAAAAGACAAAGTTGAAAGCGGCAGTTGGGAGTAGGCAGAGGCGAGGGAAAAGTATTCAGTGGCAGGTGGTAGTAGGCGGAGGCAGAGGCAGAGGCAGAGGAAAAGACAAAGTTGAAAGCGGCAGTTGGGAGTAGGCAGAGGCAAGGCAAAGTATTCAGCGGCAGGTGGTAGTTGGCAGTATTAGTCGGACTTCATTGTAATTTGGTTCAAAAATTATTAATCTATTGTGCTCTATGTGCCTATGTGGTTCAATAAAAATAAAATAAATGCTCTATGAAAAATAAAATCATTCGGAATATCATCCTCATTTTACTCATTTTGTTTGTAGTTCTTATTGTTTTTGGTGGAAGTTACACCTACTGGAACGCAGCCAATCCCGAAAAAACCTGCGCCAGTTGCCACGAAATCAGCCCATCGCACCAAACATGGGCAAGTTCGGCACACAGCCAGATAACTTGTTTCAAATGCCATGGAACTGCGCTTAGCAACGGTTGGCATAGCTTTTCAGAAAAAGCCAATATGGTTTTTACGCATGTAAAATCGGCGCCCGACCGCGATGAAATCAGAATGAGTGAGGAGCAAATACTGGAAACCATGCTTCGTTGCAAAAACTGTCACGAAAACGAATATTCGAATTGGATTGCCAGCGGTCATTCGGCCAGTTACGCCCATATTTTTCTGGATTCATTGCACAATTCAACCGAACAGTTGAATTTCGATTGTTTACGCTGTCACGGAATGTTTTACGCCGGAACAACTTATGATTTGGTGGAACCCATTTCGGTTGAAGGCCCCTGGAAAATGAAAGATGAAAGCAGAACAAACATGGCAACCATTCCATGCCTTACTTGTCATAAAATACACAGCCGCGGAATGCCGTCGGTGCGACCTGATTATGCAAATCCCAACTACATTTTTTATGGCCGGGTGGTTCAAAATAATTCTGTTGGATTGTATGTGAGAAACGAAGGAATCCATTTCGATCTGGACAATCTGCCAACTCCTGTTATTTTAAACGGAAATGACACAGTTCAAACTCCAAACGACCCAACATACCGGCTTTGTGTTCAGTGCCATGCACCATCTGTCCGTCACCAGGCAGGGAGCAGCGATGATAAAACTCCCACCGGAGTGCACGAAGGAATCAGTTGCCGGGCTTGCCACGAAACACATTCCAACTATCAGCGCAACTCCTGCGGCAAATGCCACGCAGGAAAATCGAAGAACTGTAAATTAGATGTAAGAACGATGAACACTACCTACATTTCGCCCGAAAGCCCAAATGATATTCACAGGGTAGCTTGCAAGGATTGTCATGATGATGGACGGAATAGTTCCAAATTGGTAAAACCGTAAACAAGATTCATTCTTCAACTTCCTGATTTTATGTTTCTTATTCCTTATTTTGTTATTTATTTTGAAATCTAAAACAAAGAATAAGAAATGAGAAAGTTTTTGGGGAAACACCGGGACATGGACTTTCCAAAGTCCATGATCTTATATCTAACAAAAATCAGTCATTAAAAAACTTTGACTTAGGAAACCCGATAGTTATCGGGTCAAAGTCCCGACCCCAATTACAGCGAGTTTCTTTGAATAAACTCAAACGGGCTTTTGATGCGTTTGAAATCGCCGGTGAGAATCATTTGTGCAGCAAAGCGACCAATTGCATCGTGGTTGGTGGAAATGGTGGTAATCCCATCTTCGAGCAATTCTTTAACCGGGTTGTCGTTGTATGCAACCAATCCAACATCTTTTCCGGGTTTCCAGCCTTTGCTTTTGCTGATTTTTATGAAACGGTACAAATCATCGTCCGAAATCAAAACAAAAGCTTCATCTCTTTTAACATCCGATTCCTGCAACTGATCGATAATTGAAAACGGCAGTTGGTTCACCTGACAAAAAATCTGAAACCCCCGCGCAATATTTCTGGAATAATATTGATTGAGCGGAAAAACAAGATTTAGTTTTTTGTATTTCCTGATTAATGAAATCCCGGTTTCAAGCGCGGTCTGAATATCTTTTTCATACTCCTGATAAACCACCGGATAATCCTTTAAAAGCTCTAAATTACGGTCAACCAGCAAAACTTTCTTTTTTGGAATTTTCTTGATTATATTGACTCCAGTAGCCTCGTAATCCTTAAAATGTGGTAAAATCACAAAAAAATCATAATGAATCATCTGGTTGTTCACAATCTCTTCAAACTGCTCGATGCTGTAATTGTAAATAAAAACATCAACACTGGCCTTGCTCCCCAGAGTTTCGGATAACGAATAGTAAATACTTCTTTTATAATTGCTTAGTTTATTTAAAATGAGGGCGACCTTAATTTTTTTGTGAACATTAATTTGATTCACGTAATATCCTTTTCCCCGAACTGACGCCAGAATTCCCTTTTTTCGCAAATAAACATACGCCTTTTCCACTGTATCGCGCGAAATTAAAAGCTCCTCGCTGGTTTCGTTGATGGAAGGAATCCTTTGCCCAACCTTGAAAATACCAGCCTCAATATCCGACACCAGCAAATCAACAACCTGCCTGTACTTGGGTATTTCTGAATTGTGGTCGATGCGCAACATTTTATCAATTAAAAATTAAAAATTATAAATTAAAAATGGTTGTGAAAAATGAAATATTTTCCAAAACCAGGTTTAATTATTTGTATTTTTTGAATTTTATCTTTATTTGTCTTTTGAATTTTGTCTTTTGAGATTTTCAGATTAAAACTTTATCTTGCTACTTTTCAAGTATTTTAATCGTTGTTCTCCTGTTCAAAGTTCTTCCTTCCGGTGTTTCGTTTGTGGCAATTGGGACTTTATCTCCATATCCGGCCCATTTCAGGCGGTTAGCCTGAATACCTTTGCCGGTGAGATAGTCAACCACCGATTTTGCCCTTCGTTCAGAAAGAACCTGATTTGCCTGCGCACTACCCGAGCTGTCGGTATGTCCCTGGATTTCAATTTTCAGTTGACCGTTGTTTTTCAAAAATGTCACTAAATTCTGCAATTCCGGTTCCGATTGCGGCAAAATCCTGAATGAATCGGTTTCGTAATAAATATTGTACAGTTGAACTTCGGCGCCAATTTCAATAGGTTGAAGCCGTATTTCCATAACTTCGGGTCTATCAATCGAGTTCTTTTCAACCGGTTTTAAATTGGTTGAATAAAAGAGGTAGCCCGGCTCCGATATGCTTAAAACATAGTTTCTGTTTAGCTGCAGGCAAAACATGGTTTCGCCTTTTTCGTTTGTTTGCTGAGTTTTAACCCTGTCTGATTTAACTGACTGGTTTTCAACTTTAACATTAGCCGGTTTAGATAGTTTTGTTATTAAATCGGTAACCTTAATTTTTACATACGAAACAGGAGTTGTTACCAAACCGCTGTCGAGGTTAAAGGCAAATATTTCCAACCCTTTATCAGAAATTCGCGAAGAAGTAAAATAAGCGGATCCTGCGATTGAGCTTATGTTTAAACCGGGATCATCATTGATGGTATTTATCGGATATCCCAGGTTTTGCAAATTTCGCACATTTCCGGCTAAATCAATTTCAGCCTCAAATAAATCGAATCCGCCCATTCCGGCGTGAGTATCCGAAATAAAATAAATATGTTGCTTTTTGGGATGAAGAACGGGTGAAATTTCGTTGCCGTTAGTATTGATTATGTTTCCCAGGTTAACCGGTTCTTTCCACCGGGGCAGTCCTTCATCCGAAAAACCAAGCAATTCAGCTTTCCAAATATCCTTTTTCCCAACTCCACCCGTTCTGTCGCTCGAAAAATACAAAAAGCGGTTGTCGGCAGAAAAAGAGGGAAACGCTTCCCAAAACTCCGAGTTCAATGGTTTTCCGGCATTTACAGGCGAACTCCATTTTCCATTTTCAAATTTGATAAAATAAATATCGCAATCGCCAAATCCATCCTCACGGTTGCAAGCGGTGAAAAACATGATTTTTAAACTATCCGTAATTTTTTGAATACCTTGATTATCAATAACATTCATATCCGTTAATGGTTTTGAAATATCCCATCTTACCGTATCATAACCTTCCGTTAAAAAATATTCCTGCTGACCTTGTTTCTGATTCTTGACCATTCGGTTAAAAATAAGCACTTTCTTGTCAGCCGATGTTACCGGCCAGTATTCTTCGGTTTTGGAATTTCTCCCGTTTGGCTGCATCAAATCTACAGTATTATATTCAGGATGAATGGTAAACCTGCAACTGGCGATTTTACATGCCAATAAAAACTGACGCTTTTCATCAATGTATTTATAATCGCTGTAAATATTGTAATACCGCAAAGCCTCTGAATAATCAGCCTTTTTGAAATGTGCCTCACCCAATCTGAAAACCACTTCCCACTCGCGGCCAATTTCGCCGGCCTTATTTAAATGAAATATTTCGAGATCAACAGAATCAAGTTTTCCATATACATCAGCCAACAGCAGATGAGCATCCTTAAACCCGGGTTCAGCGGACAAAATCTGATTACATGTTTTTATCGTTCCCTGATAATCTTTTGTTTCAAACTGTTTTTTTGCACCAGCATACAAATCATCCACTTTTTTACTGGTTTGTGCATTCATTGAAATATTGAAAAACAACATAATCAGCACCAAAAGAATTCCTGTGTTTCTGAGAATTGGGTTTGTTTTTAAAATTAATTGAGCTATTTTCACGTCCTGTAAAGTATTAATGATTCGGTTTATTCAAGTAGTATCAATCGTAATCTTCAAATCGTCCGTAAAAATAAAACATTTTCTGAATTTTTAATTTTCCTGAAGTTTTTCAAGTTTTACAGTCGTCCTGCGGTTTAAAATTTTCCCCTCCTCCGTTTCGTTAGTTGCTACCGGCCGTGTTTCGCCAAAACCTTTAAACTGCAACCTACTAAGTTCTATTTTATTGACAACCAGGTATTCAACCACCGATTTTGCCCTTAACTGTGACAGGGCCAAATTGTGTTCCGGACGGCCAGTATTGTCTGTATGACCCTGAATTTCAACCTCCAATTGGGGATTATTCTGAAGAAAAAGTACCAGTTTTTCCAACTCTGGTTTCGAGTTGGGCAAAATTCTGAATGAATCGGTTTCGAAATAAATGTTATACAAATTCATTTCTGCTCCAATTTCAATCCGATTTAGCCCGATTTCAACATGTTCGGGCGCTTCAATTGTTTTCGTTTCCTTTAACTGAAACGCCTGTGAATAAAATAAATACCCGTTTGCTGAAACATTAAAGGCATAATTTGAATGTAAAGGAAGGCACAGTAAGATTTCGCCATTTTCATCGGCAATTTCTGTGCGCCAGTTTGTTGTATCGGCTGAAAGATTAATTAAATCAACTGTTGCCCGCACAACTTCACCAGATTCGGCATCTGTAATTTTTGCCTTCACATAGCTAACCGGCTCAGGCCGAATTGCTTCCGGCAATTCGAAAGAATAAATATCCAAACCAAATCCCGGCTTACGTTCCGAAGCAAAAAAAGCTGTTTTCCCATCGAAACTGATATTCAGGCCTTGTTCGTCTTTTTGGGTATTAATTGGAAACCCGAGGTTTTTGGGTTGAGAAAAAGAGCCATCATTTTGAATTTCAGAAAGAAACAAATCCATTCCGCCCATTCCCGCGTGAAAATCGGAAGCAAAGTAAAAACTCTTGTTGTTGGGGTGAAGAAAGGGTGAAATCTCATCTCCTTCCGTATTTATTACACTGCCTGCATTTTGCGGTCTGTTCCATATTATGGTTCCGGTTTCGCTGATTGCCATAATTTCAGCCCGCCAAATATCTTTTTTCCCTTTTCCACCATCCCGGTTTGATGACAAATAAAGGAATCGGTTATCCGAAGAGATGGTTGGTTGGGCGTCCCAACTGCTGCTGTTTATTACGTTGCCGGCATTTTTGGGGGTACTCCACTTTTTGCCATTAAAAAACGAGTAATAAATATCGCAACTTCCATGTCCATCAGGACGGTTACATGCGGTAAAAAACAGCAACCGCCCATCGGCTGAAAGCGCCTGAGCGCCCTCGTTTTCGAGGGTATTTATATCAGTAACCGGCTTGGCCTTTCCCCAACCTACCGAATCCAATTCAGCAATAAAAAAATCCTCCTGTGGCAATTGCCCCGCAGTTTTTATCAATCGGGTAAACACCAGCTTGCTCCCATCGAGCGAAACCGAAGGCCAGTACTCGTCATTTACTGTATTGATGTTTTCCGTTAATCGTTCGGGATTGAATTCCACCGGATTTTTAACCGCGTCAATCGCAAACCGGCAACTCAAAATATTTTGCTGAACTTCCTTCTTTCGGGCATCGGGGATTCCCTTCTCCTGTAAATATTTTTCGAAATTGAACAGCGCTTTTTCATAACTGCCTGCTGAAAAATTTGCTTTTCCGAGCCGGTAAAAAATAAGCGCTCTTTGCGAATAATGAAGGGCATTCTCCAGCGCTTCAATTTCCAGTCCCGTTGCTTTCATTTCATGATAAACATCGGCCTGCAAAAGAATGGCATCAACATAATCGGGAGTTTTTTTCAATAACTTTTCAATTTCGGCGATGGAATTTTCATATTCCCGCAGTTTATAAAACTGCAACGCCTTGTCGAACTGTTGATGTGTTTTAGCACTGTTTTGAGCCCCCGCAAAAAAAACTGCCAATACGAAAACAATTAAAACCGGATATCTGTATTGATTTATATTCTGAAGCATTTTAAAACAACTGTTTCGCATTATAACGAAAATTGATTTGACTTATTTTGATTTGATTTTGGACAAAAATAAAATTAAACCCAACAAACGAAACTTGTTACTTTTTGTCTGTTAAACAGTTATTAGGTTTAAACTAATAAAAAAAATAAAATCTGAAGTATAACCTATTTAAAAATTATTTATTTTTCCACCCTGTAAAATATTTAATCATTCAAAATTTCATTTTTATTTTTTATTGACTCAATTACATGAAGAAAAGTAGTTTGAAAAAGAATCATTCTGATTTTGATGACAATTTTGGAGCTGCAAAAAAAGGTGTTATCGGCAAGGACAAAAGCTCCAAAAAAAGACTCTCGATTTACAACGAGTACGAAGAAGAGGAAGATTTATTTCCGCACCAGGAAAAGTTCAAAGGTCGCAGGAAATAATCTGTAAATCAACTGTTTGAACCACTCAATTCTATTCGCAATGACCTGAAAAAATCAATATTATACTTTCCCTAAACCGAAAAAAGCAATTACTTTTTATTGGTTTTGCTGTTCGTAAAATGCCTGAATACCGGGGTAATGGTATTTAGCTTTTGCTATATTTTCGGGTAAGCAAAAGTAAATTACTTCGGCAGTGGCACATTCAATTCCATCGCCATCAAAAAGTGATGCGGTTATTGTTGCCAGTTTTTTGTCTGTCGAAACCAGTTTGCCTTTTACAGTTATTTCACCTTTTGAAATGTTGACAGGTTTCAGGTATTTCACATTCAGGGCAGAAGTAACCCCGGAGGTTTTCACCTTAACAAGTACAATCCAGCCGGCAAGTTCATCCAACAAAGCCGCCTGAATTCCGCCGTGAAGCACATTCCCCCAACCTTCGAGCGATTTCCGGGGCTGCCATTTTGCAATCAGTTCATCGCCATCCTCCCAAAACTCGAGTTGCAAACCGATTTCGTTAAAAGGTGAGCAGCCAAAACAGTTGTAATCGTGGCGGGCGCCCATTTGGGTAAAAGGGTTTTTTATTTTTATCATGTAGTTGTGAAGTGCAGATTATTTACTTAAAAATCTTTTCAGTTATCAATATTGTTTGTTCGAATGTAAACATAGGTTTCCGTTTTAATTTAAGTCTTAAAAAAAATATCAAATTTCAATTTTATCGGTAATAAGTGTGATGTCGAAAAATTGACCTAACGGTATAGTAAATTTGGCTATTTTTTACGATGTTAAACGGTCTATTTCTTTTCTAATTTCGTCAATCACTTCCTTGTTTTGAACTTCTTTCCTGTTCCCAACTTTGGTAGAAAAAACTATAAAGACTTTGCCTCCATATTTTTCTTCAAATGCTTCAAAGTTGGCTTGCATTCTTTCGGTAAGTTTGTAATTACCGAAGTTTGCATTTCCTGTTACAGGCTTGATTTGAATACCGAAAGCTTTATTGCCAATTCTGCCGATATAGTCAATATCACCCGCGTGGTCTAAGTCAGAATCTGATTCTTCAAATTTTATATCTGTGAATTTTTTAGCGAGAAAATCATTTATAACAGACTTTTCAGTTAAAAAACCATCATAAGTTCTTGGAACGGTAACTTCATAAACATAATCGTAACAGTCTTGTTTCGTAATTTGCTTAAATGCTTCTGTCCATTCTGGAATAACAACTTCAGTAATCTTCTCATAAAGACGTTCTCCTAATTCGTTTAGGATTTCTTTGGTTACCTTAATTGGGACTTTGGTTTTTGTATGTGCCTTTTCAAAATAGTATTGCTGCCATTCTTCAAATGTTTTTGGCTGGCATTCACGAATTAGAGCCATTACTGCACCCACTTTACTTGGTCTTGTAGGCTGATAAGCATTGCTTGTATAGTTTAATACTTTTTCTTTCTTGCCGAAAGGTTTTGCATATTTATAAATTGGTTTCTCTTCTTCTAATTCTTCCATTATGAAGTTTGTAAAAGTGAATTGAATTTGTTTTTATACTTAAAATCCGAATCGTTGTCAACCAACACCAGTCCGGTTTTTATTAAATGGGCATTTAAGAATGTCTTGTTCTCTAAGTACAAGTAACAGAGAAGGTTGTTTTCTTTATCGTATTTTTCTTTATCGTATTTTAGAAAAACTCTTTTACCTTTTGTTTTTTCTATAAGAAAAGCTATCGCTTTTCCATTAATAATTGGGTCTTCTTTTATTCCAATAAGTTTAATTTTTAAATCATTACTCAACCTTATTTTTTCCGGGCTGATAATTTCCTTGACCGTAAAAAGTTCTTCACGCCGGGTTGAACTGTCCTTATCTATTTTGGAACCGAACTGCAACTTTTTTACATCCATTTTCTTGTCTAAAGTGTGAGGGTCTTTGAATATGTAGGGTAGTTTGCTTATTTCATTATCAAAGTCAATCATTGGTTGATTTTGAGTTGCAAACTCATACGTTGTTCCATTCAAGTCTTTTTGTTGAAATTCTAATTTTTCCTTTATAAATGGGATAAATTCGGAATTAATTTCAAAACCAACAGAATTTCTGTCTAAGTTTTTTGCAGCTAATGCTGTTGTCCCACTACCCAGAAATGGGTCAAGTATTGTCTCTCCAACAAATGAAAACATTTTAATTAGTCTGTTTGGCAATTCTTCCGGAAACATGGCGATGTGTCCATTTTGTCTTGCTCCTGCAAAATTCCAATGTCCAGCAAAGTTGGTGTTCCATTCCTCGGCAGTCATTTTAGAAAGCTCTTTCTGTTCTTTTGTAGGTTTTGGCGCGTCACCTAATTTTTTAAAAACAAGAATAAATTCATAGTCAAGCTTTAAAATGCCGTTTCTCGGATAAGGATATGAACCCATTTGAACGCCACCACCGGTTGTGTTTGAAGTCGTTACTTTTTGCCATATTATCGCACCCATGTAATCAAATCCTATGTTCTCACAGAATTTTATGATTTCTTCACGAATAGGTATGACTTTATAACGACCGTAATATACTGCTCTTGCAAATTGGTCGCCAATATTTACACACAGCCTGCAACCATTGCAAAGAGCACGATAGCACTCTTTCCAAACTAAATTCAGGTTGTTTATGTAATTTTCATAACTGTCATGGAAGCCAATTTGATTGTCAGTTCCATAGTCCTTGAGTTGCCAATATGGAGGAGAAGTTACTGCTAAATGCACCGAATTATCCGGCAATTCAGTCATTTGTCTGCTGTCTCCGTTTATTATTTTATGATGTGTATTCATTGTAATTTCAATGTGCAAAGTTACTCAAACTATCCGACCTTTTTCTCAGATTTTTCAAATTAGCCTGGTCCTTCTGCCAATACTGCCAGCTATTCAATCTCCCAAACTTCTTCCCCATTTTCACTTTTTCTTAATCTCCAAAATCACAAAAAACCGGGAAGAAAATCATGAGAAAATAAACAATGATTCTAATTATTCCCCAAAATCAGCGGCAATCCATCTTTTCCGCTGCCAATTACAATAACTTTTGTGTTAGGCGATTTGGCGAGTTCGATG
>Ga0210030_1003268_pt1 | contig 10761 bp, 15 predicted proteins | sample CryGeymeta201523_FD_183986 | JGI IMG/M metagenome (GOLD analysis project Ga0210030, IMG submission 183986) | Groundwater microbial communities from Crystal Geyser aquifers in Utah, USA - Crystal Geyser metaG 2015-23 (SPAdes) (version 2) | ecosystem: Environmental > Aquatic > Deep subsurface >...
CAGTCATAGGATAATATGTGCCGCCTTTAACAGTTGCGTCATTGGCAATGATCGCCACCTCCCTTCCATGTACAATCCCTATACCTGTTACAATGCCAGCCCCAGGTGCAGCGTTGTCATACATGTTGAATGCTGCGAGAGAGCTGAGTTCCATAAAAGGCGTTTCTGTATCAATGAGTACTTCTATTCTCTCCCTCACAGGCATTTTGTTCCTGGAACGATGAAGTTTAATTATCTCCTCACCGCCGCCTAGGGCAGCATATGCAATCTTCTCTTTTAGGTCTTTCACAAGACTTTCATAGTGCTTGAAATTTTCTTTAAATTCTTTGCTTGAAGTATCGACATTACTCTCAATCACATTCATATTATCCCTCCACTTTTTCAATCTCAATTGGCATCATACCCATGTCAATCTGTTCATCGACATCGAGATAAATTTTTTTGATGACCCCGTCATAGGGTGCTTTAATAAGGTATTCCATTTTCATGGCTTCAATCACCATAAGAACATCACCTTTTTTTACCTCCCCCCCTTCCTTCACTTTCACATTTACCACTTTCCCTGAGATTGGTGAGAGTAACCCATCATCCTTTTTCTTCTCAATATTTCTTTTTGATGCCATGGGAAGCACACGTTTCATGTTAAAGGTGTTTCCGTCATGGAAAACAAACATACTATTGTTTCCTTTGGCAACTACCACTTTTATTACTTTATCACCAAGTTTTATTCTGAGATAACCAGGTTTTATTTCCGAAGCAGTTACAGGATATGTCCTGCCGTTAAAGGTGATTAAATACGCATCCTCCTCTCCTTCTTCTTTTTCTTGTTTTGCGCGATCAGATGTGAGCTTGTACACATGGTTATTATATTCATAACTCAATTCCAAATTAATCACTTATCCTCCATTTCCCAGCGTGTTTCCAGGGTGAGTATTGGTCAGATACAGGTGAAAGTGTAACCTCTTTTTTTACAGGGACTGCATTCATTGTATCATAAATAGAGAGTGCAATGAGTGCTTCTACTGGTATTTCCGTTTTTGTAGCAAACCAGTTTTTGAAATGTGTGTCTATGAAATGTGTGGTGATATCACCATGTCGGAAAGCTTCATGAGCAAGGATTTCTTTGAGGAAAGAGGTGTTTGTAGTGATACCCAAAAGAACATAGTTTGAGAGAGCCCATATCATTTTATTGATAGCATCCTCCCTGTTCTCCCCGCTGACAATGAGTTTTGCGAGCAATGGGTCATAATAGGCGGTTACTTCCATACCTGTTTCTATTCCCATATCATTCCTTATGTTTGGACCCGTTGGCGGCTCAACCTTTGTTAAAACACCACTGCATGGTAGGAAACCATTTACAGGGTCTTCAGCATAAATTCTGCATTCAATAGCATGACCCCGTTGACTCAATTTTTCCTGACAGAGGGTGAGTTTTTCACCAGATGCAATCCTAAGTTGCCATTTAACAATGTCAACACCCGTTGTAGCCTCTGTAATTGGATGCTCAACTTGAAGACGGGTGTTCATTTCCATGAAGTAAAAATTAAGAGAACTGTCAACCATGAATTCTATAGTTCCTGCATTTGTGTATCCCACGGCTTTCGCTGCTTTAACCGCTACATTCCCCATTTTTTCTCGCAGTTCAGATGTCATGACAGGTGAAGGAGTTTCTTCTATAACTTTCTGGTGACGGCGCTGAATAGAACATTCCCTCTCAAATAAATGGATGGTGTTACCATACGCATCAGCCAATATTTGGACCTCAATGTGCCGTGGTTTATCAAGATATTTTTCAAGTAACAGGATGTTATTGCCGAAGCTCGATTTTGCCTCCCTCTTCGCCCCCTCAATTGCTTCTCCAAGTTCTTCTTCCTTATGTACGATGCGCATGCCTTTTCCACCGCCGCCTGCTGCAGCTTTGACAAGAAGAGGGAATCCGATTTTTTCCCCTTGCTTGAGGAGAAAATCCTTTTCTTGTCTCATTCCATGATATCCAGGAATGACTGGGACACCTGCTTTCTCCATTTTTTGTTTCGCCACGATTTTATTACCCATGAGTTCTATGACCTCTGGTTTCGGGCCAATAAAAGTAATGCCTGCGTTTTCACATGCATAAGCAAAATCAGGGTTCTCTGCAAGGAAACCATAGCCAGGATGGATTGCTTCTGCACCGGTTCCAACAGCAGCATGAATGATTTTTGGAATATTTAGGTAGCTTTCGGATGGTGTTGGATCTCCAAGCGGTACAGCTTCATCTGCAAGTTGCACATGTGGTGAATAGGTATCAACATCTGAATAGATAGCTACGGTTTTCACACCCATCTCCTGGCATGCTTTGAGAATTCTGATTGCAATCTCACCCCTGTTCGCTATCAGTATTTTTTTAAACATTTAATCCCTCCATTTTGGTTTCCTTTTTTCAAGAAATGCGGTTGCGCCTTCCTGCCCTTCTTCAGAAACACGAAGCTCTGCTATTTTGTGAATTGTGTATTCTTTATATTCCTCCACAGCCATTTCCTGCTGTCTTTTCACAAGATTCTTTGCTTCTCTTATAGCAAGAGGAGCAGAAGTTTTCATTTCTTCTATGACGCGTTGGATGCATGCGTCAAGTTCTGGAGTCGGGGCAATGTGGTCAATCAAGCCTATCTCTTTTGCATGCTCAGAAGAAAAGCGCTCCCCTGTGACAAATAGGCGGCGTGCATTTGCAGGTCCGATACGCCTGATAACATAGGTTGAAACAACAGAGGGAATGATGCCGAGTTTTGTTTCACTGAATGCAAATAGAAGCCCTGGAACAGCAATTGCGATATCGCAAACCGCTATTAGCCCAAGCCCGCCCCCAAAGGCATTACCATTGATGCGGCCTATTACAGGCTTTTGGCAGGAATATATTGTTTCGAAGAGATTGAGGAGTTTTTTACTATCCTTTATATTCTCCTCTTTTGAATATTCAATCATGCTCTTCATCCAGTTTAGGTCAGCTCCGCCACAGAAGGATTTACCATTCCCGGTGAGTATAATGGCCCTCACATTTTTTTTATTATTTAATTTAGCAAAACATTCAGTCAAATCTTCTATAAGCAACTCATTCATTGCATTGTGAACCTCAGGCCTATTAAGTGCGACGGTAACGACATTTCCGTTTTCTGATACCTCCAAAGTCTCATGGTTCATGTTAAGTTAATTAATAGGTTAATTACATTTAAATGTTGCGGATGGAGGATATACCCCCAGAAAAAACAGCATTTTCACAAAAGTATCATAGCAATGGAAAAAACAACTTATGCAGAAATTTTTAGTATTTGAAAAACAATACCATAATATGGAATTTGAATTCACAGAAAAACAGAATAAATTTAAAGCACTTGTGCGCAGTTTCGCGGAAAATGAAATCAGACCTAGAGCAGATGCAATTGATAAAGAAGACAGGTTTCCTTGGGAGATTATAAAAAAAGCTGGGGAAATAGGACTGCTTGGCATGACTGCTTCAGAAGAGTACGGCGGCATTGGTGTTGATACTATAAGTTTTGCGATTGCAATAGAGGAAATATCACGGGTAAGCGGCTCATTAGGGCTGACTGTTGAAGCACATAATTCTTTAGCGGTTGGGCACATTTACAACAGGGGAACTGAGGAGCAGAAAAGAAAATATGTTATACCCCTGGCAAAAGGTGAAAAAATTGGTGCGTGGGCGCTTACAGAACCCACAGCAGGCTCAGATGCAGGCGGAATGCAAACCACCGCAGTACCTGATAAAGATGGCTGGGTGCTGAATGGAACCAAACTGTTTATTACATCTGGTGATGTCGCAGACCCTGTTGTCGTAATGGCTGTAACAGATAAAACTAAAAAAGCAAAAGGTATAAGTGCGTTCATAGTTGAGAAGAACACCCCTGGCTTGAGTTTCGGCAAAGAAGAAAATAAACTGGGGCTGAGAGGCTCTAGAACTGTTGAAGTAATACTTGACAGCTGCAGGGTGCCTAAGGAGAACATGCTGGATGCTGAGGGCATGGGTTTTATTGGCGCCATGGAAACATTATGTAGGGGCAGGGTTGCGATTGCTGCCATGGCCGTAGGCATAGCACAGGGAGCGTTTGAGGAAGCACTGAAATATTCAGTTAAACGCGAGCAGTTCGGCAAAGCCATATGCAATTTTCAAGCAGTTCAGTGGATGCTGGCAGACATGGCAATAAAAATAGATGCTGCGAGACTTCTTGTTCACAGGGCTGCTTATTTAGAGGACACAGGTAAAAAGTTTGCAAAGGAGGCTTCAATGGCAAAACTGTTTGCATCAGAAACCGCGATGGAGGTAACACAAAATGCCATGCAAATCCTTGGTGGATATGGATACACCGATGAGTACCCTGTGGAGCGTTTTTTCAGGGATATAAAACTATGTGAGATAGGTGAAGGCACAAGTGAGGTGCAGAGACTGATAATTTCAAGAGAGATTTTGAAGGAAGTTGGTAAATAATTTCTAAATGCGACTTCCGAAAACGCTGAAAAAGCCTATCTGCTTTAAAAAATGCTATTTTCCTTTTCTTCTCGTTCAGTTCAAACCCGCTATAAAACAAAGCTGTTTCTGCTAGGTAATACCTCCCTAACAACTCTTCCATCACCTCGTTACCTCCTCGTACTTACTCCGGTCTTGGTCTAATATTGGACTACACCAAGGCTGGCTTCAAATACTATTGCTGCTTAACCTATTAGATACCGCGGGTGCGGACAAGGCGAGGAGGTGAAAAACGATAATGTGCATTTTCTGTTTGTTGTGCACCATGTTTGTTCACTGACCGCACAGCGACTGCTTTTATTCGATGACGCTTCATTTTCAGGGTTGCCCATAAAGGATAATACCTTTAAAAATCTATCGGTCGCCCTGATTTTTTACTTTCAGTTTACTTTCAATGTTTATCGAAAGTATTATAAGAGCATATTTCCTACATTATTTTATGATAAGTTTAACTTCGAAGCAGAGTCTGAAAGTCGTAAAAATGCTTATTCAAAAACCGTACACTTCACAGTTGAGTATAAGTCATTCTGCAAATGTGTCCTTGGGACAGGTGAACCATGTAATTTCAGCATTAAGAGATGCAAATATCGTGTCTCAGCCAGAGAAAAATAGGACACAGCTGATGGATTATTCACGTTTGATGGAGATTGTTGGGTGGCAAAGACCTGTGAGGAAATTGCTGTTAGGAAAATTTAAGGGGAATAAAATTTCTGAGGGGAAAATAGCTGCGATTCCTAAGATAAAATATTCGTTCACGCTGCTTTCAGCACTGCGAAAATATTCTGCCTATGCTGGTGGTGATAAGATGCAGTTTTATATAAGAGAAGAAGATTATTCAAAGGTCAAAAAACATTTTCAGGATATGGGTTTCACAGAAAATGTTGGAGGGAAAATAGAAATTTATCGTTTTGATTCCCCGGACATTCTCAAAGAATCACAGAATATCAATAACCTACTATTTGTTTCCGAGGTTCAGCTTCTGATAGACCTCTTCGGCTGCGGTAGAGAATATTCTCAGATTGCGTATAAATTTCTGGAAGAATTCAAAGGTGGATAAAAAAATGTATGAGAAAGATTTACTTGAAAAAGCACATGATGAATTCGTCAATTTCATAACATGGATGAACAAGAAGATAGGGCATTACCCAATGATAATCGGTGGCTGGGCTGTTTATACTTACAACCCTTATTACGGCTCTAAGGATATTGATGTTGTATTCAAGGGCAGAGGAATATTCCAGAGGGTTGTTAATTTGTACATGGCTGCAAATGGGTATACATTGAAGGCTAAGGGTGTGTTTGAAAATATTTTCGAAAAGGATGTTAAAACAGAAACAGGTATGAGTTCTATTAATATTGATGCCTGCTCTAATCAGTATCTCCGAAAGGAAAATGACCTATCTTGGAATGAACATCTGGTATAATCATTTTGTTCGTGTTTTATCGGAACTGGGATGATTTCCAAATTCTTGCGGTGAATGAAATCGCTCAGGGTTATGTGATTTTAAGAACTCCGAGAGCCAGGACTATATTCTCAGTTTCGTCCCAAAATGTCTCGAAAGTGTGTCGGGAGAACGAAAGTATTAAATACTTGGGATATCCTATGGATATCCTATGAAGAAAGTACCCATTTCTGTAAAGACACATTTCGAAATGGAAGGTATCTATGCAGTAATGGTTCGCAAAGTAACAAAATTTGGAAACAGCGCTAAGGTCGACTGCCCCAAGGAATACCTTGGTAGAACTGTCTATCTGGTGATAGTATGAGTGTGAATCGTGATCGAATATTCCAAACTGTCAGAACCTTAGATATCTTCGTTAATAGATGTCTCAATCTGACACCTAAGGGGCCATTACTTTCTGGGTTCGACTATAACAGAGACCTATTGAAGGCAGCTATGGCAAACACCTACGTAGAAACCGTAGGGACAAAGGCTGATTCACTTCATCTCGCCATAAAAGCTGTTCCAGGTGCGAACTTCTATTGGGAATTTCTAAGAACCGTAGGTATCCTTGGTAAGAAGTTCGAACTCGAAGAGCAAGAAGTTGTGCTTGCATTCGACTATACGGAAGAAGAATTTTATGGGGATGTAGAAGGCTTCTGGATATATGGGTGGACCGGAAAAAATGGAGTCACAGGGAAATTCAAGTTTCTAACATGCTCATTGGTAAGTTCAGATATCCCAGAAAAAATCCCTCTTATCTCGATACCAGTATATGTAGGTCACAACATGGCAAAGGAAATATGCTTTTGTCTATCACTTATCCAGCCCCTCGTCAAGACGATTAAACTCGTCCTTTTCGATAGGGGTTTCTACGCTAAAGAACTGATGCTTACTCTCGCAAATGGTCCATATCCATACCTGATATTCGTCCCGAAAAACGAGATGGTGAAGAAAGAACTATCTGTAATGTCAGAAAACGAACGCAAGACAATTCGATATGAGTTCGAGTTGAATAAAGATAAAACATTTATTCGTGGAGAAACCACTTTAGCATTACTGAAAAAAATTCTCGACCCATCGAATGGGAAAGAATTTGATTGGGCCTTCGCTACAAACCAAAGCAGGATTGATTTAGAACACATTATACAAACCTATAAGGGACGATGGCGTATTGAAACTGGTTTCCGAGTTCAGGACGAGGCGCGTATCAAATCAAAAACCAAGGAGATGAAAATTAGGTATTTTTACTTTGTTTATGAACAAATCCTCCAATTGCTGTGGGCTGTGCTTTACAAGGAGGAATTAAGCTTCAAAGAGTTCCTCCTGGAGATGTATGAGATGAGTAATGAGCGGGTTGTTAGGCAAGCAGAAAGAAAAACTGCGAGGGCCACCACATAGATGTCTGTGGGCTATGTGATGTCAGGCTGGGAGAACGGCCGGGGTCTCCCAGTAGTATGTCCACCTCAAAGTTTTCTTTCTCAAAAGGCTGACGGTCAGCGTGAGATATCTTGGCTGTTTAGGGGATTCGGAGATACTGTCAATCTGAAAAGATTTATTGTAGCGTTCCTTTTTACTACATCTTCAGCGTATATAAAATTTAATACAGATGTATCTAGATAAATTTTTAACTTTTTCATACCTTTACCTCCCTCCTAGCCTCATTCGACATAACGCTAATGAGCATCATAACTACTACTGCGATTACTATGAATGACTTTATGACTATGTTGTTGATTTTTCTTGTTTTATTCTTTTTTCTCATTTTACTCTCCCTTTTTTCGTTAGTCATTTATTAGCACTTTTCATTTCCAAATCATTACTTTCATTACCTATTCATTACTTTTTCATTACCTTTAAGACATAGGTAACTGTTCTACCGTTTCCTTCAACCGTGAATACGTCCTTTCCGACGACATCAGATAATTCCAGATAAGCAGTCTTATTGGAAACAGCATTAAGTTCCTGATATTCCTTATTCGTAATCTTCCCTTTCCCCTTTACATACATCACAGCCTTAATCTGCCTGTCATTCAAGCCGAGACTGCGAAGATATTCCTCCGTATAAATATCCTTTCTAAAGATCACTCTGAAGCCCTGATGCTCTTCAAAATGCGGCTCAGGAAGTCCTGCTTTTATGCATGCCCTTCGCATCTTATCGATGCCGCTTCCCCACTGTTCAATCCACCCAATGTCATAGAACACCCCCCCTATCCCTTTGTTTCGAAGCACTGACGAATGGGGCTTGTAAAGATCTTCGATAGTAATACCAAAAGGCAGTCCCCCGGGACTCCAGACAATCAACCTATCATCGTATATTCTGATTTCGGTATTCGATGGAATGGTATAGTCCCTGTGGCATACTGCGTTAATAACAGCCTCCCTTAAAGCCTCTAAAGGATAATCCCAGATTTGCTCCCTTGCTGGCTTTCCGGTCATAACGAATCTCACATTGATATTTTTGCGTATGAACTCCATAGCTTCATCTACTTGCTCCATGATTGTACCTTCGATCATCCTATCATCAATAACAATAGTCTCTTCTTTGAATCTGCCGCAATGTATTGCAGCCTGCGAGAGGAATAGTTTTTCATCTTTGCCGAAGAGTAGAACTGCTGCCCAGGTAGGCTGCCCATCTTTTATCAACTTGAGTTTTTCAAGAACCTGCAAAGGTTTTTCGTTCTCTTCTATCTTTCTTCTACCAGTTTCATTGGCTTTTCTGATGTATCTTTTAACCTTATCAAAATCCATGTCTTCAGTTACTGCATCCCTTGCCGGAAGTTTATCCCAGCTCATGTTGGTGGAATGAAAATGCATCTGCCCGATCTCCTCCGGTGTCATCATGCGATTGCTGGTTCCAACACGTCTAAAGCATCTGCCCTTTACAGAAACAGGTTTAATGGGAAATTCTTTAATTCGAATTATAACAACATTCTTACCTTCTATTTCACTCCGTTCAATTTCAGGAATGATTCGGGGCTCTGTGCTCTGGGAAATCTGGTTTGCCCAGTCATTCATCGTTCCTTTTCCAATCTGAACACCATTTACTTCGCCTTTATCAGACACGCCGATTAGAATAATTCCTCCTTTCGTATTTGCGAACGCCCCAGCCGTTTCTGTTGTTTCCCTGTCAAAATTTTCTTTGAACTCCACGCCAGTACTCTCGCCTTTTTTTACCAATTCCCTCAGCTCATCTTTGATCATTTTCAGCTCCCATTATAAGTTATAGTAGTTTCGTTCACTTTTCTTTCCTCACACTGCATTACGCTGAGCAGCATCATTAGCATGTTATGGAATTTGCCAAAGCAAATTCCTAACATCTTAGGAAAAATGCAAAAAGCATTTTTCCGTAAGACTGCAATTACTATGAATGACTTTAGGATTATGCTGTTGAGATTCTTGGTTTTTTTCATCTTATTCCTTCCATCATGTCTTTCTGCTTAAATACTTTTTTGTTACATCTGCACAAAATAACTGTTTTTTTCTGGTTTTTGTGCTCTCGTAACATATCTGTTCACTCCCATACCTTTCTTATCGAGTACTTAACCCCAAATTTTTCAAGAATGTTTGTTATAGCATCTGCTTTCTCAGCTGAAACTATTATTGTGTTCAGCCCCAACTTTTCTTCTTTTTTAACAATTCCCTCCTTTTTTGTAAGATATAATTTCCCATTAATTGTAGTCCTGCTTTTGTATCCATGTAAAGCTCGATGAACCCTAACCTTTTCCTTTCTCCCCAAGTTGTTCATTGAGTATGTTATAAGCATCTTAGGCTCTAAAACATCTTTCAGTTTCAGCATTGCTAGATTCGGCTTTCCCCAGATAACAACACCTTCTTTTGCGGTGTTCCAGAGAAAATCCACCTCATTCGGCTCAATATCATTAAGGTTTGAAAATACAAATGATACTGGGTTTGGACATGGATGCTTTTTCATAACCTCTGCAGAAATCTGATGTGCAACCTTTGATTCTAACCCCAACTCGGGGTTGTGGTCTGTGTCGAACAGTAAGAGTATGTCTATATCGCTTTTCTTATGCATCTCACCTTTTACTATGGAACCATACAGTATCGCAGAAACAAGATTTGGTATTTTTTCTGCATTATTAACGAAATCCGTAATTACCGGCTGAAATTTTTCAGGAATCATTCAGTCCACTCCTCAACCTTGCTTATTATGCTCAGACATTCCTTTACTATTTCACCATTTCCTTTTCCGCCATACCATCTGCCATGTCGTAGACTGCCAAGGCGGTCAAACATCTCCCCAATTTTGTCCTCCCCGTATTCCCTTAAAAGTTGTGATACATTCGTATGAGTATCCTTGTGAATTCCGTATTTCTTATCCATACCATATGCTATCAGATGATGAGCAACACCGTATGATTGTTCTACAATAGCTGCTACATGTTTATCTGCATCCTTCTCCGCCAGGATGCGTATACTTTCCATAATCTCTTTTGCCCGCTTATAATGCTGTTCACCCTTCATGTTCTATCCCCGTTTAAATCCCCTGCATAACTCACATTCCAACCAAATTCATCTGCTTTAGAGCCAACACCTGACACAAGCTCGTTTAATGATGCACTCCCTCCTTTGGCAGTTTTTTGGGCTTGTTACACAGGAAAATATGATTTTCCTGCTCACAAGAAAATTCCAAAGGAATTTTCTTGTAGACAAAGTTGACATAGTTGCCTTTTCCTTTGTCAACATGGTATATTCGTGAGCGAAGCGAACGAATATACGAGGAGTTGCTGAAGGCAATTCCGAAGTATATTATGTCAACTTTATTTAAACCTTACGCTCCCC
>Ga0210030_1003283_pt1 | contig 10730 bp, 11 predicted proteins | sample CryGeymeta201523_FD_183986 | JGI IMG/M metagenome (GOLD analysis project Ga0210030, IMG submission 183986) | Groundwater microbial communities from Crystal Geyser aquifers in Utah, USA - Crystal Geyser metaG 2015-23 (SPAdes) (version 2) | ecosystem: Environmental > Aquatic > Deep subsurface >...
CAACTTGGCGGTGGAATTAGCCGATGCCGGCATACTTAATAAATATAATGTCAGGTTACTGGGAACACCTGTAGAAACGATTAAGAAGGCTGAGGAAAGGTCTCTATTTAAGAAGCTTCTTATTGATATTAGCGAACCTGTACCACAGAGCGCTACGGTAAACTCAGTGGAGGAAGCGAGGGCGTTGGTGAAATCCATTGGTCTACCTCTAATTATCCGTCCTTCTTATACTTTAGGCGGAACAGGTGGCGGTATTGCTTATACTATGGAAGAACTGGAAACCATTGTTGCTAATGGGCTTGACAGCAGCATGAGTCGTGAAGTTTTAGTGGAACAATGTGTCCTGGGCTGGAAGGAAATTGAATACGAAGTTATGCGGGATGCCGCCGATAACTGTATTACTATCTGCAATATGGAAAATGTCGACCCTATGGGTGTGCATACTGGCGATAGCATCGTGGTAGCCCCAGTTCAGACACTCACCGATAAAGAATACCAGATGCTGCGCTCAGCCAGCCTGAGAATCATAAGAGCTCTTGGTATCGAAGGCGGTTGTAATATACAGTTTGCTCTTACCCCTCACCCTTTAGTGGCAGAGAAATGGGCTCCTGACCAAAAAGGAGTCACTAAAAGTCAGTATTATGTTATAGAGGTTAATCCCCGCGTCAGCCGCAGTTCAGCTCTGGCTAGCAAAGCTACAGGATATCCCATCGCCCGACTGGCTGCCAAGATAGCTATTGGTAAAAGACTTGACGAAATACCCAACAGAGTTACCGGCAAAACACTGGCATTTTTCGAGCCGGCTCTGGACTATTGTGTGGTTAAGATTCCCCGCTGGCCTTTCGATAAGTTTGCCCTGGGTGACCGCACCATTGGCACGCAAATGAAAGCAACTGGCGAGGCAATGGCAATTGATAGATGTTTCGAAGCTGCCTTACAAAAGGCAGTTCGCTCCTTAGAGTTTGGTAAGCGCACTCTCCTCTGGGAAGACCATACTTGGAAAGATAAAGAACTTGCCCTGAACTTGATTCAGGGTTTGCCACTTCATCCCAATGATCTAAGGCTCTGGGCAATTATGGCAGCATTGAGAAAAGGAGCCAGCGTAGAGTGGCTTTCGCAGTGCACTGGTATAGACCCGTGGTTTATTTTCAAACTACAAAACATTGTTGCTATGGAAAAACGACTCCTCTCCGAGTCTCTCACGCGAGAACTTTTATGGCAAGCTAAAAGGCTGGGCTTCAATGACGAACAAGTAGGCACTTTAGCTGACAGACTGCCAGAGCAAGTCAGACAAATTCGCCATGAGTGGCAAATTCGTCCTGTGTATAAGATGGTGGATACTTGTGCTGCCGAATTTGATGCTGAAACGCCCTATTTCTATAGCACTTATGAAACGGAGAACGAAGCCCTTGCACTCGAAGGTAAAAAAGCTGTGGTTATTGGCAGTGGTCCTATACGTATTGGACAGGGAATCGAGTTCGACTATTGTTGCGTCCATTCAGCCTGGGCACTTCGAGAAGCCGGAGTGAAAAGCATCCTGATTAATTCCAATCCCGAGACAGTCTCCACCGACTTTGATACCAGTAGTCGCCTCTATTTTGAAGCTCTAGATGAAGAGAGTATCAGGGATATACTTGAGAATGAGAGTAATGACGGCTCTGCTCCGCCATCCATTGTCCAGCTCGGCGGTCAAACACCAATCAACCTGGCACAATCTTTAGCTCGCAGCAATATGCCCATACTCGGCTCCAGTGCCGATACCATAGATATAGCCGAAGACCGCCACCGCTTCGGAGATTTTCTTGACAGATTGGGGGTCCCTCAGCCGCCAGGTGGTAGCGTCTCTTCACTTGACGAGGCTATGAATATTGCTAACTCTTTGGGCTATCCCCTGCTAGTCCGTCCTAGCTATGTCCTCGGTGGCAGAGCTATGGAAATTGTGTACAACGAAGCTGAATTAGTCCGCTATCTCACATTAGCCCTGGAGGTAGATAGACAGCATCCTGTCCTTATTGACAAATATATGCAAGGTAAGGAAGTAGAGGTGGACGCTATATGTGATGGCGAGGGGGTATTCATTCCCGGCGTAATGGAACATATAGAAAGGGCTGGTGTACATAGCGGCGATGCTTTGGCTATTTACCCGGGGATTAATCTCACCGAGGAAGAAGTAAGCACTATAGTGGACTATACCACTAGAATCGGGCTTGCTTTAAAGATTCGGGGGCTGATGAATGTTCAGATGGTGATTGTGAGAGAGAATGGGTATTCATCGGTTTATGTCTTTGAGGTAAATCCTCGAGCTAGCAGGACTGTACCCTTTATCTCCAAAGTAACCGGTGTACCCGTGGTGCGAATCGCCACTAAGGTGATGCTTGGCATCAGCCTCAAGGAGCAAGGTTACGAAGGAGGATTATTACGGAGGCAGAAATTGGTGGGCATAAAAGCCTCTGTTTTCTCTATGGCGAAGTTAACCGGAGTAGATAATTACCTTGGTCCGGAAATGAAATCCACCGGTGAAGTTCTCGGCATTGACTACACTTTTGAATCTGCTTTAATTAAGGCGCTCATAGCCGCCGGGCTAGCGTTGCCCAAAAAAGGTGGCTTGCTGCTGAGCATTGCTGATAGGGATAAAGCTGAGTCTTTGCCCCTCATTAAGAAATTATGCTCGCTTAACTATATCCTTTATGCCACAGAGGGAACTGCTGCCATGATCGAATCCGCCGGACTACCCGTGAAAATGGTGACCAAGAAATTGAGTCAGGGGCATCCCAATGTCATAGATGTTATTCAGTATGGTTTTGTTGACGGAGTAGTTAACACTGTTACGGGAGGGCGTATCCCACTCAAAGATGGATTTGAGATTCGTCGTGCTGCTACGGAGAAAAGGATACCATGCTTCACTTCATTAGATACCTTCCGCGTGGCTATAGAGGCATTAACAGGTAGCAGCCAGATTTTTAACGTTCGACCATTGCGAGAATACTTAAGAAAATCAAAAAGCAAAAGTTAAAAATTAAAATTACAATTCAAAATGGAAAGATGTTTCATTTTTGATTTTTGCTCTGTCATTTTGCTTTTTTATCTTTGAACTTTGATATTGTTTAGGACTTACTATGAAGCAATCTCTGTGCACTATAACTTCTAACGTGGAAATCTCGCCCGGTATGTACCTTATGTGGATTGAGGCACCAGACATAGCCTCCATAAGCCATCCGGGGCAGTTCATCACAGTGAACTGCGAAGGTTTCACATTGCGTCGCCCCTTTAGCATCCATCAGGTTGCTGCGGGCGAATCGAAGGAATCCCAGATCGCGCTTCTATTTAAAGTAGTGGGAAAAGGTACTTTCTGGCTATCGCAGCAACATAGCGACGACAAAATAGACATCCTTGGACCTCTGGGTAAGGGATTTACCATTGCGTCCCGGGCAAAGAATTTGTTACTTGTGGCTGGAGGTATTGGGATTGCTCCTCTTGTCTTTTTAGCCCAATATGCTTCATCGCAGCATTCAGTATCCTTAATTCAGGGAGCAAGTACGGTTAGAGAACTCTATCCTTTTTCGTCATTGCGACCCCGAAACAAGTTCGGGGGAAGCAATCTCTTATCTTTACCAACTGGGGTTCAATTTATTCCCGTCACTGAGGATGGCACCATGGGCCGAAAAGGCATGGCAACAGATATTCTGCTTGATTCCTTAGACTGGGCTGACCAAGTGTTCGCTTGTGGACCGATAGATATGTATAAAGCAATGGCTATCACCCTTAACCCCTCTCCCTCGAAGGGAGAGTCCCTCACCCTTCCCTCTCCCTCGAAGGGAGAGGGAAAAGGAGAGGGTGAAAAGCGAAGCGAAGAATCTAAGCTAAGAAAATGTCAGGTTTCTCTAGAGGTGAGGCTGGGATGCGGTATCGGCGCTTGCTATGCCTGCACTATCAACACTAAAAAGGGATTAAAACAAGTGTGTCGTGATGGGCCGGTATTTGAGTTGGATGACATTCTTTGGCAGGAGGTAAGAATATGAACACGCACTCTGTCTTTGCGAGCGAAGCGAAGCAATCCCTCAAGGAGGAGGCAAGAATATGAAAATAGTTACTAAAGATATCACCTTTCAGAGTAAAGGAAATTGCGATATTATTGATATAACCTCTCAGGTGGCACAGGATGTGGCCGAATCGGGGATAAGCAATGGCACGATAACTTTATTTGTCGGTGGCTCAACTGCCGGAATAACCACTATTGAATACGAGCCCAGGCTTCTCAATGATTTCAAGAATATGTGGGATAGATTGATACCGCAAAATATCCCTTACGAGCATAATAAAACCTGGGGAGATGGAAATGGTCATTCCCATGTGCGTGCTTCCGTCCTCGGAGCTTCACTGACTATTCCCCTCGTGAACAAAAAACTAACACTCGGTACTTGGCAACAGATAGTATTCGTTGATTTCGACAATCGCCCCAGATCAAGAAAAATAATCCTCCAGATTATGGGTGAGTGAGCCAGCTTCATCTGTCTGCATAGCTTTAATACACAAAAATGAGCTTGTTTTGGGGACAATCTACGCCGCCCCGGCGATTGACGAATTCTATTTTGCCGAGAAGGGCAACGGTGCTTATTTAAATGGGGTTAAAATTCGAGTATCGGACATAGCAGACCTTGGTCAGAGCTATATTTTCTATTGTGAAGGTGGGGAAAAGGATAGGGCAAGAACAGGCGAGCTTGTTAATAGAGTCTATCCCCTTGTTATGGATATGCGCAAGTTGGGCTCGGCTGGTCTAGAAACAGCTTGGGTAGCAACAGGTAAAGGAGAGGCTTACTTCACCACCAAGATTGAGCCCTGGGATGTTGCTCCTGGAGTTCTATTAGTTCAAGAAGCTGGCGGAGAAATTACCGACTTTCAAGGCAATCCCTGGAAGCCACAGACAAGTGACCTCTTATTTTCCAACGGGAAAGTTCACCACAAGATTTTGGATTTAATTCGCCCTTATTGATTCTATTATCCCAGATTATGCATCTAGCTTCATTTTCGTGTCATTTTTGCAATGATTTAGATACCTCGTGCATAATTTGGGATTATTTATCAGCCATTCCTTAAGAATACCAGGTGTTTAATACTTTAGGGGTTATTGTATTCATAGCTACTTTATGTATATAATTTTTCCACGTTTTTCAGGTTTTAAGAAATGGTGGACTCCAGCAATTACTATGACTTTTATTATGACGAGCCTCCAGAAGAGCTAGGAAAACAAGAGCCCTATATCCAACAAGCTGAGAGCGCTATTGAAGAGTTCTTTAGACGTAGAAAAACTCCCTTCCACTTCCGACAACTTCAAGTACTCTTTGAAACACAGTTTTTTCATATTACCACGGCTCAAGCTATATATCGTTTAATAAATCGTGGTTTTTTACGTACTAAACGTTACGAAGCTGGAGCCAACGCAGTCACATTCGTTTTCCCTTCTCATTTACTCACATCTCTAAAGACCGAAAAAATTCTTAACATACATATGAAGTCTAAAGCTACAACTATCGCATTATACGATTCCCCCATTATCTCAAAGGACTTGGCTGACCATTTCGAAGGGCTTGTTAAATATGAACTGAGAGCAAACAATCTATCTATAGTCTCAATTCATACTAACGAATACAAAAAAAGAAAATGGACTAAAACCAAGGCTAACCTTGATTTCATAGCGGAACACGAAAATGGTAGGGCATTTGGAGTACAGGCAAAAAACGAACTTAAACCGATAGAAAAAAATGAATTAGAAGAACAAATCAAAATATGTTCTTATCTGCATATCAAACCTGTTTTTATTGTCCGTTACATGCCATTTAGCTTTGTCCCGCTTGTAAAACAAAATGAGGGATTTCTCCTGGTAATCGGCAATCAACTTTGGCCACTCGGCTATAGACAACTTCACAGTAAAATCGTAAGTAAGCTTAGTATTTCTACAAAACAAATATCAAAGGAGTTGAAAGAACTCGCTCCAAAACTTAGGTCACAATGGCCAATAGAAATACGCACAGATATTCCTGTAGATGCATCAAAACGACTCAATTATTGGATTACTACTGGCAAATATCCAAATTGACCCACTACCGAAAAATCCAAAATAAGAACTAAGAAGAGAAAGTAACCACCTAGCCAAGTTTCAGATATACCTCATCAACCTTCTCTTGTAGCTCAATTGTCGACCGAATTGGCCTGGCTACATTCATATGGCAGCTAATTTTATGCAAAGATAGCTTCCACAGAGGAACACAGGTTATCAATTATTGAGCCCAAGTTAAGCAGACGTAATTTATTTCACAGGCTGGCGAAAAACACTAAGGGAGATTACCTGCGTCTTACAACTTGCAAAAACTCATCTTCATCAATTCCAAGCTGTTTAAGGATGTCTGAAAGCTTCTCAAACCCTAATGTCTGAAGCCCCTTGACTACCTCTCTAGCCTTGAAGGGAGGCAGTTTCGTCATACTGTTATTGTGACTCGCTGGGTGCTAATTTCCTCTGGGATTTCCTCACCACGCTCTTTGCGATACTCAAGGCAAAGCTCAAGTACTTCCTTGATATTAGCCAGGCACTCCTCATAGGTCTCTCCTTGAGCATGGACTTCTGGAATAAGAGCACAACTGGCTATGTAAAATCCGTCAGGTGCCTTCCTGATAATAGCGGTATATTGCATTCTCTCTTTCTCTCACTAATTATAGCATAATCATATTAGAACTATCTCCAGACAGGAAGACATTGGCAGTCCGTGTATCTACAATTTCAGGCGAAGCGACCACTCAGTCAAGCCTGCCATACACACCATTAACTTTTCCTTGCAGCTCAATCGTTAACCGGATTGCCTTGGCTACCTTCATATAATGGTTAATCTCATCCAGAGATAACTTCCGCCCTTTTCTATCCTTCAAATACTTCTCCATCACCTGATAGGCCCCAAACCAACATTCCCTCACCTCCCCTGGGATGCCCTTCATAGGTCAGTATAGAAGATCTCCATCAGTCTGCTTGTGCTCATACTTCTATTCCTTTAGCCTTTACTTCGTCACCAATAAAAGTCCCCTTATCTTTCAAGGAAAATTCCTCTTCTGTATATCCCAAGGGTTCAATTGGTTCCATTATCTTTGCCTTAGCCAGAGCTAAGCCAATAGTTTCTAACCGTTCTAGGACATTCATTCCCTCAAAATCATCTGATATAACAGCAATATCTATATCACTATGTTCTTCAGCTCTCCCGGTAGCTTGAGAGCCGTATAGAATTACTCTATTGACCTTAAGTCCTTGTTGCAATAAAGCCTGTTTGAACTTGCTTATGGTATCAATAACTGCTTTATCCACTGAAATACCTCTTTCACCTCTTTCAAATACTTTTGTGCCACCCCTCGGTCATATACTCTTTGGAGTTCCCCAAAATCCTCAGGATACCTGGTCACGATACTCACATCGCTCAACACCTTCTCAATCGCTAAGTGGCACATAAAAATGGTATAGATGTATCTACCAGTGCAGTCTCCAAGTCATAGCTGGCAGAGTCTGCCCAGTTCTTAACCTCCTTTTTCATATCTGTATTTTACAAGTAATGTAATAATGATACCATTCTCAGATTCTTTCAGTAGAGATTACATCATTCTGAGGAGAAAGTGTAAGTAGTTGGTTTATTCCGTGACTTGCAGTGATACAGCTAGCTAGCCAATTTTGATGTATATACCATCAACCTTTTCTTGCAGCTCAATCGTCAACCAAATTGCCCTGGCTACCTTCATATAATGGTTAATCTCATCCAGAGATAACTTCCGCCCTTTCCTATCCCAATAAGATTTTCTCAAAAATTCCTATAAGCTCTCCTATTTCAGAATCTAATAAATTAGGGGTATATATCGTTATTCCGCCCCAATAGTTAATTCGGCAACTTAATGGACGGTTTGTGGAATTTAATGGTGGCGTTATAAAGCTTAAATTGGCAATTGCTGAGGCGGAATCTAACAATCGATTGAATAGTGGTGAATCTTCAAGTTGAGGCGAATTTAGGACAATTTGTTTAAACTTTATTGTACCCTCTTCAATGTCATGCATTGTGATGCCTCTTATTCCACCAGGAATAGGACGACTATTTGCTAATGCCCAATCCTTAAGCTTGAGGAAGCCTTCCTTTGTCAGTTTTATATGTTCAATCAATGAAGGATCACCTGTGGTAGCATATGATAAAAGAGCCATAGATGCTCCCGACGACTTTCTACCTGCATCAAAAGAAATGACAAAGGGATTTCCCTTTCTTAGCCAAACCCTAAAACTAACAGGCACAAATGGAGGTGGATTGCCTGCCGCAATGAGTTTGGGTGCGCGAAACTCACAAGAAAAAGTTGCTACGTATTGAGTTTGGGTTTCCTCTTCTAGAGAAATCTTCTCATTTTGTACCAGAGTCATAAAGGCTTCTATTCTTTTCCTTGCAAAGCCCGACGCCTCTTGAAAGCAGGCCTCCAAGTTGCTCTCGGAAAATCTGCTTTTATCTACATTCCGAGCATCTTTAGATTCATCAGAGAATTTATAGATTATGCAGTTTTTAATCATTTATATCTATCCATTCAGGTTTGGCATCCACTATTAAAGCATTGTCAACAGCTTTCTTTAATAGAAAATCATAATCTCTATGCCCTTTAAAAGTTGAAAGGGAAAGAAGAATGATTAACTTTGTCTGTGCGCGTGAGCAAGCTACATAAGTCTGTGCACGCATCCCAACTTCCCCTGATGCTCCTTCTCCTCCAAAGACTTCTCCAAGGAATCCTATCCATCTTCCTTTATTTCTACGGGTAAAAGAAATAATAACACAGGGATACTCCCTTCCCTGTGCTTTATAAATTGTTAGGCATTGCTTCTGTAACTCTTCGTTTTCCTGAAGACATTGTTGAATAAATCCCCTCTGTGCCTTATAAGGAGAAAGAATAGTTGGAAAGAGAAGATTTCCATTCTTGTGTTTATATGAATACGCTATTGCTTTTGCTAAATTGGCCACTAATTGAGCCTCTTCTGGGTAACATATAGATTTCCCAAAACCTGTTTTTTCCTCTCCAGGCAGAGTATCTGTATTTATAACGATACAGGGATTTTGAGGGTCTAAGATATTCTGGAAATCCACTGGGCATTTACTGGCATCCCAAATATAGCCAAGTTCAGTGAGTGTCCTCTTTTTAACGAATTCAGCACTTTCCAATGGTCGAGCATGAAGGGATTCCCTCAGTCCATTAACAATCTCGCAAATTCTTTCATGCATTCTATGTTGTAAAATCAGCTCGTGAGGAACATAATCTTTTCGTGTAACAACAAATCTACCTATATTTGGTCTAAGCAATGGTTGAGAGGTGATAACGGGTAATTGGTTGGGATCGCCTAAGAGCGCATAACCGCATGGGTTATGATTTGCATCTGCGATTCTAGATAATGTGGAGAAATAAAGTGAAGGTGAAACTTGACTGAATTCATCAATAATGATTAGAGGTTGCCTGTGACCTTTAAAAATTCTCCCCGAACTATATAGGGTAGAAAGGAGAATAGGTGCTTTTAAAATTCTTCTCTTCTCATCGTCAGTTAATGATTCTAAGTTAAATGTACATCCTACTACTCCCTTTTCCCAATTTTTTTCACTTGACTCAGGTGTTAGCCTGATAGCCAACTTCGAGTCAAATCCTAAATCAAAAAATTCCTCCTTTGCTTTCTCAGCAGCCTCGTTGGTATATGTTAAATAAGCAATTTGTCGTTTATTATTTTCTAAAGCATATTGACTTGCTGCCAGCACACCAATCCTTGTCTTTCCGGTCCCAGGTGGTCCGTCAACCACGGGAAAAATAAACCCATGCTCTCCTTCCCATCCCTCGAGTATCGAATCGATTGCATTTCTTTGCTCTTTATTTGACTCTTCAATTTTCCGTTTTACATTTTGGGATGCGTTGTTCATTTTGAGCCTCTTTTAAGCAGCCTTATTCCAAAAATCGCTTCTAATAATTGTATCCATGACCTTGACTTTGCTTTCTCTTCCTTTATAGCGCCGCTTTGTTGTAATTTCAAAAGCCCGGTTTGTTTTTGCTTCTCAAGAAATGTTGGAGGTTCTTGAAATATCGGTGAAAACGATTCTAAAGAGCCTGGAAGAAGAATTGCGTCTCTGGAAGGATATATTCCTTCATTTTGGATTTCCATAATTAACCTGTTTCCTTTGATATTTAAAAGTTTTGCTTTCATTTCCTTCCCACAAAAAAGCGTGCCAAAGGGAATAATCGTGTATTCGTCATAACCACGCACTGAGCCAATCTCTTTATTCATTTCCAATTCAATTTTACTATCATTAAAATAAGCAATTTCGCCTTCCAAAATTAAACCTTTTTCTACAAGTTCCTCTTTCTTTAATCTTAAAAGTTGATACTGGAAAAGGTCTCCTTTCCATATTTGTTCCCATAATAGATATTGATACCAAGGCTTAAAAATCTGCTTAATTTCGGGGCGACACTGTGGATGTGGATAGTTTCTGGGATAACAAGTGCGGATAAGCCCACACTCTTGATTTGGCTGTAAACCTGTACAATTATCTGGTCTTTCAGCTTCATATACTTCACGATTAACACCATGAGACTCAGAAATACTAATACCATGAATCCATGCATAAGCAGAATGTGTCTTCTCTATATAATTCGGATTTTCATGAGGAATAATGAAATGCTTATAAGGCGTCTCAACA
>Ga0210030_1003286_pt1 | contig 10726 bp, 9 predicted proteins | sample CryGeymeta201523_FD_183986 | JGI IMG/M metagenome (GOLD analysis project Ga0210030, IMG submission 183986) | Groundwater microbial communities from Crystal Geyser aquifers in Utah, USA - Crystal Geyser metaG 2015-23 (SPAdes) (version 2) | ecosystem: Environmental > Aquatic > Deep subsurface >...
ACCGCGCGTGATTGAGCAGACCATCAAACAGAAATTGCCCAAGGGTTTTCAGAGAAGTGAATTCCTTTACAAGCATGGGATGATTGATAAAGTCCTTCCCCGTAAAGAAATCAAACCTACTCTAACAAAAATCCTCTCTGTTTTTTCTTAAAAACTATAGCTAGATTGTATGAAAGTTGCTGAAGTTGCCCTTAACCTGCCTATTAAACAAACCTTTTCCTATCTTTTTACCGGTTTTGAAAAGGAAATAACAGTGGGGAAAAGAGTCCTTGTTCCCTTCGGAAAGCAAAAAAATCTCATCGGTTATGTGGTTGGCATTATTGATTCCGAGAATAAAAAAATCACCTATAAAAATATCCTGAGAACATTAGACGAAGAGCCAATTTTAACCCCCGATATTCTTTCCCTTACTAAATGGATTGCCGGGTATTACGGTTCCTCCTGGGGACAAGCCATCGGCCTTGCCACTTCCCCTGCTCTTCTTTCAAAAAGATTCTTCCTTGATACTCCGGCGCAATTAATTATGGAAAAAATTCTTGCCCTGCCTCCCACCGACCAGCAGAAAAAAGCAATTGAAGAAATTTGCTCCCTGATTGAAAAGGGAAAAGAAGAGACCGTCCTCTTGCAAGGAGTTACCGCCAGCGGAAAAACCGAGGTCTATCTACGCGCCATCAGCCAGATTCTTGAGAAAAACCGCCAGGCCATCTACCTGGTTCCCGAAATCTCCCTAATCCCCCAGACTTCTCTCTGGGTTAAGGAGAGATTCGGCAAACGTGTAGCGGTACTGCATTCGCAATTAAGCCAAAAGGAGCGCTACCACTGCTGGCAGGAAATCAGAAAAGGAAATATTGATATTGTGATTGGGCCGCGCTCCGCCATTTTTGCCCCTCTTCCCAGATTAGGTTTAATCATCATTGACGAGGAATTCGAGACCTCTTATAAGGAGCACCAGGAGCCAAAGTATCACGCCCGCGAAGTAGCAAAAAAGCGCGCAAAACTTAGCCACTGCCTGCTTATCCTGGGAACCGCCACCCCTTCATTGGAATCCTATTACCAGGCAAAAACCGGGAAATACAGATGGATTAAACTTACCGAAAGGGTAAAGAGGCAAGCCTTACCTGAAATTTATATCGTTAATATGAAAGGCAAATACCGGGGCGGCAAACCAGTATTATTCTCCGGAGAATTAGTCCATCTAATGGAAGAAAAATTGCTGAAAGGAGAACAAACCGTTCTTTTTCTTAATCGCAAAGGTTATCATACTTTCCTGCTCTGCCGGGACTGCGGTTTCGTCCTGAAATGCAAGCACTGCAGTCTCCCTTTAGTCTACTATCGCTCTAAAAAAGGGCTTTTTTGCCACTACTGCAATTTCCATCAAAAGGTTCCCTTGTCCTGTCCGGCCTGCGGGGAGAAAATCGCTTTCCTGGGTTCGGGAACAGAAAGAATAGAGCAAGAACTGCAGAAATTGTTTCCCGATGTCAGCATCAAGAGGTTAGATGGCGACACCACGAAAAAGGAAGAATCCTGGCGCAACTTTCTCTCCGATTTTACCAACAAAAAGATTAGCATTGTTATCGGAACACAGTTGCTGGCTAAAGGGCATCATTTCCCCAATGTCACTTTAACCGGGGTGATTAATGCCGATACTTCTTTAAATCTTGCGGATTTTCGGGCCGCCGAGAGAACCTTCCAACTTCTCTTCCAGGTAGCGGGGCGAGCCGGGCGGGGAGAAATTCCGGGAGAGGTTCTTATCCAAACCTATCTGCCGGAACATTACGCCATTAAATCCTTGAAGGAAAAAGATTTTTCGCTCTTTTATGAAAAGGAATTGTCCCTGCGCAAAGAGTTGGGCTACCCCCCTTATACCCACTTTGCCAATATTTTAGTAAGGGGAGAAAAGGAGGAAAGAGTAAAGAAGAATATTCAAACCATCTTTAAGCGATTGAATGCAGAAAAAAAAGATGGGATGGAAATTTTAGGGCCGGCTCCCTGCTTCCATGCCCGGATTAAAAACTATTTTCGCTATCACCTGATTCTAAAGACAGAAGAAATTGAAGGGCTTTCTGCTTTTTTGGGCGAAAAGCTTAAAGATATAAAATTCCCCTATTCCCTTGATATCGACCCGTTGGAGATGTTGTAAAATGACTTCCCATATTCCACGAAGGTCTTGGCCATCGCATCAATCTTCTCCGGGGAATGGCCTGCGGCTTCCGGGGAAGGATACCATTTGGCAATAAACCCACCGTTGAATTTTCCGAGATTGTTAATCAACGCTTTAGCATAATTTTCTACATCCGCTATAGTTCCCTTAACCATCGTTTTCTGGATATCCACCGGGCACCAGAAGCAGAGACGACCCCCAAAGAGTTTGCTCAACCGTTCCATCCCCATATTTTCCTGCTGGTCCATCTGGACGACATTTAATCCGGCATCGATAAAATCCTCTAAGAGGTCAATGATATAACCACAACTATGCAGAAAAGCGAGGATTCCTTTTTGGTGGGCGAATTGGTAAACTCGCGCATACCTCGGTTTGAAAAATTTTCGGAAGATTTCCGGGTTAATCATCGGCCGGTCTTCCAATCCCCAATCATCGCAGGACATAATTCCATCTATGCCGAGTTTTGCGAAATTTTCTATCGATTCAATTGCGATATCGGCTAATTTATCCAAAAGGAGTCCTACTTGTTCCGGATAAAGATAAGGATCCGTTAATCCTTGTTCAAATCCCCTCAAATATTGAAGACGGTGAATAATGCTAAAGGGTATCCCCGCGAGAACGAATTTTTCTTTCCGGTTTGCGGAGATGATTTTTTGGGCCTCTCGGTATCTTTCCGGATTTTGGTAATCCGGGAATTTGAAATTTTCCAGCATTCTGTAGTCGGAAAGAGGATGAACCTTAACCTGTCCCATCGTTTTATCTGTGGATAATTTTAATTTCCTCCAGATACAGCCGAATTCATCCTCCCATTCGGTTTCAGTCTTTATTTTCGGTTTCCAGTTTGGGTCTGGCGCCGGACCAACAGATAAAAAATCGCTCCCGAAAGCCTCCGGCAAATCATAAGGAATTCTATCCGGACCCTCAAACAAAACCGCTTTTCTAACTCTTTCCCGCGAATTCATCTTCAAGTTATAAAACCACGAATTTATCGAATTTTACGAATTAGAGTAATTCGCGTTAATTCGTGGTTAGAAAAAGGAAATTCCTATGCAATTAAATTATAATGCACCCTTGTAGCGGTCGGAGTTATCCGACTATTCGTGCGATGAATCGCACCGCTACGTTACAAAAACTCTTTTTTCTCCAGAGAACCAGAGGCTAAAATTAGGGGAATAAGGGTAGTAAAAAGGCTTAAAACAAGAACCAGGAAAATCGCCAAAGACAGGCTCCCCTTGAAAGTAGCATGGGAAATAATCTTCAAAAGGTAAAGGTGAAAAGGAATCCAGAGAGCGAAAAGGCAAACAAGAAGATAAATAATAGAGAAAAGGAAACAAAGCGTTCCTCCGATACCCGAGACTATTCTGGCCGGATTATCTGAGGCAAAATTCGGGTAGAGCCCCCCTAAACCTATCGCCAATCCGGAGAGAGAAAAATTCACCAGAAGAATCGCCCCGCAGGAAAGAAAAAAGAGCAAGGGTCCCACCTTTAACATCAGATTGGAAAAAATCATTAACCCTTCGCTGACGAGAAAGGTAAAGAAAAAGATAAGATAAAATTTCTCCCGCAGGATTTTCCTCCAACCTATCGGCGCCAAACCAATAATCCAGGCTTTTCTTCCCTCCAGACTGATTAAAGGGAAGGCAAATCTGGTGATAAAGGAGGCCAGAACCAAAGAGAGGGCGCCCAAATTTAAGAAGGTAATGATATTCTTCCAGCAAAAAGGCAGCTTTTCGTAGGCAGGATTGCGCAGATTAGCAAAGTAGAGCGCCAAAAGCCCGAAGAAAATTAAAATCTGGCTCCACTGGGCAGGGGTACGCAGAAAAATTTTAATATCCTTAATCGCTAAGGAGCGAATCGGCAGACTTAAAAATCTTAAAATCCGCTCCCTTCTATTGATTAGCCCCCGGCTGATGGGATATTTTCTTACCGAGGAGGTTGAATAGAACCTTGAGAAGGAAGGATAGTAGTCTTTGGCGGAAATAAGCAGAGCGCCCCGGAAAAGAAACCCGCCGGTAGCAATCAGGACGAGAAAGAAGAAAAAGCATTCTTTCCCATTCCCTTTAGCGGCGGCAAAGAGGCCGGAAGCAAGCCAGTGGCTGGGCAAAAGAGAGAAATCGCAAATTCTAAATGCTCCGCTTAACTGGTTTAAAAACGGAATAAGGGTGAGGTCTTCCGAGATTTTCAATCGGCTCCCTTGAAAAATAAGATAGGCTAAAAGAAGAACGAACAAGAAAATGGGAAGATAGCGAGCTTTAGATAAGTATCTTACCGCCAGCATGGTTAAAGTTGCTCCGATTATGGTGGTAATCACCAGGAAAGGAAAGAGGAGAAAAGGAGCAGAAAAATAGAAAGATAAAGGCGCCTGATTGTTCCTCCCCAAAGCTAAAAAGAGCGGGATACATAAAAGCAGAAACGCCCAGGAACTATAAAGGAAAGCCTCTAAAAATTTTACGGTAAAGATTGTACTAAATTCAAACGGCCGGGCCAGGAGGAATTCCAATTCCTCTGATTTATAGAAAGTGGGAAAGGAGACCATAAAACTGCTCAAAATCAACATCCAGAAACAGACCATCAGGAAAAGAGCGAAGAGCCGTTCAATAAGAATTGGCCCAACTACATCAACGGAAAGCAGATACTGGAAGCCCCTGGCAAATAAGAAATAGCCCCCCAAAAGCAGAAGCGAACCAAAGAGAGTGACGACCATGCCCTTTACCTTTGATTCTTCCTTTATGGCATAGAGGATGTTGTTTCTAACCATCCGAACCTTAGCCGAAAAAAGAACCCTCAGCTCTTGCATAAAACTACAAAGATTGCCAACAAGAACACGAAAACTTGTCCCAAAGGGATCGGTTACCGAAAAGCACGAAAAACTATCACCACTTTAACCACAAATAAAATTTTACCACAAAGGCACCAAGACTCAAAGCGCTCCAAGAAAAAATTTATTTATAATTCTTGGTGAACTCTGTGTCTCCGTGACTCTGTGGTGAATATTTATTTTTTCTTTCGTGTCTTCTTTATACTATCGTGCTTTCGTGGTAAATGTTTTAAAAGGAAATTCCTATAGAATCGAGGTAAATGTTTTTTACTTTACTATACTATGAAAAATTATCGCTACCGTTGGGGATTGGCAGTGCTTCTTTTATTGGTAACCGGTTTTCGCCTCTGGTATATTCAGCAAATACCTATCTCGGCCGACGAAGCCTATTTCTGGCAATGGTCGCGCCATTTAAGCCTTTGTTATTACGACCAACCCCCGATGATTGCCTACTTTATCTTCCTTTTTACCCATTTAGGGCGAAGCAATCTTCTTTTTATCAGATTATTAGCTCCCTTATTTATGGCCGCGACCTCTTTAGTAATGCATTTTTTAGCCCGGGATATTTCGGGAAAAGAGGAGATCGGGTTTGCTTGTGCAAGCCTGGTTCTTATTACCCCGGTATTTGCTCTGGGAGCTCTTCTTGCCCTGGTGGAAGCCCCGCTTACCTTCTTCTGGATTCTTACACTTTATTTTGTCTATCAGGCAGTCTGCCGAAATCGGCACTCCTGTTGGTATGCGGCAGGCGCGAGTTTAGGATTAGGAATGTTGACCAAATACCTTATCCTTCTTCTGGTCCCTTCGATTTTTCTTTTCCTTCTTTCTTCTCCAAAGAACCGGCAGCATTTTAAATCAAAGAAATTATGGCTTTCTCTCCTCATCGCTCTTTTTATCTTTTCTCCGGTAATTTTCTGGAATGCCAAACACCATTGGGTAAACTTTATCTTCAATTTCACCCAAAGGCATTCCTCCGCATCCCTCTCCCTCCACCCGCAGTATTTTGGGGAATTTCTCGCCGGACAGGCCGGAATTATCTCCCCTCTTCTCTTCATCCTTCTTCTCTATGCGATTATTATCGGCGGGGAGCAAGGGATGAAGGAGAGAAACAATAAACTGCTCTTTCTGTTTTTTGGTTCAGCCACTACCCTTTTTCTCTTTGCTGTTTATAGTCTTTTTGATAGACCTTCCCCCCACTGGCCGGCCAACGCATATCTGAGCGGTTTTATCCTGCTCTTTTTGGTTCTTCATCAGATAAAATGGAAAAAGGCTTTCTCTGTTTTGCTCGTGGTGGCAACTTTTTTCAGTCTTTCCTTTACCGTAATCTTGCATCTCCTTCCTCTCCGACCAAATATTTTGGACCGTTTTATTCGGGAGAAAAACGCTGAAGAATCCAATGAATTCATCAGTTTCCTATCCAACTGGCCCAAAACACTGGGAGAAAAAATCGGTGAAATAAAAGAGGAGATGGAAAAGAAAAATAAAACTTTTATCCTTTGCCGGGGTTTTGCTTTAGCCGGTTATTTATCTTTTTATACCCCAAAACAGGAAGAAACTTATTGTCTCTTCCAGGAAACTCTTCAAGGCCAGGCCTATCGCTATTGGCAAAATTTAAATGCGCATAAAGGAGAAGATGCGCTCTATATGGAAACCGGAGAAAAATCCGCTTATCTGGAAAGATTAAGAAAGGCCTTTATCACGATTAAAAAAGAGCCGCTCTTCATTATTTCTAAAGACGGCAAGATTATCAAAAAAATTTCTATCTACCGCGCTTATAATTTCCAGGGGAGCGAGTTTATCTCTGATTAATCAGGCTGGCGAGATAACCGGCGCCAAAGCCATTGTCAATATTGACCGTGGCAACATTGGGGGAGCAGGAATTTAGCATGGTTAAGAAAGCGGCAATTCCTTTCAGGTTAGCACCGTAGCCCACTGAGGTGGGTAAAGCAATAACCGGAGTTCTTGCCAAGCCTCCTACTACCGCCGGCAAAGCGCCTTCCATCCCCGCAACCACAATCAAAACTTTTGCTTTTTGAATGACTTTTAAATGGTCAAAGAGACGGTGGATTCCTGCCACTCCCACATCGTAAACTTTCACCACTTTGTTTCCCAAAACCTCAGCAGTGGTTACCGCTTCCTCGGCTACCGGGATATCGGAGGTCCCCGCAGAAAGAACCAGGATTAACCCTTTTTTGTTTTTGGGCATTTTTTTTGCCAAAATTTGACCCTCTTTAAAGTAACGAAGATGAGGGAAACGCTCTAAAATCTTCCTGGCTGGCTCAGAAGCCAATTTAGTTACCAAAAAGTTCTTCTCTATTTTATCTATTTTCCCGATAATCTTTTCCAATTGTTCGATGCTCTTCCCTTTTCCCAGGATTACCTCGGGAAAATTCTGACGCAGACTCCGGTGGGTATCAAATTTGGCAAATCCGAGGTCAAGATAAGGGAAATTTTTTAATTGAACCAGGGTTTCCCGGAGAGAAATTTTTCCTTTCTGCAAATTGAGAAGAAGTTTTTTAAATTCTTTTTGATTCACTTTGACTTCACTACTAAAATTCTGAGCAGGTCTGCCGCATCCTCAATCCGGTCGCTGACATTTTCCACCGCTTCAATAATCTGAAAGAGAAGAAGTTGAGGAGCTGCTAAATCCGTAGCAAAAAGAATCCCCAGAAGTTCTCTCTTCTGGTCATCCGCTTTCTCCTCTAATTCTTCTACCGCAGAACAATTGGAAAGAGCCGTTTCCAAATCATCACGAATCAGAGATTCCGTGGCTTCATTCAGCTTTTCCATCTCTTCAACTATAAAATCGCTATTCTTCCGAAGTCCCTGGATAAGGTTAGCCGGCAGGTCAGGTTTGCAGAATTCTAAAAGCCGCCCCACCCCTTTGGCCCAATCGGCAATGCTGTCCAATCTCTTGACAAAATTCATCAAGTCCTCTCGATCCAGAGGGAGAAGCAGCCCTTCGGAAAGGTCCTTCATCATTTGCCTTCGGAGTTCGTCCCCCTCCCTTTCCGCGGTTTTTAACTCCTCAATGGCTTTATCCTTCAGGGACATATCCCCTTTCTCCAAAGCGTGGAAAGCATCGCTTAATTTCTCCACCGCCACAATAACTTTAGCAAGGTGCGCCCGGCTATGTTCCAGAGCCATTTTCTCCTCCCTTTTTCCCAACCAGGCAAAGATGTTTCTACTTTTTCCCATAATCCCCTCCCTATTTTAACCACGAATTTATCGAATTTTACGAATTAAATAATATATTCTTTTAGTTCTTAAATTCGAGCTATTCGTGTAATTCGTGGTTGCTATTTCAATAACAAAACTATCTTGAGAATAAAAAAAGCCAATAATCCGGAAACTAAGGGTGTAGCCAACCAGGCCAGGAAGATATCCCGGATGATTCGTTTATTTAGTGTTTTTATTCCTTCAATTAGACCCACTCCGACTACCGCTCCGATAATGGAATGCGAAGTAGAGACCGGGATGCCAAAGACAGTAAAAAGATTAATGTTAACTGCCGCAGCAATCTCTACTACCACCACCATTAAAGGAGTGAGGCGCGTAATTCCGGAGCCTACCGTTTCAATAACCTTATATCCCCAGGTAACGATGCCAATAATGATGGCAACAGCGCAGATAATTGTAGCAGGAAGGAGACTTATCCTTCCTATCCCTACAAGCACACCGCTGGCATTAGCCACATCGTTCGCTCCCCAGGTAAAAGCCATATAGGCGCTGGTCAATAAAATCATAACTCTCAAGAATTGGTCCTGCCAGGCCGAAGGAATTAGCCTCGGGAAAAGCCTTTTAGCCAGGAAATAGAGAAAATAACTAAAAAGAGCCGCGCTAAAAGGGGTTAAAATCCAGCAAATAAAAATATCGCCTAATTTACTCCAGACTACCGGTGCTCTGACCGCAACCCCGGCTCCGGCTACCGCACCAACAATGGCGTGAGAAGTGGAAACCGGCAGTTTCTTGTAAGTAGCAAAGGTAACAAAAAGAGCCGCTCCCAAAATGGCCGCGAGGGCCAACAAAACTCCTAAATGAGGTTCCAGACGGTTTAAAGGAACAATTCCCTTGCCAATTGTCTTGGTAACGTGGGAACCAAGAAGGAGCGCACCTAAGAAACTAAAAACGCTGGTAATAATAATGCCTTCTTTCAGGCTCATTTTGCCGGAGCCGACATCCGCTCCGACACAATTGGCCGCGTCATTAGCGCCTATATTCCAGCCAATATAGAGCGCAAAAAGAATAATAATAAAAAATATCATTTAATGAGTACTCCGGCATATCCTACCACTTCGGATCGGTCGCCGGTTATCGCGCCACTGGTCTGATACCTTACTAATTCTGCTTCTTTTGCTCCTAATCTTTTAACTGCCGCAAGCATTACCGCTACCGGAGCTATTCCGCACATTGAGATATTTTTCTCCCTGACCCTTTTAAACAATTCTTTTTCATCCAGTTCTAAAATTGCTTTCAGGGCATAAGTATCCTTTTCCCGGGCACTCTCTTCCGATTCATAATGGGTCATATCCGAACTGGCGATCAGTAAGGTTTTTTTCTTTTGCCGCAATAAGGTTTCTGCTATTTCCTCCCCAATCCTGAGCAAGTCTTCATCATTTCCCATAGAGAGAATAATCGGGAGAATCTTAAAGTTGGAAGAAAGCATCTGAAGAAAAGGGATTTGCACTTCCAGGGAATGTTCATATTGATGGGCAGAAATATCTTCTTTGAGATAACCGGAGCTTTTTAGCATTTCCTTAGCTAAAGAGCTTTCTATCTCCACCTGCCCTAAAGGCGTTTTCCAGGTTCCTTCAGCCATTAGAGAAAATGGCTTGCCAGCTCCGGTATGATTTGGTCCCAGAAGAATAATGGTCTCCGGTAATTTAACCCTGGCGTAGACCGCCCCGGCAACCGGGCCCGAATAGACATAGCCGGCATGAGGAACGATAATACCGTTGGCCTTTTCCTTCTCTAAATTACTTTTTAAGTAAAAAGAGAGGGTTTTTTTCAACTGCTCGGGTTCCGCAGAATAAAATTGACCGGCAACTACCGGTTCCCGAACCAAATTTCCCATATATTGGGACGCAGATTTACGCAGATAACATCAGGATAAAATCAGGAAACAGGAATAAGAATTAAATAGTAGTGGTCGAGCTTGTCCCGAAGGGATCCCTTTGGGACTCGACTATTTTAAGCAGAGTGAACTCTGCCACTACATTCTATGCTTTTAATCTGCGTGTATCTGCGTCCAAAATCTTAATTTATAGTTTTTACTTAATTTTTCTTTTTCAGCTCTGCTTCAATTACCTCTACCGACTTGGTTGCTTCTTCCTGGGAAGCAGCGACAAAAATTACTACATCTTTTTCTCCGGCTTCAAATTCTTTTTTAATTGTTTCCTTATCCTCTTTGGAAATTCCGTATTTAGGAAGTTCATCCGTAGAGATAAACCCTTTAGCGCCGGTTGCTTCCACTTTCTTTTGAAGGTCAGTGGCAAGTAATTCCTTCTCTAAGAGCACCCCTACAAAATTTTCCACTTTTGTTCCCACCACTGCTCCTCCGGAATCTACAATCCCTTTAATTAACTTGGAATTTGTGGACTTAAAGAGTCCGGTTATCTCCTTCATTTTCTGCTCACCTCCCTAGAACTTAGCCCCCTCACCTCCATCCTCTCCCCTTGGGGAGAGGAAACATAGATGAGGGGGAACTTTGAAATTCCATACAAGAACTTAACCACAAAGCCACCAAGACT
>Ga0210030_1003287_pt1 | contig 10725 bp, 6 predicted proteins | sample CryGeymeta201523_FD_183986 | JGI IMG/M metagenome (GOLD analysis project Ga0210030, IMG submission 183986) | Groundwater microbial communities from Crystal Geyser aquifers in Utah, USA - Crystal Geyser metaG 2015-23 (SPAdes) (version 2) | ecosystem: Environmental > Aquatic > Deep subsurface >...
TACTACTACTACTAGCTAGCTAGTAGTAGGGTCTACTACGATAATAGACATTTAAAAGAAGACTAGAAATGAGACCGTAGAAGAAGTACCAGGACCTACAGGAGGATACCAACACACTAAGTCTACCAAGTCCAACTACTTAGCTAAGTAATCTTAAACACTAAGACAGTGGTAAAGTGCGCCAAAAAGAAGAAGTCCTTAATAGACGCACAACCACACTAATACACTGTTCCGGGTTCATCATCAACCAAAAGTTAACAACCAAGACGAACTACTACTGGTTGTTGATTCGAAGTCTTGGATGAGGACGTCCACCATTGTTGCTATTCCTGTCGTTTAACATCAAATCCAAGATCTTCGTAACACTCAAAGAGGGTCCATAGACTTGATAGACTAGGTCGACAGCTGCTGTTGCTGTCCAACCTCCATTAACATGCTTGCAGATAACATCCCAAAACACCTTGCGCCTGTAGTACTTTTGCTTCACTCGTCCTCGTTCCAAATTGTTAAATTCACGGGCTGCCTTCAGACCACCAATCCCATGAGTATACTCAACCCATAGTGAGTGTAGGTCCTTAGGTCTCTTGGAGAGCTGAACATGATGACGAGGAGGTTCTCCTGGTGGTGCTTGTGCTGGACCATTGTTGTTTGTCCTGCTTCTTTGAAAAGGGGCTGTAATCTGTAGGCGTCGTACATTTCCAGCAATGATAGACAACTGCCTCATCATTTCTTGCTTGAGATCACCGTGGCTTGATGTGAGCCTGTCTTCAACACGACCAAGCCGTAGATTAATCGCATGAAGCTGTGCAGTTGTGTGGTCCAACAGCTGCTGTCTTCCATGATGTCGTACCAACCCTTGCTGCTGAACTTGAGGCTGCCCGGCTGCTGTTGCTTCTTGTGGACCACCAGGAGGAGCATTGTCTTCAGGGATCTCGTCAATGAGTAGTTGGGTGCCTACCTGGTACACCACAATAGGAATCTTCTTAACTGGATTTTCTGCAACCGGAAAGTCTTCAGGGCGAACCATCGCATACGCTTGTAGGACACGGTCTCGTAGCCAACCTGGGATGTATTCCTTCAAAGACGCCTCGTGGCACCCCCAAAGAAGCACAGGACCAAGGACATTCGCAATTCCGGAGAGCTCTGCAAAGTGGGAGGAGATTGCAGGGACGACGTGTTCAAGCAAAAAAATCATTGACACTTCAGCCTCTGACTTACATTCATACTTAACTGCACCATCAACACAAAGCATGGCTGCCACTTTAGCATCAACGAAAGGCTGCTCCGGATTGATGTATCTGGTAGACACACGGGATCCTTTTGCACCCTTCCATCTTCCACGGACATCGATTTCATGTTGCAATGCGCCCATCAAAGTAGCCCATGTTGCAGGAAACTTTCGGTTTGAATGAACACCTAAATCACCAGGTGTCATTCTAGAAATGGCTCGAAACGCTGGGTTGCCAAAGACCTTTTTGTTGATGGCCTTGGTGAAAGCAGCAAGACTTCGCTTTGGAGCTTCATCATCAACATCTGATGAAAACAAATACTCGTTGTTGCCTCCTCCCTCCTCTGTTAGACGAATTTCCAAATAGACAGCCAATGCAAACAGGGTACAGAAGTCCGGGCTCATGGCTCCAAGAAGAATCTGTGGTGGACAGTCTCGTTCATCCAACACATTCTTGGACCAAAACATTTCAGTCTCCAAAGCAAAACTCTTAAACGTTGGATGACAATGAAGATGAAGTGTCTTCATGTGATGAATATCATCCCCTCGGGCAATCAATGAATGCTGCATTTTCAATACAGTAGACCAACGGTATCCATTTGTCTCCTCTTGCAAGAGCTTCATGGCCATTTTGAACTCTTCCAACTTCATGTCTCTTTTAGCACACGATGCCTTACCTAACTTCCGGACTTGCTTTTTCTTGGATTCTGCAATGAACTTGAGGATGCACTTAGACCTGGTTGGATTCCCATAGTTGCCTTCAGTATTCCACTCACCATGGTTTGGCATGTAGGAGCTGATGGCCTTCTTAGCATACTCAATGCTGCTGACTCGCAATTCAAGAGAGGCATTTTCGGTTGGTGTCTCAGTTCCATATGTGCAAAAACTCAACCAATGTTTGACATCCAAGGGCTGTATGGCAAGCAATTCCTCTGCGGAAAACATGGGAGTGGTCTTGGGGTTGTAGTGCTTTTCATTCTTGTGGTTCCGGTAGCCCATAAACCGGCATAGATAGGGGAAGTAGTCGTTCTTCTTGCCCATGGCCAACAAGAAGCAAGCAAGAGGAATAGTAGTTGGTTTGTAGTAGTAGTGTGGAAGCGCAAGGAGCTAACTACTCTTTTACTCTCATGAACTACTCAACGTTGAGGCTGTCTTTGTTATTCCCACAAAGGACGTTTCCCGTGGAAGACTGTAGAGCTGGTACTAACTCTGTAAGAAGAGTAAAAATGCGCAAACAAATGGATGCCTAAATACTAAGAAACAACTAGTGGTCGATTTTTGCAAAAAAAACACAAGAATTTCCTTAAATACTCTTAAACTGTGCATGCAATTAAAGCGCACTTTCCTTCTACTTAATGATTATTCTATTGCTTGGTACCGGTCTCATTTTATATAGGGAAATTGTCTCATTTTTGGACTATATATAGTACCCGTTATCACTCTTTTAGTATCATTTCTACTGTTCAACGTATGTAGAATTTTAAGTGAAACTATTAATCAGATTTTCAGGGGTAGATTTTCTTACTACTGAAATCCTGTAGACTGTACAGGGTATCTACCATGGAGTATGAGACTTGGGTCTCATTTTACGACTAATACAGTAGTAGCTAGGAGTAGTACTGGACTACTAGCTACTAGTAGTAGCCTACTACTACTACTACTACTAGTAGTAGTAATCATCAGAGAATGACCATCTGGGTAAATCCCGATTCCCTGTGTAAATTACCCAAACACAAACCCTACGGGGTATGGTTATTGAACCCGTGTACATTGTTGTAGAATTATGTAATTAACCAAAATTAGTAATAGTACTCTTTACTTGTGTAAATATAACAAATCTTTAATAACCACGTTACCCTGATTTGTTTTCAAATGTAAGATGCACCCCTTGTATTTGTTTGCAAGTAACGCACGCATATACTTTGGTGTTTTCTTATGTAATCTGTTAGTTAAGATTTGATATAATATTTTACCAATCCTTATCATCAAACACTAAGTTATCTTTTGCAGTAATACACAAATTTTGTTATTTTGTTGCCTGGATAATATGGTTATATTAGATCTAAATACTAGTATCTGTATTGCGAATGCAAATAATGGAATGCAATTCAACATCATTCCAGCTCAACAATACAGGAACGATCAACCATAACGTGGACAATAACGACCAACAAAATAGCATTGGTGTCTTGTTTTGGATAATATCTGTGTTTTGTTTGCCAGATAACAACAAGTAAGTTACTCCTTTACCTTGCGTTTGACACGTCTCTTGGTAACATCAATAGCAGGAGGAGCTGGGGGTGCCTTAACCCGCTTTCGATTACTTGTACGGTACTCAAGCTGATCATCAGGAATACCGTGTAATTCTCGCATGATTTCCTTGCAATATTTCTGGAATACGAAGCCTTTTGCCTCGTCGTGTTTGCGTAATGTCTCAATCAACACGTAATAGGTGTCGTATGCCGTGTAAGCTCCCTCCTTCCAACCTCCGTACTTCTTCTGTCCTTCCTTTGTAAGTGTCCACTTGGCTTCATATGGTTTGGCCTCATCTCCTGTACGTGCGATTTGAGCTCCTGTGTAAGTTGATACAAAGTATTTGCATAATTAACCAAAATGGGGAGGATCGTGATGTTAGTCGCTATGATTTTGAGACACATTACACAGATTTTGAGTGATAACTTACCCCGATTCTTTTTTTTTAATTTCATGATATTTTGCCACTTCTCTCGGCAATTCTCGTATATCATGAGACCAAAAGCTTCGCTAGAAACAGTGCAAAGGATTCGTTCTTTTTTGTCCTGACTCATAGGTTCTTTGTCAGTTGGAAGTCGATAATGACGATACTTGGGGCCCCAGTACTCCAATCCGTGTATGACCGGTAAGTATCGATCCTGGTACCATAGCAAAATGTTCCTGTCATGAGCATGTTTCTTTAAGTTCTCAACAGTATCCGATAAAATATTTGTAATAGTATCTACTGTTGGCAAGGTCCCCATATTGTCGAATAATTCTTGCAAAGTGTCAAAAGAATCTGTGTAAGTTTTTACATGTGATCATGGGTAATTCAAAGACAATATTAACTTGTTCAAAACACAAACCTTGAGCCCTTTTCTTGGCGTTTGACTGAACATCCGTGCAGGCGGCCTTGATTCCATTGTACACAATTCCTGAGTAATCATCGATGAATTCCTCCTTTGAGATAGGCAGATCCACAGCTAGATGAGGAATGATGTCTTCGGCCAACTCCCTTTCCTGGAAAATATCTTCCACAAATTTTGTTTGACGAAATAGGAAAGTTTTGGCAGCTGTCATCGTATGTTGGACAAGGTCATCATTGAGATTTTCCTTTTTGATCTTCCGGTTTGTGGGTATGATTGCCATGGTCGCTGCATTTTTCTCTCGTTCCTTTGCAGCCTCCAATGCACTTTGCATCTTCTCCAATTCCTGCTGAAGTCTCTTCTGTTCCTGTGCCATCTTCTCAAGTTCGCGCTTCTTCTTTGCATCTTCTTTGGCAGCTTTCCGGAGAGCCTCCATTTCCTGTTTGTTCACTGTAACTACTTCAACTCCTCGTCTAGTGCTTACCATGGTTTTTTGGGGTCCTTGTTGCTGGTCGGCCCTGTCCAGGACTTCAGTAGTTGGCGTTCGTTGGTTCATTCGGATTTGGATGTGAGTCCGCGAGTTTTTTTTGTTGCCCATTGCCAAATAAAGAGAAAAGATGTGGGTAAGTATATTGAATGGAAATACAGTTTATAGTTTGCGAATCCAAAATAATGAAGATTTTGACCTAAGTAAACACGATGTGGACTACACGATGGCTCTACTCCGGTTGGTTTGAAAATTTACTCCCCCGGAATGGTTGCTTTATATAGATCTAACGCACCATTGTCAATGGTTGATGTGAAAGTGGGCATTTGGATGTTGCTCCGGAGAAGAAATTAATCTCTTTGTTTGTTATTCTTCAAACCTATCCTGCTTCTGTGTAAATTAACAAGAAATCTATGTAAAATGTTATATGACTTCTGTTGTTTGGAAGTTAATTTCTTCTCCGGAGTATCATTCAATTTCCTTTTTCCCTCCGAAACATGTTTCAAACATGAAAGACTTAGGCACTTGACCGGCTGTCTTTAGAATTTTGGATCAGTTAGACTAGAGTATCTAAATGATTGAAGTGTTGTCTTGCGCGTTGGAGTTCTTTTAAGCCAAGTCGTGCATTTTAAGAGAACCGGCAGGCTCTGTTTATCCAATCGTGTCAACTCCTTCAATTAGTGCTTATGTCTTAAGCGTTGGGTGCCTCTTGGGTATTTACTACTAGGATTCCGTGTACTATCTCAAAATCTGTGTAAATACACACCTATTATTCTGTCCTTCCTTTGGGGTCTTTGTAATTGTCACGTCGTACACCCCTATTGCCTGCATTTTACTAGCAAGAAAATAACGTAGCAATTTCCGTGATTTTTCTTCAGGGATTGAAACAAAGATACATGTTGAATTTACATCTTTCCTGGTAAAATTGCTTAGCCAGTTTCTGTGTAATATTGTATAGGTATGCTAGTCGCTGCCAAGCTTAATATGTAAAAGTACGCACTACAAAAGATTCTGTCAAATAATTACATGATACGAATGGATATCAAACAAGGGTTTTAAGTAATTAGTGCCCAGGTTCTGTTGTTTTTTCACTCGGGAATTCACGTGAATGCTCCTTTTCCAACCAATTACTGAACATTTTTGCCCACTCACTTTTGGGTGCCAACTTCAAATACGCCGACGGATCAGGGTTTCCATGGTCAGGAATCATGCAAATAGGCGAATGGATCGAGGATACTGGAACGAGATGGAATCGTCTTTGGTTTGGACGACCTTCACTGTTCGTCTTTGTTTCCTTCAAGAATGGTTGCAAAATCTGCGATAGTCTCCTTTCCTCTACGTCAGGATTTGGATCCGATGACTCAATAATTGCGTAAATACCCGGGTCATGGAAACTTTCCTCTGGAATATTTTGCAAATTAACAAATATCCAAATTTGTCCGGGTAGAATAACACCATTCCCCCAGTTTATCATGGCCCAATCCCTCCATGGCAAACCCCGATAATGCGGAGACCCTCTGTATATTTGGTCAAAGCGTTTGTGTTCTGTAAAGAGATCAATGGAGATGCTACTCTCTTCTGTTCCAGCAACAACAACATCAGACAAATCTGCGAGGAATGTTTCCAGATCATGTCCAAGTTGAAAATTATCTCTGTTTTTCATTCGCGACTTGACTGTGTAGACCCATTTTCCCTGTGTATTGCAATAAAAGAAACGACAACGCACACCACTATTCTTTATGTCAGATTCTGTGGCAACAGGAAGGATGGTCGACATGTCAGTATCTGAATACATGGAGTACAGATCCTCCTCAATATCATCGTCATCATGATTTCCATCTCCCAACAATGAGGATTCTGAAGAAACATCATCATCTTCGTCTCCGGATTCGATATCATGCTGCTGAGCTGTATTGGATCTTTCTTTATTCCTTTGATATTGACTTTCCATTTCTTCAGTTTTTTGGTAATAACACCATTTCTGTCCACCATCGCGAATTTCCTGTAACCCATGCTCCACGACCCGCATATCATGTATTCGGTCTGCACATTGCTTGTCAAAGGTTTTTGGTCGTCTCTGGGTTCTCTTTGCAGCAGTTTTATCCGGTTTGTGTTGACTCTCATCAGTGGAAGTGTTCACATGGTTAGGGACACCAAAATACAATATATCATCTGCAACATGCAACGATGCATGGAAATTGAAGGTCCGAAACTTCATTCCTGTGTTTCTTTGGCCAATTGTTTTCTCAAGTGCCATTAATTCCCGTACCTTCACCTCAAATCTGTGTATTTCAAATACAGAAATACTGGGTTGCTTTAACCAGGCTTCCCACTGTAACATAGTTTCCAACAGCATTATCCAATTTCTAATTTGATGAATCTGCCCCAAAAGCTTCTTTTGATTACCCCGAGACTCTTCCAAAAGAAGCCTGCGTCCTGCAAAGCACCGAAGAACTGTGCAAAGTATTAGGATGAGACCGGTGTATTCGTTTGCCATTAACTTCCCTTTCATGATTCCTTTCGCGAAGTCCGTCCTAGGAAGATCCCTGTCACTGTTTCGCTTGTAAAATAAACCAAACATCTTGGCTAAAGTGTTAATTTTGGTTGATAACGAACTGCTATTACCTGTCTGTGCAAAAAACATCTTTCTTATGTATTTGTACTTGCCAAGCTGCAACCAATGTAACATTTCAAGTGTACAGGCACCGTGGACACCAAGGTTATTGTGCAGACCAAATCTGACCTTGTACCAAGTATTCTGTACGTATTGCTGAGATATCGCCTTTAGACCATCTTCATCACGGGAATCTACAAGATCTTGTATCATCTTTTGATTTTTCCTGTCATCTCGCCGGTAAGGGTCATCTGTATCGATACTGGGGCAACAACAATATCGACAAAGTTGCTGAACATGTTTCGTACGACTTGTGTAACTACCACAATGTTTATCATGCTCCACCGTGTCACCCTTTATAAATAATACAAAGGGAATAAAATGTACACGATGTGTTGAATCGTTGTATCGGAGGTCCCATTCAAACCCTACTTCCTCAATTTCCCTGTAAGAGGCAAGGAATACATCCAACATTGCGTGGAGATCCTGAGCACTGCATGAATCCAATACTACTTCCTCCTCCAAATCCTGGTTAACATCATCATCATCTTCCTCGTCCTCTTCATCGTTATCACCAGCACCATTCTCCTCATCACCCTCATCATTAATCATTACACATTGTTCGTTTGGTAAAACAGACTCAGTTACAAAATAATTTTTGACATCCATGTGCCCGGATTTGCGAATTTGGTCAATTCCTTTCGTTTCCTCAGCTAAAAATTTTGTAACATACCCAAGTTCTCGCCAGGCACTCTTTCGGTTCCTCGCAATGCCTTTGAATATACCCAATGTAAATTTAAGGGCCTCAATGGGTAACTTGTCATATTGACCCGTAACAGCACCATCCATGTAAAATATAATGGGTAGCAATACATCCCTACGTGGATCCTTGATGAGTCTCTTGTACGTCTCCCTGTATGCAAGTCCAGTGTTAACGTCAGATATATGGGAAAAATGTTCAGGAGGTGGAGCGAAAGGATCATTGTCGTGGAATAGATAGTCAGATTGACAAATCCTGGGGTCTGTCAACAGGGATTGGACTTGCCATTTGAAGTCATGGACAACCAAATCAACACAAGCACGACTATGTGGTAGGGTAATTGACCGGGATAACTTTGGTGAAGAATTATTCAAATGATACCTCTTCTTCATGTTAACCAATAACGATTTCTGGGTAACCACTTTAGCAGCATCCAAATTATTTACATGCCACTTGTAAATAAAGTCATACAAATTCAAAGGTGCTCGGGCTTTGGCTAATACTTCCAGAAGCTCAATGCCGGCACAGTCTTCAGCAGTCAGGGAACATCGATTCTGGTAGGAAGCATCGGAGTACTTGCGAAAGTCCTCCAATATCTCTGTATCACCGAAGGTAGCTTCATGTATATTGTCATTATTGGTTCCCATGTCATCATTTACAAAGGATTCGTTGCTCGTGTTCGTCGTGTTGGATTCAAAAATATCATCGTTTACAAAGGAATTGGATGTGCTTGTACGAGTATATTCTTGAGTATTTACACAAGAATCATTGGAGTCGTCATCATCATCATCAAAATCAGGATAAAACATGGGAGAATCCGTGGAACCATTAACACAAGAACTGTCACCAAAGTGCGAAGAATCAGGTGATCCAGTAACATTGGCATCACCCAAATAGTTCTCGTTGCTGTCGTTATTACCCAAGTCACTTGTATCTTCCATAGGCCTTTTCTGTGGGAGATTAGATGATAACTCGTTATCCGACAACCCATAAAAGAGGTTCTTACACCTTACATTACTCTTATACTTGAAGTGACAAAGATAGTATCTCCTAGCAGAGAAAGTCCGGTTGCAGAAACGACAGCTAACATTAGAATTGTTGATACTCATGGTCAAGAAGACAGGGAGGTCCTTAGTACACGAACAAGTTACATGAATACCGGACAAGAAGCAGGGTCAAAATGTAATCCACTTGGTGACATCCTACTACTCGTTCCTTCTATTCACAACCAACTAACAATTAATAGAATAAGTGATAACCGGCACATGATATCCATCATTGGAACACATAAACCAATACAATTAGAGATATCATCGTGTGATAGACAGCAGCCAGTATTTGGTATCGTGTTGTTGGCATCAAATAAAGAAAATAAGATAGTCAAAACCGATCTGGGTAACGTATTTAAACAGATTTCGTGTAAGTAGAAAGGGGTGGCATGCATGATTACTGAAAATCTGATTAACATTACATAATTAAAAAAAACGTGTTACAAAATATTTAGCTATGCGGTACTGTAAATGCTATATTAGAGAAACTAAAAGATTTGTGTTATGTAAAATATCCCGGGCATGGCAGATATCTCTGTAACCCTTACAGAGAAATTCTGCCATACGTAGGGTGCTCTTCTCTGATGTACCGGTAGTCTACTACTACTAGCTAATAGTACTATTAGTAAATTTTCACCTAATCACTAACTCTATCCCTGAAAATAATTACTAAGTACTGGTAGCACTCTTCCGAAAAAAGCTAAGATTAGATTACGTCGGTTTCATGTAAGGTCAACCTTACAACTCAGTCACTGGTGGTGGAACGACAGCTACTAGCTAGTACTACTGTACTACTAGGAAGAATGCACGTGCATGAGACGAATCTCATAGCTCGTCCTCGAGTTGACGTTCAGGTACACTCAGACGACTTTGAGTACGATAGAGCTCCCTCTTAACAGTTCCATCGTTGTGGTAAGGCATCGCATGATGCAATGTTTGAGTATTGTCCCAAATGATAACATCTCCGACATTCCAGGCATGAAAATAGGTGTAAGATGGAGAAGTCGCATGCATCAGGAGCATATCCAGCAGAGCCCTTCCAGCTTCGGGCGATTCCAAACCTCCCACCTTCATGTGTGGTGATCCAACATAAAGCTGAGGTCCCCCGTCAAGCGAATGAAAATCCAATATAGGATGTTTAGCATCTGGAAATCCAGCCAGATCTTCTTCGGAACCTTTGGCAAAATCCGCAATATCTCTGACAGACGCTTCGATGTAAGTCTTTTCTGCCCGCTCCAGAAGTGGTCTAGAGATGGTGGCCCTTGCCGCTCGAAGGTCCGCAAAGCCCGTTTCCCCACCTTCTGGAGGATTTGCCTGAGCGTGCAGGATGGAAAGAATATTATGTTTCGGTCTGAGCCAGAACTGTCCATCCTGATGCCAGTAGGCCCCAAAACGGAAAGGCCCCTTCCAAGTGCCATCGGCCCAAAAGTTGGTAATGCGTTGAATAGCTGGATGAAAGGGTTCTGGGTCCTTGCCTTCAAAACTAGAG
>Ga0210030_1003295_pt1 | contig 10709 bp, 9 predicted proteins | sample CryGeymeta201523_FD_183986 | JGI IMG/M metagenome (GOLD analysis project Ga0210030, IMG submission 183986) | Groundwater microbial communities from Crystal Geyser aquifers in Utah, USA - Crystal Geyser metaG 2015-23 (SPAdes) (version 2) | ecosystem: Environmental > Aquatic > Deep subsurface >...
CGTTGGACTGCTCGGCTGCAGCGGCGCTGATCTGCGCCATGATGTCGCTGACTTTTCTGACCGACGCCACGATCTCGTTCATGGTGTCACCGGCGTTTTGCACCAGCTTCGAGCCTGAGTCGACCTTTTCAACCGACGCGTTGATCAGCGCCTTGATTTCCTTGGCCGCGTCGGCGCTGCGCCCGGCCAAGCTTCGCACCTCAGAGGCCACCACCGCAAAGCCGCGACCCTGCTCACCGGCGCGCGCGGCTTCCACCGCCGCGTTGAGCGCCAATATGTTGGTCTGGAACGCGATGCCGTCAATCACGCTGATGATGTCGGCAATCTTGCGCGAGCTGTGGTTGATCTCGTTCATGGTGGTCACCACTTCACCGACCACGGCACCACCGCGCGCGGCCACCTCGGCGGCGCTGGCGGCCAGCTGGTTGGCCTGACGCGCCGAATCAGCCGAATGCTGCACCGTGCCGGTGAGCTGCGCCATGCTGCTGGCGGTGCTTTGCAGGTTGCTGGCGGTTTGTTCGGTGCGCTGGCTCAAATCCTGGTTGCCGCTGGCGATTTCGGCGCTGGCGGTGCTGATGCTTTCAGCCGCCTCGCGCACCTGTAACAAGGCGTTGAGGTAGCGCCCGCGCAGATGCTCGGTCTCGCCCACCAGCACGCCAATCTCATCGCGCCGGGCGGACTGGAACGCCTGCGTCAAATCACCGTGCGCGACGGCCGTCACGGCCGCAGTCAATTCGCCCAACGGTTTGCTCACCGCCCGGTGCACCGCAAAATACAAGCCGACGCCAAGCAGCAGCGCAGTGGCCGCCAACAACGCCCAGATGATGCGCATGTTGGTCCAGAACTGCGCCATCGCCTCGGCGGCGCTCACCTCGGCCACCAGCCACTGGTTACCCACTTCGGTTTTGTGAAACACCGCCCAGCGCTTGCCGCTAGCGGTGCCCAGTAACGACGGTACGTCAGGGAGCTGCCCTTCCTGTTGCGCCGTCAGGGTAGAGAGAAACTTTTCAGCCTGCGGGTAAGTTTCCAGCACCTTTTTGCCCTTGGCGGTGGGATGCACCAGAAAACGCGCCTCGGCGGGCGCACCCTTGGACTCGATCAGGTAAGCGCCACCGGTGTCAAAAAAACGCACCTCGGAAATTTGCTTCTCCAGCGAAGCCTGTTGCAAGGAGATGTCGTTACCGATAAAAAAAATGCCGATCACAGTACCGCTGCTGTCCTTGATCGGCTCGTAATGCGTCATGTAAGGCGTGCCAAACAGGATCGCCGGGCCGGTGTAGCTTTGCCCGGCCAGCATCAGCTTGTGTGCCGGATGCGCGGTGCCCAGCAGCGTGCCCATGGCACGCGAGCCGTCCTGTTTTTTCAGCGAGGTGGAGACCCGCTCGAAATCGTCACCCTTGCGGGCAAACACGGTGGCGACACCGCCGGTGTCCTTGTTGAACTTGTCGACGGCGCCAAAGTCGTTGTTGACCGGCACACCAAAGCTGAGCACCTCACCGGTGTCCTTGTTGTAGCCTGGCAGGGGGTCAAATTCGTGGCGAAACCTGGGAAAATTGCGCTGCGCCATTTCACGGTTGGTGTGGTCTGCCGCGTCGGCCACCGACACCACGCCAAAGATCCGCTCGGAGATAGCCGACAGACGCATGGCCTGCGTGCTGCGCCATTCCAGCACTGCAATGGCCACGCCCACCATTAACAGCACCAGCGCCAGCCCGAGCAGGGACCACACCGACAAGTGACGCGCGACCAGTTGGTGCGGGGCTTTAGGCTGGGTCATACGAGTTCTCCAAAAAAACGGTTGAACAGGCGTCTGGACAACTCAGGATTTGCCCAGCGCCGGGTAATCGGTATAGCCTTTGGCACCACCGCCGTAATAGGTGCTGCGGTCGCCCTCGTTGAAAGGCTTGTTACGGCGCAGACGCTCGACCAGATCAGGGTTGGCGATGAATGGTCGGCCAAAGGCCACCAGGTCGGCGCCTTCGCGCACCACCTGCTCGGCCAGCGGCTTGTCCAGACCATTGTTGACCACCCAGGCGCCCCGGCCACCGGCAGCGCGGTAGGCCCGGCGCAAACCGGTGTAGTCAAACGGGCGATCAGGTAACTCACGCGGACCGCCGGTGGCGCCTTCAATGATGTGGATGTAGGCCAGGTTGTACGCCGCCAGCTCGCGCACCACGTAGTCAAACAGCGGTTGCGGGTCGGGGTCGAACGCGTCGTTGGCCGGCGTCACCGGTGACAGGCGGATGCCGACACGGCCCGCGCCCACGGCGTCGGTCACGGCACGCACCACTTCGAGCGGGAAGCGAGCACGGTTTTCAATACTGCCGCCAAAGTCGTCGCGGCGCTGGTTGGAGCCACTCTTGAGAAACTGGTCGAGCAGGTAGCCGTTGGCGCCATGAATTTCAACGCCGTCAAAACCGGCAGTGTCGACCGCATTGCGCGCTGCTGCAGCATAAGCGTGCACGATGTCGGGCAACTCGTAGGCTTGTAGCGCGCGCGGCTCGGATGTTTCGACAAACTCCGGCACGCCGCCCTTGAGCAGTACGGTCTTGGTCTTGGCGGTGATGGCCGACGGCGCCACCGGTTTGCCACCGCCGGGCTGCAGGCTGGTGTGCGAGACACGGCCCACGTGCCAGAGCTGGCAGACGATTTTGCCGCCCGCGGCGTGCACGCTGTGCGTCACCTGTTTCCAGGCCTCGACCTGTTCCTCGGCGTACAAGCCGGGCACGTCGGCATAACCCTGGCCTTGTTGGCTGATCGCTGTGGCTTCGGTGATGAGCAGCCCGGCGCTGGCGCGCTGCGCGTAGTACTGCGCCATCAGCGCGGTGGGCACCGCGTCTGGCGCGCGGTTGCGCGTGAGTGGCGCCATGACGATGCGGTTGGCCAGGTGCAAGTCACCGGCGGTCACCGGGTCAAATAACGTAGCTTTCAAGTGCGGCATGATCAATCCTTGTGATGTTGTGGCTGGCCTCAGCGCGACAGTTTATAAACCGAGGTACCGGCCAGCAAGTTGGGCAGCCAGCGTACCACTCCACCGGCCTGAATACCAAAGTCGTCGAGCACCTTCAATCCACAGGCCTGCGCCAGCACGCCGAGGTCGGCGTGGGTACCGACGCGAATATTGGGCGTGTCGTACCACTGGTAGGGCAAGCGGCGCGTCACCGGCATGCGCCCGGACAGCACGCTCAAGCGATTGGGCCAGTGGGCGAAGTTGGGGAAGGCGACGATGCCCACCTGACCCACGCGCACCGTCTCGCGCAGCATGACCTCGGCGTTGCGCAGGTGTTGCAGCGTGTCAATCTGCAGCACCACGTCAAACGAAGCGTCGCCAAACATCGACAGGCCTTCGTCGAGGTTGAGCTGGATCACGTTGACGCTGCGCTGCACGCAGGCGAGCACATTGGCGTCGCTGATCTCGATGCCGTAGCCACTGCAGCCGCGTGTTTGCTGCAGATAGGCCAGCATGGCACCGTCGCCACAACCCAGATCAAGCACCCGCGCGCCGCGTGGCACCAGCTCGGCCAGCGCCTGCTGGGTCAGGTTCACCGCGCTGCTGGCAGCCACCGCAGCGCTCATGACTGGCTCCCCAGCGCTCGCAAAACGCTATCAAAATAAGACCGAACTACGCCCATATAACGGGGGTCATCGAGCAAAAAGGCATCATGCCCGTGCGGTGCGTTGATCTCGGCGTAAGTCACATCACGCTTGTTGTCAAGCAGTGCTTTGACGATTTCGCGGCTGCGCGCCGGGGCAAAGCGCCAGTCGGTGGTGAAACTCACCAGCAGAAACTTGGCGCTGGCGCGCGCCAGCGCCTGGCTCAAATTGCCGCTGTAGGCGCGCGCCGGGTCAAAGTAGTCCAAGGCCCGGGTGATCAGCAGATAGGTGTTGGCGTCAAAGTACTCGGCAAACTTGTCGCCTTGGTAGCGCAGGTAGCTCTCAATCTGGAATTCAGCTTCCAGCGTGCTGTAAAAGAAATTGCGCTCGGCCTCGCTTTGCGTCGCTGCGATGAGTTTGCGACCGAATTTGGCGTTCATCACGTCGTCGCTCAGGTAGGTGATGTGACCAATCATGCGGGCGATGCGCAAGCCGCGTTTGGGTACCGTGCCGTGCTGGTAAAAGTTGCCGCCGTGGAAGTCGGGGTCAGTCTGGATGGCGCGCCGGGCGACCTCGTTGAAGGCGATGTTTTCAGCGGTCAGATTGGGCGCGCTGGCGATCACCACCGCGTGGCACACGCGCTCTGGATATTGCAGTGCCCAACTCAAAGTTTGCATGCCACCCAAGGACCCACCCATCACGGCGGCCAGCGTCCGGATGCCCAGCGCGTCGAGCAGCCGCGCCTGCGCGTTGACCCAGTCTTCGACGGTGACCACCGGAAAGTCTGCACCATAGACTTGGCCGGTCGCCGGGTTGACGTGCATCGGCCCGGTCGAACCAAAGCACGAGCCCAGGTTGTTGACACCGATGACAAAAAATTTGTTGGTGTCGAGCGGCTTGCCCGGGCCAATCATGTTGTCCCACCAGCCCTCTGACTTGTCCTGGCCAGGATAAATACCGGCAACATGGTGCGAGGCGTTCAGGGCATGGCAAATCAGCACCGCATTGCTTTTGTCCGCGTTGAGCGTGCCATAGGTTTCATAGCTCAGGCTGTAGCCATGCAGCGAAGCCCCACTTTGCAGCGGCAAAGCCCCGGCAAACTGCATGGATTGGGGTGTGGCGATCAGTTGCATCAAAAAAACCCGGATCCGCTAAAGGCAAAACCGGGTGGGCTGGCATCTTTAGCGGCACTTGTTATGCGCCCGCAATTCTGGCAAATCGGCGCGGGTGAAGTATAGCAACGACACTCACGTCACCAGCATCCACAGCCCCAAGCTCAAAAAAATGGCAGCTGGCACCCGACGCGCCACGATGTGTTTGGCGGTCGTGTGATACCGTTACTCTCTTTGCATTTGGAGGTGAAAAATGAAACGCTGGTTTTGGATGGTGGCAGTTGTGTTGCTGCTCAGTGGCTGCGGCTACAACGATTTTCAACGGCTTGACGAACAAACCAAGTCGGCCTGGAGCGAGGTGCTCAATCAGTACCAGCGCCGTGCTGATCTGGTGCCCAATATTGTCGCCACCGTCAAGGGCGAGGCCAACTTCGAGCAGGAAACGCTGACCAAGGTGATCGAAGCCCGCGCCAAGGCCACGTCGATCCAGGTCACACCCGAGACGCTCAACGATCCGCAAGCATTCAGCAAGTTCCAGGCGGCGCAGGGCGAGTTGGGCTCGGCGCTGAGCCGCCTGATGGTCACCGTCGAACAGTACCCCAACCTCAAGGCAAACCAGGGCTTTAGCGACCTGCGGGTCCAGCTTGAAGGCACCGAGAACCGCATCACCGTGGCGCGTAACCGCTACATCCAGGCGGTGCAGGACTACAACGTGCTGGCGCGCAGCTTCCCCAGCAACCTCACCGCCATGGTCTTCAGCTACAAGCCCAAAGAGAACTTCTCGGTACAAAACGAAGCAGCCATCTCGGCGCCGCCCACGGTGGACTTCAACAAGAAATGATGGCCTGGCTGGCCCGCGCTTTTACCGCGTGGGCACTCTTTTTGGGCTTAGCGCAGGCCCAGCTGGCGGTACCGGCATTAACCGGCCACGTCGTCGACACCGTTGGCGTACTGCAGGACGCTGCGCGCCAGGCGCTCGAAGCCAAACTCTCTGCCTTTGAGCAAGCCAAGGGCTCCCAAATCGTGGTGCTGGTGGTGCCGACCACGCAACCCGAAGACATTGCCAGCTACGCCAACCGGGTTGGCAACACCTGGAAGATCGGCCGCAAAGACGTCGGTGACGGGGTGCTGCTGATTGTCGCCGTCAACGACCGCAAGCTGCGCATCGAGGTGGCCAAAACACTCGAAGGGGCGATCCCCGATCTGGCCGCCAAGCGCATCATCGACCAAGGCATCACACCGCGCTTTCGCCAAGGCGATTACGCCGCGGGTTTGAGCGTTGGCACCGGCCAGATCATGGCACTCATCAAAGGCGAGGCGCTGCCTGAGCCAGTGCCAAGTCAGGGCTCACGCGACAGTGGCAAAGCGGGATTTGACTGGACCGAGTTTGCCGTATTCATGTTTTTTGCTGTGCCGGTGCTTGGCACCGTGGTCAAAAAGATTTTTGGCGCGCGCCTGGGTTCGCTGTTGGCAGGCGCTTTTGCCGGCGGCATGGCGTTTTGGTTGACCACCAGTCTGCTGATCGCCGGTGCAGCGGGCGTTGCCGGACTCTTGTTTACGCTGCTGTCCAACAGCACCCCACCGCGCCGGAGCGGCACCAGCGGCGGCTTTGGCGGTGGCTTTGGCGGCGGTCATGGGGGCGGGTTCGGCGGCGGCGGCTTCAGCTCGGGTGGTGGTGGCGATTTTGGTGGCGGTGGCGCCTCAGGAGGCTGGTGATGCTGACCCAATTGAAACGGCTTTTCAAGCACCGCTGGCACGGCGACGCTTTGCGCCAACAGGTGCCACCGGTCCTGTTGGAACGGCTGGCGCAAGAAGTGCGGCACAGCGAGCGCCAGCACAGCGGCGAAATCCGCATCGTGGTCGAAGCAGGCTTGCCTTTTAGCTACCTGTGGCGTGACGACGCGCTGGCGAACATCCTGCGGGATCGGGCGCTGGCGCTCTTTGGCAAGCTGCGCGTCTGGGACACCGAACACAACAACGGCGTGCTGATCTACCTGCTGCTGGCCGAACGCCGCATTGAAATCGTCGCCGACCGTGGGCTCAACGGCCAGGTCGACCCAGGCGCTTGGCAACAGTTGCTTGAATCGATGCGTGGCGCCTTCCAGGCGGGAAACTTCGAGCGCGGGTTGATGCAAGCCGTGCAGCGGGTTTCCGCGCTGCTGATCACGCACTACCCGCTTCAGGAAGGGCAGCACAATCCCAACGAACTGCCGGACGCGCCAATAATGCGCTGAACGTCCTGCCACGGTTGGGCACCAGATACAAAAAAACCCGCACTGGCGGGTTTTTTGGCGGAAAACGCAGCGTCAACAGCTTACTTCTTGCCCCGGTATTTACGCAACGCCGCGATCTGTGCCGCCATGACGGCCAGTTCCGACGTGGCTTTGGCCAGGTCGAGGTCAGTCTTGGCATTCTTGATCGCTTCTTCGGCCAGGCGTTTGGCTTCGTTGGCCTTTTCGTCGTCCAGGTCTTTGCCCCGAATGGCGGTGTCTGACAATACCGTCACACCGGTGGGTTGCACTTCAAGAATGCCGCCAGCGACAAAGACAAACTCTTCCGAGCCGTCGGCCATCTCAATGCGCACCGAGCCAGCCTTGATGCGGGTAATCAGGGGCGTGTGGCGCGGGTAAATGCCCAGCTCACCGGCCTCGCCAGGCAAGGCGACAAAACGCGCTTCACCCGAGAAGATCGACTCTTCGGCACTGACCACATCAACGTGAATCGTGTTCATACATTTCCTCATCAGTTGGGGACAGCGCTGAAGATCTGTCCCGCAATGTCTCAGACTTTCTTCGCCTTTTCAAACGCTTCGTCGATGGTGCCGACCATGTAGAACGCTTGTTCGGGCAGGTGGTCGCATTCACCGGCGACGATCATCTTGAAGCCGCGGATGGTCTCAGCCAAGGACACATATTTGCCCGGGGTGCCGGTAAACACCTCGGCCACGTGGAACGGCTGCGACAAGAAGCGCTGAATCTTGCGGGCGCGTGCCACCGTAAGCTTGTCTTCAGGGGCCAACTCGTCCATCCCCAGAATGGCAATGATGTCGCGCAATTCTTTGTAGCGTTGCAGCGTGCCTTGCACCGCACGGGCGGTTTCATAGTGGTCCAGGCCGACCACGTTCGGGTCGAGCTGGCGGCTGGTCGAGTCCAGCGGGTCCACAGCAGGGTAAATACCCAGCGAAGCGATGTCGCGGCTCAACACCACGGTGGAGTCCAAGTGGGCGAAGGTGGTGGCGGGCGACGGATCGGTCAAGTCGTCGGCCGGCACGTACACGGCCTGGATGGACGTGATGGAGCCAACCTTGGTCGAGGTAATACGCTCTTGCAAGCGACCCATTTCTTCGGCCAGCGTCGGCTGGTACCCCACGGCGGAAGGCATACGCCCCAACAGCGCGGACACTTCGGTACCGGCCAGGGTGTAGCGGTAGATGTTGTCGACAAAGAACAGCACGTCCTTGCCTTCGTCGCGGAACGACTCGGCAATGGTCAGACCGGTCAGCGCCACGCGCAAACGGTTGCCCGGGGGCTCGTTCATCTGGCCATAGACCATGGCCACTTTGGATTCGCCCAGGTTGTCCTTGTTGACGACGCCCGAGTCCATCATTTCATGATAGAAGTCGTTGCCTTCACGGGTACGCTCACCGACACCGGCAAACACCGACAAGCCGCTGTGCGCCTTGGCAATGTTGTTGATCAATTCCATCATGTTCACGGTTTTGCCGACGCCGGCACCGCCGAACAGGCCGACCTTGCCGCCCTTGGCGAACGGGCAAACCAGGTCGATCACCTTGATACCGGTTTCCAGCAGCTCTTGAGACGGGCTCAGCTCGTCATAGACCGGTGCTTTGCGGTGGATAGACATTTGCAGTGCTGCGTTGACGGGGCCGCGCTCGTCGATCGGGTTGCCCAGCACGTCCATGATGCGGCCCAGCGTGGCGGTACCGACCGGCACCTGGATTGAGTTGCCAGTGTTTGACACCATCAGGCCACGGCGCAATCCGTCTGAAGATCCCAGCGCAATGGTGCGGACAATGCCGTCACCCAACTGCTGCTGCACTTCAAGCGTCAGGCTGGAGCCTTCGAGCTTGAGCGCGTCGTAAATATGAGGCATGTGGTCACGCGGAAACTCCACGTCAACCACAGCGCCGATGCACTGAACAATCTTGCCTTGGACGGCAGCGTTGGTGTTTGCTTGAGCCATTTGCTTGTTGCTCCAATAAATTAAATCTTGCTAATTCGCCAGGGGTGGGTCAGGCCGCGATTGCCGCTGCGCCCGACACGATTTCCGACAATTCTTTGGTAATGGCAGCCTGGCGGGTCTTGTTGTAGACCAGCTTGAGTTCACCAATCACATTGCCTGCGTTGTCAGTGGCCGCCTTCATGGCAACCATGCGCGCAGCGTGCTCAGAAGCCATGTTCTCGGCAACCGCCTGGAACACCAACGCTTCAACGTAGCGGACGATCAAGTCGTCAATGACCGACTGCGCGTCGGGCTCGTACAGGTAGTCCCAGCCGTGCTTCTGGCCAGTGGCTGCCTCGCTGGCGCGGGCGTCTTCTTTCATCTGCAAGGCGCTCAGGGGCAGCAGTTGCTCCATCACCACCTCTTGCTTCATCGTGTTGATGAAACGGGTGTAGGTCAGGTAGACGGCGTTGAGTTCGCCTTTGGCGTACGCATCCAGCAAGACCTTGACCGGGCCGATCAGGCGCTCCAGGTGCGGCCGGTCCCCCAGCTGCGTCACCTGGGCTACCACCTTGGCGCCAATGCGATTGAGAAAACCCAAGCCCTTGTTGCCCACCGCGACCGCCTGCACATTGACACTCTGACTCTGCAGGTCGCGCAGCGTGTTGGTGACGCCGCGCAACACGTTGGTGTTGAGGCCGCCGCACAAGCCTTTGTCTGTGGTCACCACAATCATGCCGGCTGACTTGGCGTCGTTGCGCTTCATGAACGGGTGCACGTACTCGGGGTTGGCGTGGCCCAGGTGGGACGCAATGTTGCGCACTTTCTCAGCATACGGCCGGGCGGCGCGCATGCGATCTTGGGCTTTACGCATCTTGGAGACAGAAATCATCTCCATGGCCTTGGTGATCTTCTTCGTGCTTTCGAAGTTGGCGATCTTGCCGCGTATTTCCTTGCCGGTTGCCATATCAGTCTCCTAATCTAGTTGAGGTGACTTCAGGCAAACGTTTTCTTGAACGCAGCGACAGCGGTGTTGAGTTCGGCTTCGGCGTCCTTGTCCATGGCGCGGGCGGCTTCCAGTTTGGCGAGCAGCGCAGCGTGCTTGTCCTTCAGGTAACCGTGCAGACCGTGTTCAAACGACAGCACCTTTTTCAGGTCAACATCATCCAGATAACCCTTGTTCACGGCAAACAGCGTCGCCGCCATGATCGAAATCGGATACGGGCTGTACTGCGGTTGCTTGAGCAACTCGGTCACGCGGGCACCGCGGTCAAGCTGCTTGCGGGTGGCTTCGTCCAGGTCGGAGGCAAACTGGGCAAACGCCGCCAGTTCGCGGTACTGCGCCAGGTCGGTACGGATACCGCCAGAGAGCGCCTTGATCAGCTTGGTTTGTGCTGCACCACCGACGCGAGACACCGAAATACCAGCGTTGATGGCGGGGCGGATACCAGCGTTGAACAGCGAGGTTTCCAGGAATATCTGGCCGTCAGTGATCGAGATGACGTTGGTCGGCACGAACGCCGACACGTCACCGGCTTGCGTTTCAATGATCGGCAAAGCCGTCAACGAACCGGTCTTACCTTTGACCGCACCTTTGGTGAAGTCTTCAACGTACTTGGCGTTGACGCGCGCGGCGCGCTCAAGCAAACGGCTGTGCAAATAGAACACGTCGCCAGGGTAGGCTTCACGGCCTGGTGGGCGACGCAACAGCAAAGACACCTGGCGATACGCCACGGCTTGCTTGGACAGGTCGTCATAGACGATCAGGGCGTCTTCGCCACGGTCGCGAAAGTATTCGCCCATCGTGCAGCCAGAATAAGC
>Ga0210030_1003297_pt1 | contig 10704 bp, 10 predicted proteins | sample CryGeymeta201523_FD_183986 | JGI IMG/M metagenome (GOLD analysis project Ga0210030, IMG submission 183986) | Groundwater microbial communities from Crystal Geyser aquifers in Utah, USA - Crystal Geyser metaG 2015-23 (SPAdes) (version 2) | ecosystem: Environmental > Aquatic > Deep subsurface >...
GCATGGGCTCACCTCTTGCGCCGAGACGGCCAGAAGGCGGGAGTGTGAGCGCGGTAGCGCGCATATTCCTCGCCGAAACGGGCTTCCGTCTCGCGCTCTTCGACCCGCGCCAGGCGCGCATAGATCAGCAACAGCACCGGAAACATGAACAAGGTGATAAGGGTCGGCCATTGCAGCAAAAAGCCGAACATCACCAACACAAAGGCGACATATTGCGGATGACGGATGTGCGCGTAAGGGCCGTTCGTTGCCAGTTCGTTGCGCTGTACCGCCCGGTAGAGTACCGGCCACGCCTTGGCCAACAGCCAGAAGCCGCCCAGGATGAAGAACATGCTGAGCAGATGGAATGGCCCAAAGTGCGGGTTGGCGCGCCAGCCGAACATCATTTCCAGCAAATGCCCGGCATCGTGCGAGAGCCAATTTATTTCAGGAAACCTTTCCGTAAGCCAGCCGGATAAAAAGTAAATCGTTAGCGGAAAGCCGTACATCTCGGTGAACAGCGCCACGATGAAGGCCGAATAAAGCCCCAATGTGCGCCAGTCGCGCGGCGATTGCGGCTTGAAAAAACTGAAGGCAAACAGGATAAAAATCGCCGAGTTGATGATTACCAGCGACCACAGGCCGTAAGCATTCTCTGCAGGATTCATTTTTCACTCCTCCCGGAATGCTCGTTATGCCCTCCGTGTCTGCGGTGCATGAACAGATGCATCAACGGACAGGCGAGCAACAGCAGGAACGGCAACACGCCGAGCAGGTGGGCGCGGTGTTCGCTCAACAGAAAAAAGGCGGCGATCGCCAGAAACGCGAGCAATATCCAGTTGTATCCGCGCGGTGCGGGAGGGGTGTTGTACCCGCCATACTCATCATTTGCCATCATGCTTTCCCTTCGGGTTATGAAAACTGAAGTTTCAAATTCAGAATGTTATTCCAGCAACCATTTAAAACTTCTTGGTGAAGGATCGCCGCTCAAGCCTATCCGCAATTCCACTGCTGCCGGTTGTGGAACAATGGCTTTGAAGCGCAGCATGCCTTTGCGGTGGTGGCCTCCCGGCGGCGCACCTTCCCATTCCGATGGCATGTATTGCTTGCCATCCGCGATGAGCGCGGCAGATTTGGCCAGATCATCTCCCAGGGGCTGGGTATGTGTTTCCAGTACCACTTCAAAATCCAATGTTTTCGCTTCGTTACGGATGGCTTGCAAGGTGGCGGTAACTTTTATTCCCCGTTCGTTGCTTATTTGCGGGGCATATCCCATCTCCGCAGCCTCGCCATCTTGCGCGTAGGGGAAAATGATCGTTGCCGCAAGAACCCATCCGATCAAGAATTGATTTCGCATTTTTTATGCTCCTGGACAGCTTTGATAACCATAGACGCGACATACAGCAGACCTGCGGCGTTGAACGCCAGGCCAACCCAGAACAGCTCGATCTGGTATTCCGCAACGACAGTGAGAAATCCGGTGATGCCCAGAATGGGCACAATGTTTACAGCGTAATGCGCACAGCAGGAAATCATTGCCGCCGTAGAGGTCGTGCCGGATACCGCGACCACCTTGCCCGAAGCGCCGTGTTGCCCGACAAGGTTTTTGAGGTGGATGAAGAGTCCGACCTGGATGCCGAAGCCCAAGGCGAGCGGCACGATGAAATACCAGAATGCGGCGAACTGATCGAGGGCGAAGTCCATCCCGGAAATCAGACCTACCACAATAAAATAGATGGCGAGCAATAGCGCAAGTGCTCCCGTCCCGAATTGGATAGGTCTGATGAATATTGACTGTATCTCCTCAGACGGCTGTCGATTCAAGTTGAACTCCTCTCAATTTTTTCGGCTATGTCACTGTTAAATAGTGGTGGTCACGCAACCCTTATGGATACAGGGAATCGAAAGCTAATGTAAAAATACAACCCATTGATTATTAGATATAATTTTAATTGCGGGTTTTACTTCAACAATTAACTGTGTCATAGCCATTTTTTCTGTGTTCGGGGCTGACAATTCCAAACCTATCCATTCCTTGATGAACGCATCCCTTTGCGCTATCAATGTGCGTGGGTATCATCTTCATGCTGGTGATCATGCGGTGCAGCATTCTCTGGCGCGGGACTATCGCCGTGCCCTGCGCCATGTTCATGGGTGCGCCCCACCATCTCCGCCTGCGGCAAAGACATCACCCCCAGGCCATGCCGGTAAACCAGCTCCCCGCCATGCCATGCGGTGCTGGCGACCAGCATCCATGCCGCGATCGCCGCACCGACGAACGGCCATGCGGGCGTGGCATCCACTTTATGTTTCCATGCATCCCAGCCTGCCAGCAGCAACAGCACTGCCAAGGTGGCCCAGGCCCAGGCACGATGCAGCAGCATCGCAGCATGTCCTGCCTCATCATGATTGACCGAATTGGAAGCCAGCCAACCCAGGGCGACAGTCGGCAAGGCTGCCAGTGCGCCCAGCCACAAAGTGGTATGCGCGAGCACCGCACAGAGGGCGGCGTAGCGTGGCCGCACCTCCGACACGTTTGTAGGAGCCAGCTTGCTGGCGAATGGCTTCGCGGCTGAAGCCGCTCCTACGGCGGAGGGCTTCGCCACACTGTGTCGTGGCCGCTCACGCAGCAGCATTGCCGCCAAGTGAAAGAATGCCGACATGGTGATCAGCGCGACCGGGAAATGCACGAATAGCGGATGCAAATTTGAAATGACCTGGATCATGCCAATCTCCTATGGCAAAAATATGGGGTACTCATTGCTGCATTACTCGACGGAAAATACATATGGCTCCCTTCCGTTCTTCGGTACCGCATAAATCGTCAGCGTGCCTTGCTTCATCTCGCCCATGCCCGGCGAATTCATCGGCATGCCGGGCGCGCTGATGCCGATCAGGTCGGGTTTTTCCTTAAGCAGTTTGCGGATGGCAGCGACCGGCACATGACCCTCGACCACATAGCCGCCGACCAGCGCGGTGTGGCAACTCGCGATGTGATCCATGCCATACCGCTTCTTGATAGCACTCATGTCCTGCTCGTCCACGGTCTTTACTTCAAAGCCGTTTTCGCGCAGATAGTCCACATACTTCTCGCAGCAGCCGCAGGTCGGGCTTTTGTAAACGGTCACTGCGGTGGCAGCGAGTGCCGTTCCCGCACAGAACAAAGCGAGCATCAGGGTGAGCAGCAATCGTTCAAGCATTTTCATGTCATTCCTTTCCTACGTTGAAATCATCAGGGATGTTTTTTGCGCGAACGGCTTTAAGCACCGTAAATGCCTCGCGCAACACATGTAATGCAGAATGCAAAAAGAGTGCGGCAAGCGCTAACCCAATGAGGATGTCAGGCCAACCTGAATAGGTGAGCCATACCCCAAGAGCCGCAAACAGCACTGAGATGTTGGCAATGATGTCGTTGCGGGAACACAGCCAAACCGAACTCATATTGATGTCGTCCGCACGATGCCGCCAGAGCAGAAAAAAGCATGTGCTGTTTGCGGCAAGTGCCAGCAAGCCGATTGCCCCGATAGCCTCGTACACAGGGAGCTGCGGGAATGCGCTCCGGTATATCGCCTGCCCAAGCACGAATAAACCGAAGGCCGCCATGATGCCCCCTTTGAGCAGAGCTGCCTTGGCTTTCATGGCCGCGCCGAGCGCCACGACGTACAGGCTGAACCCATACACCAATGCATCACCCAGCATATCCAGCGAATCCGCCACCAGCGAAACCGAATTCCCGAGCAGCCCTGCCGTGAGTTCGACGACGAACATGAGGGCATTGATAGCCAGCACTATTTTGAGTGTCGAGCTTTGACGATCACGTAGTGCATCGAGTTCGCATGATTTGTCGCTGCAACAATTAGCCATTACTTATCTCCAATTAGGGTTGGTCATCTGATTTCTCGGCTTTTGACCAGCGCATAGATCACCGGAATCACGACCAGCGTCAGCACCGTCGAGGAAATCATGCCGCCGACCATCGGTGCGGCGATGCGGCGCATCACTTCGGAACCTGTACCGCTGCCCCATAGAATCGGCAACAGCCCCGCCATGATTGCCACCACTGTCATCATCTTGGGGCGCACCCGATTGACTGCGCCTTCCATGATGGCGCTATGCAAATCATCCAGTGTCGGCTTGCGCGCTTCTGTTTTGCAGCGTGCCTGAATTTCCTGCCAGGCGTGTTCCAGATAGATCAGCATCACCACGCCCGTTTCCGCCGCCACGCCCACCAGCGCGATGAAGCCCACCACCACGGCGACCGACAGGTTGTAGTCCAGCAGCCACAGCAGCCACACGCCGCCGACCAGCGCGAACGGCACCGACAGCATGACGATCAGCGCCTCCGTAACACGTTGAAAATTAAGATAAAGCAGCATAAAAATAATGAGTAAGGTGATCGGCACGACGATTTTCATCCTGGCCTGGGCGCGTTCCATGTACTCGAATTGCCCGCTCCAGGTGGCGTAGTAGCCGGGCGGGAATTTCACCTTTTCTGCGACCACACGGCGGGCATCCGCCACATAGGAGCCAATGTCGCGGTCCCGGATGTCCACAAAAATATAGGCGGACAGCAGCGCGTTCTCGGTGCGAATCGCGGGCGCACCCTTGACCACTTCCACCCGTGCCAGTTGACCCAGCGGGATCATCGCCCCATCCATGGTAGGTACCAGCACTTCGCGTGCGATCTGCTGCGGGTCGGCGCGCAACTCGCGCGGATAACGCACGATGACACCGAAGCGTTCGCGCCCCTCCACCGTGGTGGTCGCCATCTCGCCGCCCAGGGCGGTGGCAATCACATCCTGCAAATCGCCCACGCTCAGCCCGTAACGCGAAAGTTGCAGCCTGTCCGGCACGATGTCGAGGTAATAGCCGCCGGTGATGCGTTCGGCAAAGGCGCTAGTGGTACCCGGAACCTTCCTGACCGCCGCTTCGATGTCCCGGGCGACAAGCTCTATTCCCGCCAGGTCAGGGCCGAACACCTTGATGCCGATAGGCGTGCGGATACCCGTTGCGAGCATGTCCAAACGCGCCTTGATTGGCATCGTCCAGGAATTGGTCACACCGGGGAATTGCAGCGCACGATCCATCTCGGCGACCAGCTTGTCGGTGTCCATGCCCGCACGCCATTGTTCCTGCGGCTTGAGATTGATCACCGTCTCGAACATTTCCGGCGGCGCGGGATCAGTCGCGGTCTGTGCACGCCCCGCCTTGCCATACACCGACTCGACTTCGGGGAAACTCTTGATGATTTTGTCCTGCGTCTGCAACAGTTCCGCCGCCTTGGTGACCGACATGCCCGGCAGGGACGCGGGCATATAGAGCAACGTCCCCTCGTTTAAGGTCGGCATGAATTCGCTGCCCAGCCGTGTTGCCGGATAGAGAGAAATGCCCAGCACCACCAGCGCGGCGAGGATAGTCGCTTTTTTCCAGCGCATTACCCCCGCGATGATCGGGCGGTAAGCCCAGATCAGGAAGCGGTTCACCGGGTTCTTTTGTTCCGGCATGATCTTGCCGCGAATGAACAGCATCATCAGCACGGGTACCAGCGTGACGGACAGCAATGCCGCGCCCGCCATGGAGAAGGTCTTGGTAAAGGCCAAGGGCGAGAACAGCCGCCCTTCCTGCGCCTCCAGCGTGAACACCGGCAGGAACGACACGGTGATGATGAGCAGCGAGAAAAACAAGGCCGGGCCGACTTCGCGGCAGGCGGCGAGGATGGCGGCAGCACGGTCACCTAAATTTTGCGCCCCTCGTCCACTTGTGGGAGAGGGGGCGGGGGAGAGCGAAGCGAGGGGGCAACGGGTGTTTTCCAGCCGCTCCAGATGTTTGTGCGCGTTCTCTATCATCACAATCGCCGCATCCACCATCGCGCCGATGGCGATGGCGATGCCGCCCAGGCTCATGATGTTGGAGTTCATGCCCAACAGACGCAGCGCGATAAAGGCGATCAGCACGCCGACGGGCAGCATCACGATCGCCACCAGCGCACTACGCACATGCATCAGAAACACCATGCACACCAGCGCCACAATCAGCCCTTCCTCAAACAAGGTGTGCTTGAGCGTGTCTATGGCGCGGTGGATCAGGTCGGAGCGGTCATACACCGCCCGGATACTCACGCCCTCCGGCAAGCCGGAGGAAATCTCGGCAATTTTGGCTTTGACGTTGTGGATCACTTCCAGGGCGTTCACCCCATAGCGCGCAATGACGATGCCGGATACCACTTCGCCCTCCCCGTTCAACTCGGTGAGACCGCGCCGCTCGTCCGGCCCCAGCTCGACCCGCGCGATGTCGCGGATCAGCACGGGCGCACCGTTGTCCGCCTTGACCACCAGCTTCTCGATGTCGCCCACCCCGCGCAGATAGCCGCGCCCGCGCACCATGTACTCGGTCTCCGCCATTTCCACCACCCGCCCGCCCACATCGCGGTTGGATTCGCGGATCACCCGCATGACCTTCATCAGTGGGATGCCGTAGGCGCGCAATTTCACCGGATCTACCACCACCTGATACTGCTGCACAAAGCCGCCGACGGATGCCACTTCCGACACCCCTCCCGCCTTGGTGAGCTGGTAGCGCAAGAACCAGTCCTGCACAGTACGCAGTTCGGCCAGCGTCTTGTTCACGCCGATCACCGCATATTGATATACCCAGCCGACCCCAGTCGCATCCGGGCCGATTTGCGGGGTCACGCCACGGGGCAGCTTGCCGGCGGCGAAGTTGAGATACTCCAGCACCCGCGAACGCGCCCAGTAAATATCCGTGCCGTCCTCGAAAATGACATACACGAAGGATGCGCCGAACACCGAGAAACCGCGCACCACGCGAGATTTCGGCACAGAAATCATCGAGGTAGTCAGCGGATAAGTGACCTGATCTTCCACCACCTGCGGTGCCTGGCCGGGATATTCAGTGTAAACAATCACCTGCACGTCCGATAAATCCGGCAGCGCGTCCAGCGGGGTTTTGACCACCGCATAAATGCCCACCAGCGTGATGAACAGCGTGGCGAGGAGTACCAAAAAGCGATTCTTCGCCGACCAATCAATGATGTTGTTTAACATGCCAAATCTCCGTTTAATATTTGCAACTAACCCATCCCCACCCCAACCCTCCCCTTGAAAGGGAGGGAGCAAACGTGAAGGACTTCCTGCGACCCCATCCCCCTCCTCTCCCCTTGAAGGGGAGGGAGCAAACGTGAAGGAGCTCTTACGTCACCTCATCCTAACCTTCTCCCTGAAATGGCGGGAACAAAACTCCTCCCCCTTCAAGGGGGAGGTTGGGTGGGGGATGGGGTTTACTCCTTCAGTGCTAACCAAATAGTCTCAACAACAGCATCAATCTCGTTCAAAACCTGATTGTTCCAGAACCGCATAACCCGAAAACCTGCATTTTCAAGCGCCTGATCTCGCATCAAATCCCTCTCCGATTCGTTGTGTTGTCCGCCGTCAACCTCAATAACCAGCCTTGCTTCCAAACACACAAAGTCAAGGATGTAATCCCCAAAGGGATGTTGTCGTCTGAATTTATGCCCCTCAAGTTGGCAGCTACGCAACCGTTCCCACAGCACCCGTTCGGCATCCGTCAGCTTGTGGCGCAATGTTCTTTGTAGTTGGTTACCCAAAATAAAAGTATTGGTTTGGCCTTTCACTGTTTACCTCCCGTGTTCAGTTTGATGCTTTTACCCATCCCCACCCCAACCCTCCCCTTGAAAGGGAGGGAGCAAACGTGAAGGACCCCATACGACCCCATCCCCCCTCCTCTCCCCTTGAAGGGGAGGGAGCAAACGTGAAGGAGTTCTTACGTCACCTCATCCTAACCTTCCCCCTGAAATGGCGGGAGCAAAACTCCTCCCCCTTCAAGGGGGAGGTTGGGTGGGGGATGGGGGAATTCATCAGTGTCTTACAGGTGACGGCTGCGCTTGCAGCTTGGTAATCACCCAGTCGTCCGGTTTGCGTTCGACGAGTTCAAAGGTGATGGCGCTGCCGGGCGGAATACCTGCCGCCAGCGCGGAATTGGCCAGCGGAAAGTCCATCGTCATGCCCGGCCAGCCCAACGTTTTGATGGCCTCGTGGGTGATGCTGACCGTACCGTCCGCATTGATGGCATCAAGAATGCCCCGCGCCTGATGTCCCACCACGGCGGGTTTGGGTTGCGCTTGTCTGCCCGGTCCCGCCTGTTCTGCGGCTGGCGGAGGATTGCCCTGCGGTTTTTCTTGCGTGGTACTGCCGCCGTGAGCGTGGCTCATTCCGCCGAGCGCGGCCTTGAGGTTACTCTCGGCATCAATCAAAAAGTTGGCCGCCACCACGACCTGCTCGCCATCGGCTACGCCATCCAACACCTCGACATAATTGTCACTGCGTGAACCCAACTTGACTTCACGCGGATCGAAGCGCCCTTCGACCCGTTGCACCAGCACGATCTGGCGCGTGCCGCTGTCTATCACCGAAGATAACGGCACGGTCAACACTTTGCCCTTGCCGCCCACCGCCATGGACACTCTGGCAAACATGGCGGGCTTGAGCAGTCCTTGGGGATTGGCGATCTCCAGCCGCACCGGCACGGTGCGCGTGGCCGTGTTCAGCATCGGATAGATAAAACTCACCACGCCTTCAAGCGGTTTATCCGGGTAAGCATCCAGTTTGACTTGCGCCTTGCTGCCGACTTGCACCAGACCGATGTCCTGCTCGAACACATCCGCCACCACCCACACCGAGGAAAGATCGGCGATCTGGTAGAGCATTTCGCCGGGCATGAAACGCATGCCCTGCACCGCCTTCTTTTCCAGCACCACGCCGTTCACCGGCGCATGGATAGTCAGGTTGCGGCTGGCCATCCCGGATTTGGACAAGCCCTGCACCTGTTGCGCGGAGATGTCCCAGTTCTTCAGGCGCAACAGGCTGGCTTCGGCGAGCTGTTGCATACTTTGTCGGGTATCGCTGTCCGCATCTTTCAATGACAAGATACCTTGCGCCGCAACCGCATATTCGCGCTGCGCGGAGACCAGTTCCGGGCTATACACCTCGAACAATGCCTGGCCTTTTTTAACCGGTTCGCCCGTGGTATTGACATACAGTTTTTCGATCCAGCCCTCGAACTTGGGCGCGATGGTGTAAATATGCCGCTCATCGGCTTCCACGCGTCCCACGGTGCGCACAGTTTTATCCAGCACCCGCAAAGTTGCCTGTTCGGTTTTCACCCCAAGTTTTTGCACCTTTTCGACGCTGATAACGATTTGCCCGGAGTCCGCCTCCGCCCTTTCATATACCGGCACATAATCCATGCCCATCGCGTCCTTCTTCGGGATTGGCGACGTGTCCGGCAGCCCCATAGGGTTGCGGTAATAAAGAATCTTGCGTTCAGGGGTTGTCGTAGCTTTGATTGTTGAATCCTGAATCCTGAATCCTGAATCCTGTTTCCCCAGCCAATACCCGCCTGCCGCAACACTCGAAATAATCGCAACAAACAACGCTATATATTTGATTTTTTTCATTATTCTTCTCCGGTAAGGCGTTCAATTTCGGCCAGACGCAGTTGCGCGTCGGTCTGGGCTTTCAGAATTTCCAGTTTGGCATTGAGAATTTGTCGTGCCGCATCCAGCAGCGTCGCAAAATCCACACGGCCATTCTGGTAACCGATCAACGCCGATTCAAAGGTGATTTTTGCTTGCGGCAGCAGGCCGCTGGCACTCAAGGATTCAGTGCGCTGCGCCGCGTCGAGGCCGGAAAGATTTTCGGTAAGCAGAGACAAGACCCGGTTGGCAGTGGCTTCCCGGCGCGCCCTGCTTGCCGCCAGCATCGCCTCGGCTTCGCGCTCCTGCGAACGGCGCGAGGCTTGCTGCAAGGGAATGTTGAGTTCGACCATCAGCCCCCACTCGCGCACGCCGTTACCCACCTGGGTCGGCGCGACACCCAGCACAAAATCCGGGTAACGGGCTTTATAGGCGAGATCGCGGTTTTTCTCGCTTGCGCGAATCGCCGCCTCGTCCGTAAATAAATCCGGGTTGTGTTCGCGGATGCGGCTTTCCATTGCGGTCTGATTTTCCAGGCTGAGCGTGGCGGGGATGCCGCGCAAGCGTTGCGGTGCGGCAAATGGCGTGTAAGCCGGACGCGACAACAAGGCGTTCAATCTTGCCTTGATTTGTCGTTTGCTATTGTCCAGCATGATTAGCTCAGTTTTCAGGGCGGTTTGCTCGACTTCTGCGCGCACCGCATCCTGCTGCGCGGCCAGCCCGTTGGCGTAGCGCACCTGCGCAATTTTCTCCATCTGCCCCACTAGCGCCAGCAGATCACGGGTGATGGTTTGACCGCCCGCGACATAGTAATACTGCGCGTAAGCCGACTTGATTTGCGCCGCCAAGTCCGCCCAGCTCGCGGCGGTTCGTCCTTGCGCCTGATCGGCACCCGCCTCGGCTGCTTCGCGTTTCAAATCGCGCTTGCCAAACCACGGCAGGTTCTGCATCAGCGTGTAGCGCGTGCTGCCGACCTGCGCAGGTAAAAGGCTCGCGGCCCGGTTTGTCCCCTGATTGGTGATGTCCATCAACTCGGTGCGCAGCACCGGGTCGGGCAAGGCACCAGCGGGATTGACGCGTTGCGCTGCAGCTTCCGCCTCATAGCGCATCGCCGCCAGTTCGGGGTTATGTTCGCGCGCGTAAACGAGCAAGCCTTCGACATCACTGCCCAGCGGCTGGGCGGCGACTGGAGTCAGCGTTAGCGCGAACAGAAA
>Ga0210030_1003304_pt1 | contig 10695 bp, 6 predicted proteins | sample CryGeymeta201523_FD_183986 | JGI IMG/M metagenome (GOLD analysis project Ga0210030, IMG submission 183986) | Groundwater microbial communities from Crystal Geyser aquifers in Utah, USA - Crystal Geyser metaG 2015-23 (SPAdes) (version 2) | ecosystem: Environmental > Aquatic > Deep subsurface >...
CACAGCAACAGGGAAGTAACAAAACTTTTTGCAAGAATCTGCACAACAATTGCCCACGGTCCAAAACCTTTCAACGCCATGTAGAGTGCAACAATTCCGGCTACCAGGCTGCTTGCCACATTTACAAACGACATCAGTTTAAAATCGACTTTCTTTTGCAAAACCACCTGCTGAATCAGTCCGAACGACAACAAAATGAAATTCAGGCAGAGTACCCTAATCAAAGCCACCAATTGCGGCTCGCTGTAAAATCCGGCAATTACAGGCGCAAGCAAATAAAAAATAAGATACAGGATTAAACCAATTCCAACATTGAAATAAAACACCGTTGAATAATCGGCAGGAGTTGGACTTTTCTTCCATATAAGCGCCGATCCAAAACCGCTGTCAACCAGGGTTTGCCCAACCGCCCAAAAAATCAGGATCATCCCTACCAAACCATAATCGGCCGGGAGCAGAATTCGGGTTATTAAAATACCAAAAACAAACTGAATGCCCTGTCCGCCAAACCGGTCCATAGCGCTCCAGAAAAGTCCTTTGGCTGCTACCCCCTTTAAATTCGTTAATTCAATCATTTTAAAACCTTCAATTAACCCTGCTTTTAAATTGAAAGCAATTGGCTGTTTTTAAGTATTTTTTGTCAAAAAGCATTTGAAAACACTATTTTTGTTCAGTTTAATTAATAAGAATTTACAAAGTAAACCAAAATAAATTATGGCAAACAAATTCGGTCTTCGCAATATCATTATCAATATCGGATTAATCGTGTTTTTGATGAAAGGATGAAATGATTAATCAGGATAAAATAGAAGAATTAATCAAATCTGGAGAAGGTCAGAATCTTGAGTTTAAAAGCAGTTTTAATAATGAACTGATTGAAACGCTTGTTGCCTTTGCAAATACAAAAGGCGGCAGGGTGATTGTTGGAATTAATCAGGATAATGAATTTTCAGGAATTTCCATTAATCCTGAATCTGTTCAAAACTGGGTGAACGAAATCAAACATAAAACTTCACCCTCAATTATTCCAGATGTTGAAATTTTGCAATATGAAGATAAAACCCTTGTGATTCTTTTTGTCCAGGAATATCCAATAAAACCGGTTGCCACACGAGGAAAGTATTTTAAACGGGTTGCGAACTCAAATCACTTGCTTCATATCACAGAAGTAGTAAATATGCATCTTCAGTCATTCAATACAAGTTGGGATTTTCATGTCAACAACCAATTTAAAATTGAGGATATTTCGCTTGAAAAAGTGCAGAAAGCAATTGATATCATTAACCAAACCGAAACTAAAATAATTGATGATCCGATTACTTTTCTTGTAAAAAATGATTTGTTACGGGACGGGCTTTTAACAAATGCAGCCTTTTTGTTATTTACAGGAAAGGACACTGTTTTAACTGCTATTGAGCTCGGACGGTTTCAAAATGATACGATAATAAAAGATAGTACCAGAACAAAAACCGACATATTATCGCAAATTGATTTTGTGATGGAATTTGTTAAGAAGCACATAAACAAAGAAGTTATTATTACTGGTCGGCCTCAAAATATTCAAAAATGGCAATATCCGCTGGAAGCAATTCGAGAAATAATTTCAAACATGGTAATTCATCGTGATTACCGTTCCACATCCGATTCTATTGTGAAAATATTTGATGAACGGATTGAATTTTACAATCCTGGCCGATTACCTGAAAGTATTACTATTGAGGATTTACTTTCAAATAATTATAAATCAACCCCAAGAAATAAACTAATTGCTGATTTCTGTAAAAGTATTGGACTCATTGAAAAATATGGTTCCGGAATACAGAGGATTATAAAATATTTTTTGGAGGCACAACTTCCTGCTCCTGATTTTAGAAATATTTCTGATGGCTTTATGGTAACAATTTTTACAGGAGAAAGCAGAAAGGTTACCGATAAGGTCTCCGTTAATCAGAAGGAAAAATTTGATGACCCAAAAGATGACCCAAAAGATGACCCAAAAGATGACCCAAAAGAAATAAGGCTGAAAAACTTACTTAGATTGATTAATGAAAACACAAGTATTACATTAACGGATATGGCGCTTGAATGTAAAGTTTCTTTAAAAACCGTAAAACGCGATTTGGAAATACTTAAAATGAATAACCAATTAAAAAGAATTGGTGGTAAAAAATTTGGTCACTGGGAAATTCTTTAATAATCTTCAGTTTTAAAAAAAGTATATTAAATATCTATTTTTGTCACTAAAAATAATTATAACCAAAATAAATTATGGCAAACAAATCCGGTCTTCGCAATATCATTATCAATGCTGGAATAATCGTATTTTTTGTGGTAGTGGCTTACGCCTACATGTCCCCGTTGCTCGAGGGGAAACATTTAAGGATGGACGACCTCGACCATCATCTCGGTATGTCGAAAGAACTTGTTGACTACCGGAACGAAACCGGCGAGGAAGCCGTTTGGACCAATACCATGTTTGGAGGAATGCCCGGATATATGATTTCGGTTTTATACCCGGGGAATCTGGCCGAACCACTTGCTGGTTTGCTGCGTAGTTTGTTTTCAATTGCTTCTTTCATCATTCTTTATTTTATCGGGTTTTATGTCTTGCTTAGTATTCTAAAAATTAACCGTTGGCTAAATATCGCCGGTGCGATTGCGTTTGGGCTTTCATCGTATTTCATTATCATTATTAGTGCAGGCCACGCATCAAAAGCCAATGCCATTGGGTTTCTGCCCATCGTAATTGCCGGAGTTTTGATGACCTTCAGAGGCAAACAAATTCCCGGAGCAATTTTATTTGCACTCGGTCTTTCGCTCGAATTACTTGCCGGACACCCTCAAATTACTTACTACGGATTAATTATTCTGGCTATTTATGGTATTGTTGAATTGATTTTTGCCCTAAAAGATAAAGCAATAATTCCTTTTACAAAGTCGGTTTTGTTTTTACTCGCCGGGGTAATTGTTGCAGTCGGCATGAACTTTTCGCGGCTTTATACCTCTTGGGAATATTCAAAAGAAACCATACGCGGGCCATCAGAATTAACCTCGAACAACGAAAACAAAACTACGGGGCTCGATAAAGATTATGTGGTTCAGTGGAGTTACGGAATTGACGAGACACTGACACTGTTGATACCAAATTTTAAAGGTGGAAGTACGTTAACAAATCCCGGAGAAAATTCTGAAAGTTTTAAAACAATGCAGCAAAAAGGTGTCCAGAATGTGCGCCAGAATATTCAGGGAGTTAGCATGTACCATGGCGATCAGCCTTATACATCGGGACCGGTGTATGTTGGGGCTATTATCGTTTTTCTGTTTGTGTTGGGTTTGTTCGTAGTTAAAGGGGTTTACAAATGGTGGCTACTGGCTGCAACTGGCATCTCCATTGTTTTATCGTGGGGTGGAAATATTATGCCGCTTACCAGTTTTCTGCTCGACCACCTGCCCATGTACAACAAATTCAGGGCGCCATCGATGACTTTGGTAATTGCCCAGATTGCAATGCCTTTGCTCGGATTCATCGCCCTGAACAATATCCTGACTGAAAAAACAGATAAAAATGTGTGGCTGAACGGACTAAAATGGGCAGCAATTATTACGGGTGGCCTGTCGTTACTTTATGCTGTGTTGCCCGGGATTGCAGGCAACTTTTCAAGTGCATCAGATTCGGCAAGGTTCCCCGATTGGTTGATTGACAGCGTAATTGCCGACAGAAAAACTTTGCTTCGAATGGATGCTTTCCGCTCGTTCCTTTTTATTGCACTTACTGCCGGAGCATTGTATTTGTGGAACCTGAAAAAGATAAAAACCAATCTTTTAATAGGTGTTTTAGGAATACTTGTTCTTGTTGATCTTTGGGCAGTTGACAAACGTTACCTGAACAACGATAACTTTGTTTCGAAACGCGAAGCTACCAATCCATTCCCTGAAATGCCCGTTGACAAAGCCATTCTTCAGGATAAAGATTTGTATTACCGGGTTTTGCCCTTGCAAAATCCATTTCAGGATGCACGGGCTTCCTATTATCATAAAAATATTGGGGGTTACAGTGCAGCAAAATTGCGCCGATACCAGGAAATAATTGATAGCCACCTGATGCCCGAAATGCAGGAAATGATTAAAGGGTTGAATGCGCAAATCCGTCCCGATTCAGTTTTTTCAAGCCTGGGTGTAATAAACATGCTGAATACCAGGTATTTTATTTACGACTTAAACAATCCTCCGCTTCAGAATCCTCATGCAATGGGCAATGCATGGTTTGTTAACGATTATAAAACTGTTGCCAATGCCGATGAGGAAATTGCAGCACTCAAAGGAATCGACCCAAAAAATGAAGTAATTATCGATAAAAGGTTTTCAGAATTTGTTGGGAATAAAAAATTCCAAAAAGATCAAACCGGAAGCATTATTTTAACTGAATATAAACCCAATTATCTAAAATACTCGGCAAAAGCCGGTTCAGAACAATTGGCTGTATTCTCCGAAATTTATTACGATAAAGGATGGAATGCATACATCGATGGAAAGGAAGTACCTCATTTCAGGGTAAATTATATTTTACGTTCACTGGTTTTACCCGCTGGCGATCATACAGTTGAATTCAAATTTCATCCAAAATCTTACTACACCGGGAATAAGGTTTCGTTGGCAAGTTCGTTGTTGCTTATTCTGGCAATTGCCGGGTACGCTTTTACTGAATTCAGAAAAAAATCGAAAAACAAAACTACTTCTGTTTAAAATTTGTTGATGAACGGCAGGTTACCGAACTCCTTTTTTCAGCGCGATGTATTGGAAGTTGCCCCGGAATTGCTGGGGAAAATTATCGTGCGCCTGTTTGATAATCAATCAATACAAAAATTTAGGATTACCGAAGTTGAAGCGTACCGTGGAACAGAAGATTTGGCCTGTCACGCCAGCAAAGGAAAAACACAACGCGCAGAAGTCATGTTTCGCGAAGGCGGACTGGCTTATGTATATCTTATTTACGGAATGTACTGGATGCTGAATATTGTAACCGGCAAGGAAAACGATGCGTCTGCAGTTTTGATTCGCGGAATTGAAGGAATTTCAGGGCCGGGGCGTGTTGGAAAAGCGCTTCGTATTGACAAATCATTTAATGGTGAAAATCTTTTCATTTCTGACAGAATCTGGATTGAAGATGCTGAAAAAGTTTTAAAATTCACAACCTCGCCCCGGATTGGAATTCAATATGCCGGTGAACCGTGGATTAGCAAACCGTGGAGATTTGTTCTTATAAAATAATTTAAATTGCATAAAACCAAATATTTACTCTTCAAACTTCCCTCTTTTGAAGAGCTTGTCCCGATTTGTCGGGAGGGCGGGGGAGGCTAAAATAAACCTGTCGTACAGCCAAAGTAAAACCACTGCCGAAACAGCAACTCCCGCATATAAAACCCATATATTCGAGGGGTGATAAGTTGTCCACAGAAAGTTATTGAGTTCGCTTCCTTCCATTCCCAGTTTTTGGGAGGCCATTTTTACATAATCGTTCTTTGTAAATCTTTCCGAAATTTCAGGGATTGAAATTCCGCGTTTGGCAACTTCGAGTTGAAGGAGATAAATTTTATCGGCAATTTTTTCATACACATCGCCCGAAAGCAAGCCTGCCAACTGGTGCCCGGCTGCAATGGGAAGGAACGAAGTTCCCATATACAATGCTTTTTGTTCGGCAGGCGCTATTCTTCCCACATATTCCGTAAACTTTGGAGAACTTGCCATTTCACCAATGCCAAAAACAAATATCCCGAACAACACCAGCCATCCACTCTGTGTCGAAAACATCAATCCCAAACCTCCGGCCAGCACCAGGATTCCACCCATCATTGCAGTTAGTGGACGGAAACGCATCACAAATGCCGAAACCATCAACTGAAAAACAATGATAAAAAACGAATCCATACTGGTTAAAGAAACCGCTGTAATTGTCCCGCTTTCGGTGCCAATCGATTTTGCAAGCCAGGGCCACACAGCGTAAATTCCATCGTAAAGCACTTTTGTATCAACCCATTGATCGATAAAAACAGGAAACGAATAATACAATTGGTTGAAGGCAGTCCAAAACAGGATCATAATTACCAGAAACATCACATATTTCCAATTTCTCAAAGTGATTCCGATACTGATAAATGCCTGTAAAATACTTTTCCCCAGCGAAATTTTTCCGTCTTTTACAACCGGTTCTTTAAAGAAAAAGAAAGTAATAGCGTAATTAATGCCAATGGTAATCATTGACATGTAAAACACATAATCCCAGGTTTTTTGCATCAACACACCGGCAATAAACGGCCCGATAAACCCGCCAATATTTATCATCATATAAAAAATACCAAACCCGATAGACGAAGTTTCATCGGTGGTATTCCGCGCAATCATCGCCGAAATGATGGGTTTAAAAAATGCCCCGCCCACGCAGGTCCAGACAAAAGCGAAAAACATCCAGCCAAATGTGTCGAAGCTTTTAATCATGTAAAATCCTGAAATATAAAGCGCAAACGCCAGATAAAGTATTTTTTTGTATCCAATTTTATCGCCGATTGCACCGGTAATTACAGGTAGCAAATACAACAACATGGAGCCGGTTCCCATAATTATTCCCTTTTGTGACTGTGATAAACCCAGCGCACCGGTATCTTTTGAATTAACCAGGTAAAGCGCAAAAGCCATGTAAAAACCATACCATGCCCAGCGTTCGAACAGTTCGATAACATTTGAAGCCCAAAAAGTGGCGTTGTATTTTTTAATTACTGAAATAAATCCCATTGATTTGATATTTATGCGTAAGTAATAAAACTTAAGAACCCATTTTGGTTTCCAAACCTTTTATGATTTCGTCGAGTTTGTTATTAATTTCCTTGTTAAGCGCTTCCTGCTCATAACGATTGGTAAGTATCACCATGTTATTGATGAGTGACATTTCGCGGTTTTGTTCTTCTTCAATGGCAACAGCAAACCGGTCGGGCAGGCTGAAATAATACTTAAGCATACCGAAACTATTTTGAGATAAAACCTTTACCAGATTATTTGCCTTTTCAGTTTCGCCGGCGCGATAATACAATTCAACGGCAGGAAATGAATCATAAGTTAAAGGCATTTTTTCGTTGGGGAAAACTTCAAACATTCTGTCCAATACTTCAACGGCTCTCGCGTTATCTCCCTTATCAATGAGTGCCTGCGCCAAACGGGCAAACATGTAACGCGCCTGAATAATATTTACCGCCTTTTTGTTGTATTCGTCTAAATAAACATCGGGGTCGTTTACATTTCCCCACACAAATTTTTTCATCACGTTATCGTACAAAATATCGGCGTCAATGCGGCCCCTGTTCATTCCACCCCCTGTAGTTTCGATGGGAACAAATCGATAAGCAAGGCCTTCAAACTGCAAATAATCGAGGAAAAATATGCTGTTTGCGTACAGCAGGCTGTGGTCGATATAAATCGGGCGTTCCCAGTTGTTGGCAGCGATGATGTTTAAAATGGCCATCTCACTTTTTGTAATGTAGCTTTTACCGATGCTGAATTTCACAGTGTCAGCAATTTCGTAAGCATCCTCGGGTTTAATGGTGCCGGTTTCCAACACTTTTTGCTTGTCAACGGTAATATGAAAACTCCGCGATGGCAAAAAATCCATTTTCTCTCCACTCATCACCTGAACTTTGGTTCGTTCATCATCGCTTGCTAAAAACTTCATTGCTTCGCTAAGCTCAATAGAACCTTTAATTCGTTCATGAAATAAAACTGCATCCATGCGGCCCATGTAGTATTGTTCTTTTTCAAACGAAAACGGCATTGGAGCAGCATCGTTCGAAGCCATTCGGTGCTGGGTAATATACCAGTCCATTCCAAGATAACTAAGGTTAATGATTTTGATGTCTGGACGCACACCTTCCACTTCCTGCACATACCAAAGCGGGAAAGTATCATTATCACCATAAGTGAAAAGAATGGCGTGAGGAGCACATGATTCAAGGTAATTGATGGCATAATCACGAGTCATGTAACGTCCTGATCGATTGTGGTCATCAAAATTCTGTGATACCAGAATTCCGGGCACCAAAATAAGTGAAAGCCCGGTAACGACAAATGCTCCGGAGGTACCTTTTAATATTTTTTGAACCATCGAATAAAGTGCAGGAACTGCAAGCCCAATCCAAATGGCAAACGCATAAAACGAGCCGGTGTAGGCATAATCACGCTCTCGTGGCTGGAAGGGGGTTTGATTCAGGTAAACCACAATTGCAAGACCTGTGAAAACAAATAACAACATTGTTACTGTAAATCCTTCCTTTCCGCTTTTGCCACGGTTATATTGATAAAACATTCCAATTAAACCAAAAAGCAAGGGTAAAAAATAATAGGTATTCCGGCTTGGGTCGTTCTTCATAAAATCAGTCATTTTCTCTGTTGTACCCACTTTGGCCTCATCCAGAAAATCAATTCCTGAAATCCAGTTACCACTATTAAAACTGCCATACCCCTGAACATCGTTTTGACGGCCAACAAAATTCCACATAAAATACCGCATATACATGTGGCCCACCTGGTAGGTAATAAAGAACCTGATATTTTCAGCAAAAGTCGGTTTTACGAGTGTTTTCGTTTCTCCGCCATCACGAATCCGGACCGGTTTCCCTTTAATATTTCCCCATTGCCGGTAAGCCTCAATATGGTTGGCATTGGTACTGTACATACGCGGGAAAAAAGTTTGAAGTTTTGGTTCGTACTCAGTTCCCCCCGAAAGTGTTCCGGTTACTTTGTATTTGCCATCTATTTTGTTGTACTGTTCTTTTTCGTCGATATTTGCGATAGCAGGAGCGTTGTAATATGGCCCGTAAAACAAAGGACGGTCTCCGTATTGCTCCCTGTTTAAGTATCGTAAAAGTGCGAAAGCATTATCGGGGTGGTTTTGGTTCATTGGCGGATTTGCCGAAGCACGGATAATAATTGTGGCAAATGTGGAATAACCAATTAATATTACAATTACCGCAGTAACGACGGTATTCAGCAATACCATGTTTCTTTTCATAGTATATCTCACCGCCCAAACCGATACGGCAATAATTAAGGCTATCAGAAATAAAACTCCGGAGTTGAAGGGCAGTCCAAAGCTGTTTACAAACAATTTATCGAAAATAAACGCCAATCGTGGAACTCCGGGAATAATTACATATTGAATGGAACCTAAAATACCGATTGAAATTACCAGGGTGGTAATAACACCTTTCCACGAAAATTTATATATTTTGAAATAGTAAACCAACCCAATTGCCGGAATTGCCAGAAGGTTCAGTAAATGCACCCCGGTTGACAATCCCATCAGATAAGCAATCAGAATCAGCCATCGGTTTGCATTTGGTTCACCGGCAACATTTTCCCATTTTAAAATGGCCCAAAAAACAGCGGCTGTAAAAAAAGAGGAAAGAGCGTAAACTTCGCCTTCGACTGCCGAAAACCAAAACGAATCGGTAAAAGTAAATGCCAGTGCGCCAACCAAACCACTTCCCCAAACCGCAATTTGTTCACCTTTTGACAATTCTTCCGCCGAAAAAAGTTTTCGGGCCAGATGAACTATGCTCCAGTACAATAACATCACAGTAGCCGCGCTTGCCAGGGCCGACAAAGTATTTACCATAAAAGCAGCCCGCGAGCTATCGGCGGCAAAGAGCGTGAAAACCCTTCCTAAAATCATGTGCAAAGGCGCGCCGGGAGGATGCCCCACTTCCAGTTTATAAGCGCTGGTAATAAACTCGCTGCAATCCCACCAGCTTGCTGTTGGTTCAAGAGTTAGAAAGTAGGTAACTGCTGCAATCAGAAATACCAACCAGCCCAGAATATTGTTGATGATAGTTGTTTTTTGCATTGTTGATTTTTTTGAACAGTTGCAAATATAAGGTTTTAAAAATATTTGGTATTCCCCGTTTTTTTGAAACCGGTACTTTAAACATTTCGGGCTAAAACGAAAAAAAAGAACCTGAAGTCAGCCGTAAGAAAAAAAATTATACTTTTGCACCGTCTTTAGCAAAAAGACAACTAATGATTGACCCGTGGTGTAATTGGCAACACGTCTGGTTTTGGTCCAGAAGAGTTCAGGTTCGAGCCCTGACGGGTCAACCAAAAAACTAAAAGGAGTACAAAAATTGATTTTGTACTCTTTTTTTTGCCGCTATAAAATTCTTCAGTTATTAAAATATTTGAATGGCTTATTTTTCATACATATTGTATAGCATTGATTACAAACGTTTTTACAAAGGTCATTGTGAAAATTTAGAGGAAAGATTAAAACAACATAATAGTGGTTATACAAAATCTACAAAGCCATTTATCCCATGGAAAATTATTTATTACGAAGAATTTGAAACCCGAAACGATGCAATTAATAGAGAAAAATACTTTAAAACTGCTGCCGGAAGAAGATTCTTAAAAAACAAAAAAATTGTTACTTAACTGTCTCCTTATCCCATTCTATTCGTGCAATTGGCAACAAGTCTGGTTTTGATCCAGAACCCGCCCGAACGTACCGCAGCTCAATACTATTCAAAAATCTGAGAATCGTTCGGTACGGGCGGGGAGTTCAGGTTCGAGCCCTGACGGGTCAACCAAAGTTAAAAGGAGTACATCTTTATTTTTGTACTCCTCTTTTATTCTCAAAAAAATATTTTAAGGGTGAAA
>Ga0210030_1003333_pt1 | contig 10643 bp, 10 predicted proteins | sample CryGeymeta201523_FD_183986 | JGI IMG/M metagenome (GOLD analysis project Ga0210030, IMG submission 183986) | Groundwater microbial communities from Crystal Geyser aquifers in Utah, USA - Crystal Geyser metaG 2015-23 (SPAdes) (version 2) | ecosystem: Environmental > Aquatic > Deep subsurface >...
GAGCACCAGTAAGGAAAAGTCAAATTTCGTTGGTTCGCCTCGCTTCGCTCGGCGACCAAATCGTAGGGAATTTTGGGCGAAAAAATCAATTGGCGGTTTTCTAAAACATAGTTCGAGCCGATTGTTTTTCTCCGGGTTTTTTTGCGGTTTTGGCCTCGCAGAGCGAGGCGACAATTTCAAGTTTTTCTTTGGCGGCAAATTCTTTGAAAAATTAATATCCTACAATGTCAAAGGTACAACTTTTGAACCAACAAAGATAGATAAAGGTGCGCTGGATTGATCCAATAAAATACTGACATTAATAACTTTAACATCACCCTTGTATTCTTGAGTTCCTTGATAGGTAACAAGGGCTCGGTTGTTCAAGCGATCCCAAACGACTGTTGGTTCAATGGCTGACATAAAAGATGGGAAGTCCGAAGACCTTGAGTTAGCACATTGAAATATTGCTTCTGAATTTGTGTTGAATGTTTTCTCCGCTTGTGTAAGAAAATCTTGTCGTGTTGGCAGTGAAAGTTTTTCTGCCGTTTTAACTTGTAGGGCTAGACCATTTTGTGTCCAATCTGGTTCTATCTTAATTAAGTCACCATCATTAAAATGTTGCCTTAACCCTGAAAGGGGTGTTGGTGGAGCATATCCTTCGATAAAATCATAAAATCCACCCCAGCCATATTTTGCCGCTTGCTCCAAATTCCGATAAGTTTCTTTTAAATGTGGATTATCTCTTGTTGTGTAAAACCCAACAATGACTGGGCTTCTAGAGTCAATATCCTTTACTACTCCTCCTTCTTGGCGTAATCGTGAAATCTCATTCTCTTTTTCAGAATCACATACAACCAATTTATTAATAGTCGATGTCGCTTGTTGAGTTGGAGAAGTTTGTTTTGTAGAAATTAAGAATACACCTGTACCTACCCCAATGAGGACAACTAATAAAATTAAAAACTTTTTTGAAATCATATGATTAAAAAATTTTCTTCCCCAAAAATGCGAAATCGCCAATTCTTTTTTGCCCCGAAAATCCAATACGAATTAGTCGCCGAGCAAAGCGAGGCGAACCTTCAAAACTTGCAATTTCCTCAATGGTGCCGAGGGCCGGAATCGAACCGGCGACCCTTCGCTCTTCAGGCGAATGCTCTAACCAACTGAGCTACCTCGGCAATACCGGCAAGCGGGGAAGAGACTCCATCGCGTTCTCCGTCTTCTTAATACCGGATGTTATATCAAGATACACGCTTCGCGCTTTGTCGATGTACGGTTGCAGGAAATACAAGAGTCCGAGAAATGACGCGATAATGATTACCCAATAGAATGTGTTGAGCGCGCGACCCCATATCATCGCTTGATGGAGCTTACGAAGCATCCGGTTGTTGTCCTTGGAGACTCTCAAATTCGCCTCCAATAATTTCTCAATTTCCTCAGTATCCATATATTCCCTATGGGAATGATTATAGCAGAATTAAATAAGATATTCACTTGGGAGTCTACTTGGAAGTCCACTTGGGAGTCGGACTCCCAAGTGGGAAAACCTCTGCTTGAATTCATTTTATCGTGCGTCGCACTATCGGCGCGAAAAACGAACTCGAGTGAAGTCGGGAGGACGGATGCTGTCAGCATACCGTCCTCCCGAATCGACGTTCAAGCTCTCCTCCTCGGGAGGATGAGCCAGAACGCCCACTTTAACATAACGAGCAGGACAACCCCGCTCGTTATGTGCAAAAAAACATCCATAAAACCTCCTCCGGTCCGAATTGTCGACCGCAGAGTTTATTGTAAGTTGGGAAGTTTCTACAGGATCATGATTCTGATCCTACCCTGCGATACTTCTATTATTTTACCACATTGTGTTGTTTTTGCAAACCCCATGCACTGGGTCAGTGTATAGTTGACAGTAGACGAGCACTTTGAAAACAATGGGAAACACGAAAATACTGCCAGAAAATGACTGGCTGAAGGACATCAAAAGGCGTAGCCTTGAGCGTATAAGAAACACCGCTGAAAAGGAGCTGAATCAAAATCATTACCAACTGTCGAACGAGGCAAAGAAGAGGATCCGGTGGCTATATGCGCTCTACTACGAACAGGCGGGAAATGTAACACAGTGTGCGAGAAAACTTGGAATCTCCCGACAGTGGCTGTCCGAGATGAAAGCAGTTTTTGAGAAGAACAAGAAAGACCCTCGTTCGCTTGAGCCAGAGTCAAAGGCTCCAAAGAACACGCGGAATAGAAAAAGAATACCAAAGGAGGTAGAGGACAAGATTCTGAAAGTGAGGGCACAGTCTGAGAATGTGTGGGGGAAAAAGAAGATTGCCGTAGTGCTTCTGCGAGATCACCATATCAAAGTGAATCCAAACACGGTGAACAAGTATCTGCATAAGCATGAGAAGATTGATCCGAAGATATCAAAGAAAAATGAACGAGCATGGAAAGCAAAAAAGGATAGGGAGAAACCCGAAGCGGAGTTGTTTGCGCGATATCGCCCGCCGAAAGCAATCAAGGATTTGGCACCGGGGGCGCTCGTTGAGAAAGACATGAAATATGTTGCAAAACCAAGCTCAAATGATGTTCCAGCGACACGAGGCGAGAGCTTCTGGTATCAGCATACCGAAACAGATTCATTCACGAGAATACGGTCACTGGAGCTCGTTCCAGACAGCACTGCAAAGAACTCTGCTTTTGCGCACAAGCGGTCAAAAGAAAAGTTCCCATTCGTCATCGCATGTCAAAACACCGACAATGGAAATGAGAATATGGGTGAGTTTCGTGAGTTGCTCAAAAAGGATACAGTCTTTCACTTCTACTCGAAAGCAGGAACTCCGACCGACAATCCGAGGGTTGAAAGATCGCACCTCACGGATGAACTCGAGTTCTACCGGAAAGGAGGCAACAAAAAAACATTTGAGGAACAACAAGCAGCAACAGAGAAGTGGGAATATTTCTACAACTTTGTAAGGCCGCATCAGGCACTTGGATACCTGACACCTATGGCATTCTACAAATTGTGGAAAACGAATGCAGAAGAAGCATTTGCAATCGTGAGAATGTATCAGGGATATTTAGCGAAACAACGAAGAAGACTTGCGGGGGCACGGAGGATTAAAAAGACAAAACAGGTTCAAAAACTTATGGAATTTATTGATGTGAAATTAAACAAAAAGGTCGGGCTAAAAAGAGCTAAAGAGTCTCTAGTTAACTGTCAATTATGTTCAGTGGCTTGAACACGGACGCTCTCGGCGTTTTGCTCGATGATTTAATGAAATAAAAAATATGTTTAAACTTTTTTTAAAAATATTTAAAACTCCCAGCAATATAATCCCCTTACAAAACAAGGACTCTGATCAGGCAGGTATCGTGGCTGTCGGGAAAAAAATAGAAAATAAAGTAAAAAAATTGTTTCGTGGATCTTTGACGATTCGACAAATTGATGCCGGCTCTGACAATGCCTGCGAACAAGAATTGGTCGCTTTGTCTAATTCATTTTATGATATTGAGCGATTTGGAATTCATTTTGTGGCTTCGCCACGGCACGCTGATATGCTTTTGGTGACTGGGCCGGTAACGCGCAATATGGCGGAAGCAGTCAAGCGAGCATACGAAGCAACGCCTGAACCAAAAATTGTCGTGGCAGTGGGAGATGATGCTATTGACGGAGGGATTTTTAAAGACTCTTATGCAGTTTTAGGAGGAGTTGATTCTGTCTTGTCGGTAAATTATCAAATTCCCGGCAATCCGCCGACGCCCAAAAAAATCTTGTTTTCCCTGCTGAATATTCTTGAAAATTTAGATAAAAAGCCAGTTATATTAAAATAATATGTTAGAAATTATCACATCACCGATAAGTTTTTTTATTTTGCTCTCGCTGTTTTTTGTCGGCGCGATTGGTTCTTTATTGCTAAGAAAAGATGACGATTCGGCAAATATCTGGAGTAATTTTTTTGCCATCGCCGGTTCTTTGTGGGGGTTACTTTTCTCTGTGGCAACAATTATTTCCGAACACACCGCAGCTTTTTTGGTTAATGGTTCTCCTTTCCCTTTGCTTTCTTTCTCTTTCAATATTGATTTATTGTCCGCCTTTTTCATTTTTATTATTTCTTTAATAGCACTTTTCTGTTCCATATATGCAGTCGGTTATGTTAGACATTATTATCAAAAATATAATATTGGCGCCTTGGGATTTTTTTATAATTTTTTCATTCTAGGTATACTTTTAGTTTTAACAGCATCCAATGGAATTTTCTTTTTGATCGGCTGGGAAATTATGTCAGTGGCTTCATTTTTTATGGTTATTTATGATCGCGATGATCAAGAAAATGTAAAAGCCGGATTTTTATATTTAGTTATGACTTATATCGGTACCGCTTTTATTGTGGTGGCTTTTTTATTACTTTATAAGTTCATCGGTTCTTTCGACTTTGTGACCATCAAGAGTGGCGTTGCCTTGCTTCCTATTGGAGCAAAAAATATTATCTTTTTAGCCGCTTTGATTGGCTTTGGCGTCAAGGCAGGTATTATTCCTTTGCATATTTGGCTACCAGCCGCTCATCCAGCGGCGCCTTCACATATTTCGGCGTTAATGTCCGGGGTAATGATTAAGACGGGAATTTTTATGATGATGAGATTATTTTTGGATATTCTTCAGCCAATTCCAATTTGGTGGGGTATTGTTGTTTTGATTATTGGGATAATCTCTTCTTTATTAGGTGTTTTATATGCGCTGACGGAACATGATATCAAAAGATTATTGGCTTATCATAGTATTGAAAATATCGGTATTATCCTGCTTGGCCTTGGTAGCGCGCTTATTTTTTCGTCATTAAGTATGCCGGCGTTAGCGTTCTTGAGTTTAGTGGCGGCTCTTTTCCATACCTTAAATCATGCTATTTTTAAGTCTTTGCTTTTTTTAGGAGCCGGATCGGTTATCAATCAAATGCATACGCGTAATATGGAAGAATACGGCGGACTGATTAAATATATGCCGCAAACGGCTTTCTTTTTCTTGATTGGTTCAATGGCAATATCTGCTTTGCCACCATTTAATGGATTTTTTAGCGAATGGCTGACGTTTCAATCCTTATTTCAAGGAATTGCAATTTTGGATTCTTCAATGAGATGGTTATTTATATTGGCTGTTGGAGCGTTGGCCTTTACTGGTGGTTTGGCATTGGCTTGTTTTGTTAAAGCTTTTGGATCGATATTCTTGGCTCGCCCAAGAAGCACGGAAGTGACTCACGCCAAAGAATCGCCACGATCAATGTTGATTGGTATGGGCGCTTTGGCAATGCTATCGTTTTTGTTTGGAATTTTTTCCAGTCAGACAGTGTCTTTGTTGGAAAAAATAGGGCGAAGCTTTGACGTGCTTCAAAAAATTCCAGAAACTATTTTAGTGTCCAATAGTCAAGGTTTGATGATAGAAAATAGTTTTTCTTCTGTCTCCGGTTTGACCTTTTTATTGTCTTTGGTTGGCGCTTTGATAGTTGTTGCTATTATAATTGATTTAATAATCAATAGAAGTCAAAAAATAAAAATCGGCGCTACTTGGGATTGCGGAACTGACTTAAATCCACGTATGGAAATTACTTCGACTGGTTTTGCTCGTTCTATTGTTGTTATTTTTAAGGGCATACTAAAACCAAGCATCCAGCATACGATTGATTATAGTGATTCTGAATCAAGATACTTACCAAGAACTAGAACAGTATCATTGGGAGTGGGTGATGTTTATAAGTCTTATTTTTATCAACCTATATTGACAATGATTACCAGCTTGTCGATGCGAGTAAAAAATATCCAAAGTGGTAATACTAATATTTATGTTTTATATATTTTAATAGCATTGCTTGTTTCTTTATTTTCAATATTATAAGTTTTATGACAATTATAATTTTGGAAATTCAAATCATCCTAACTCCGCTTGTGTCGCCACTCTGTGCTGGTGTTATTAATAAAATAAAAGCCAGACTGCAAAATAGAAAAGGGGCGAGTATTTTTCAACCATATCGCGATCTCTGGAAGCTTTTACACAAGGATGAAATAATTAGTCGAGATGCTTCTTGGATTTTTCGTATTGCTCCTTTTATTGTTTTTTCAATTACCTTATTGATAGGAGCAAGTATTCCTCTTTTTACTTCTTTTTTGACCAATACTTTGACCGGCGATATGTTGCTTATCGTTTATGCATTGGCTATTGGCACTTTTTTTCTGGCGTTGGGAGGATTGGATATTGGCAGTGCTTTTGGTGGATTTGGCTCTAGTCGTGAGATGACTTTGTCTGCTTTGGCTGAAGGTGGTTTTATTTTTTCACTTTTAACGATTGCTTTGATAAATGGAACAACTAATATTTTTGCTATTGCTAACGCTGATATATTTTTACACGGAAAATATTTGTTTCCGACACTTCTGGCGTTTGGCGGTTTCTTGGTGGTGCTATTGGCTGAAACGGCCAGATTCCCCTATGATAATCCTGCTACTCATTTGGAATTGACGATGATTCATGAGGCGATGATTTTGGAATATTCCGGCAAAAAATTAGCCTTGATGGAGTGGGCGTCTTTTAATAAGCTGTTCATTTTTTTAGCTTTGTGGGTAAATTTATTTTTTCCAATTGGCTTAGCTTACACCCCGGGCGTAATCACAATTAGCATGGGGATTATTATTTTTATGATAAAAATATTTTTAGGCGTCTTGCTTATTGCTTTACTGGAATCAAGTATGGCTAAGTTTCGTTTTTTTCGTTTACCGGACCTTTTGTTAATTTCTTTTATTCTTAATGCTATTGCTATTGGTCTCATTCGTTAATTATGAATCAGATATTTTTACAATTTTTGCTCGGAATAATGTTTTTGACGATTGTTTTTCTACATCTTTCCAAGAAAAATTTTTCGGCGTCAATCGCCTATGGTATTCAATCTCTGGTTATTGTATTATTTTTTTTGAATTCTTTTTTTGAAACAAATAATTTAGCTATTCTTTTGGTTGTTTTCCTGATGTTGATTGTAAAGGTTATTTTAGCGCCATTATTTTTTATTCGTTTGATAAAGAAAAATGCCTTGGCTTTTTCCGTTAGCACCTATCTTAATACGCCATTAACGATTATTAGCATTGCTATTCTAACCTTCATTGCTCATTATCAAAAATTTTCCCCGTTAACCAGCATTGTTCCGGCCAATCAAGATTCGCTTTCTTTAGCGCTTTCCGCTATGTTTCTTTCACTATTCTTAATCATTAATCGCAAGGGCGCTCTTTCGCAAATTTTGGGTGTGCTGTCTTTGGAAAATAGTATTGTCGCTTTTGTTATTTTTGCCGGGCTGGAGCAGAATCCGGCATTGCAAATCGGGATTATGTTTAATATAGGAATTTGGATTTTGATTGCAACTATATTTATGTCAATGATTTTAAAGCACTTTGGAACGCTCAATGTATCTTCTATGAATAATTTAAAAGGTTAAAGTTATGGAAATTTTGTTTATATTTACAACTATTATAATTACAATCGCAATAAGCATTTTTGTTAAGCGAAGAAGCGTTATTGAATTTTTTTCTGTCTTAACTGCCTTGGTGGTTTTGTTTGAGTCTGGCGCAATTGCCTTGAAGGTCTCAAGCGTTGGCAATTATACTCCTTTTGGTTTATTTTCTGTTGATTCATTGGCGGTGATTATTTTGCTTGTGATTAGTTTTATAAATCTAACAGTTGCAATTTATTCAATAGCTTATTTGCGTCAAGAAACGGCTAAAAATATTATCGGTTTTACTCGGGTGCGGCAATATTTCACTTTGTTAAATACTTTTTTATTGGCTATGATTTTAGCGATTGGCGCTAATAATCCTATTCTTGCTTGGATTTCTGTTGAAGCGACAACATTGTCCACGGCTTTCTTAATTAGTTTTTATAATAAGCCCTCAGCTATTGAAGGGGCTTGGAAATATTTAATTATCAATTCAGTCGGTTTGTTGTTAGGTTTTTTTGGAACGATGTTGTATTTTACCGCGGTTAAATTTCCGGATGAGAGTGGGCTTATTGATTGGCAGTTGCTATTAAATAGTGCCTCACAATTAAATCCGGTGGTTGCCAAGATTGCTTTTGTTTTTGTTTTAGTCGGCTATGGAACCAAAGTCGGTCTGGCTCCTATGCACACGTGGAAGCCAGATGCTTATAGTAAAGCGCCTAATCCAATCGGTGCACTGTTGTCAGGCGCGCTGTTGCCGATTGCCTTTATGATTATTTTGAAATTCAAGAGAATAACCGATGCGGCTGTTGGTCAAGGTTTTAGTCAACATTTATTAATCGTGTTTGGATTATTATCTATTGTTATTGCCGCACTAATAATGTTTAATGCTCTAAATTATAAAAGATTATTAGCTTATTCGAGTATTGAGAATGCCGGAGTGATGGCTCTGGGCTTTGGATTTGGTGGCATGGGCGCTTTGGCGGCTATTTTGCACTTAATTTATCATTCACTAGTAAAGGGGGCTATGTTTTTTTCTTCTGGTAATTTATTGTTGAAATATAGTTCAGCAAGAATTGCCAATATTAAAGGGGCGACAAATGTCGCTCCGATTACCAGTACACTTTTTATTGTGGGCTTTTTGGTTGTGACGGGAGTGCCTCCATTCGGAATATTCTTAACTAAGATGCAAATTCTTTCTGCTGGCATCGAGAGCTATCCGCTCATTAGCATTATTGCTTTATTTTTTACACTCCTTGTTTTTGTGGGTTTTTTGAAGCACACATTGGCAATGTTTTTCGGAGAAAAACCGAAAGGCATCGAAGTCGGTGAAAATAATATTTGGTTGATTCTTCCACCAATATTATTGTTGACTAGTATTATTATTTTAAGTTTCTATATCCCGTCATTTTTATCTGCTTTAATAAATGATGCATCTGTAATTTATAAATAATATGATTAAGGAAAAAATTAGGTCTTATATCCATGCGAACGCAAAGGTCGATTGGCATGATAATATTGCTTCTTTTGCGGTGCCTGCTTCGGAGATAGTCGCGGTGGTTAGCGAGTTGTATGCTAATAAAAATCTTTCGCTCAAGCTTATTACCGCCACCGACGAAAGAACGGAAAATGATTGTTTTAAAGTTTGGTATGTCTTTGCTTATCCCAAAGAAAATGTATTTATTGTTCCTTTTCTTGAATTGAAAAACATTACCGAATTTCCTTCTCTTTCTAATGTTGTTCATAGTGCTTGGAGCTATGAAAAGAAAATTAAGACTTTTTTTGGTCTAAATCCAATTGGACATCTAGATACGCGACCTATTATTTTGCATGAAAATTGGCCAGTTGATGTTTATCCATTGCGAAAAGATTTTGCCTGGAATGCGCATCCTCAAGAGGCGCAAGGAACATATCAATTTCAAAAAACAGAAGGCGAGGGAATATACGAGATACCTGTCGGACCAATTCATGCCGGCATCATTGAGCCGGGACATTTTCGCTTTAGCGTTGCCGGAGAAAGTATCGTCTATCTTGAATCGCGCCTTGGTTATACGCACAAGGGCAGTGAAAAATTATTTGAAACACTTTCTATCGGTGACAAAATAAATTTATCAGAAAAAATTTCCGGTGATAGTTCATTTAGTCATTCACTAGCCTTTTGTCAGACATTGGAAAAATTAAACAACACTGTTGTGCCGGCGCGGGCGCGATATTTGCGGGTTATTTATGCTGAGTTGGAACGACTGGCTAACCATTTTGGCGATATCGGGGCAATTATGATGGATACTGGCTTTAATTTTGGCGGAGCCCAAGGCTCTCGGTTGCGAGAAATGCTTATGCAAATAAACGAAAGACTTACCAGCAGCAGATTCTTGCGAGGTGTAAATACAATCGGTGGAGTTACGAAAGATATTGCTGATTCAGAAAAAAATAAGTTAAGGGTGGAATTAAAGGATATAAGCCAAGATTTTGCTGAAGTTATGCAAGTGGCTGAGAATAGCACCTCGCTTTTAAATCGTCTCAAGGGCACGGGCATACTTTCATTAGCGACTGCTCAAATACATGATGCAACCGGAGTTGTCGGAAAGGCTGTTGGTATAACAAAAGATGCGCGCATTGATTATCTATATGCAGCCTATGGTGAACTTTCTCTTGGTGAAATCATCACCGAGTTAGAAGGAGACGTTTATGCGCGATTCCATGTTCGAGTTAAAGAAGTGTATGAGTCAATTAAGATTATAGTAGACGCGTTGGAAAAATTACCAAAAGGAGATATCAATATTCAAAATAAAAAAATTGTTTTTACAAAAAATACTTTTTCAATAAGCATAGTTGAGGGTTGGCGAGGAGAAATTGTTTATTTTGTCACTACCGATGCAAACGGAAATATTAGTCGGGTTGTTCCTCGTGATCCTTCGTTTATTAATTGGGCAGTATTGGGAGAGGCTGGTATTAATAATGTTGTTCCTGATTTTCCTTTGATTAATAAAAGTTTTAATTTGTCGTATTCCGGTAATGATTTATAATTAGAACAAAGAAATTGTCTTTTCCATCCCGCCGAAAAGTTTTGGGGGCGAAGTCCAAGTGGGCGGGCAAAAAGGGGGGGGAATTCCGCTTTTCCTTTGCGAAATCAAATTGTGGACAGCCCCGCGCCACCTGCCTGAATACTTGGAAGGCAGAACACGCCAGATTTCCAAGTTT
>Ga0210030_1003355_pt1 | contig 10588 bp, 9 predicted proteins | sample CryGeymeta201523_FD_183986 | JGI IMG/M metagenome (GOLD analysis project Ga0210030, IMG submission 183986) | Groundwater microbial communities from Crystal Geyser aquifers in Utah, USA - Crystal Geyser metaG 2015-23 (SPAdes) (version 2) | ecosystem: Environmental > Aquatic > Deep subsurface >...
CCACCCGGTTCAACCGCACCGCCGCCGCCGCGCGGCTTGGCTTGAGTCTGCGCCAGATGCGCTACCGAATCGAACGCTTGCAAATTGAAGCCCCGGCCACCGGTTTTGGTCAGGATGATTTCAACTGATTCCGCACAGCAACAGGCGTGCGACGCGCTGTGGCGAGACGGTTGGTACCGTTTTGCCGCCCGCGTTGATTCGCCCAACTTTGGCCCACGTCCGAGCCGCAGCCAGATTGATCTGATCGTGCTGCACTCGATCAGCCTGCCTCCCGGCCAGTACGGTGGCGACGAGGTGCGGCAGTTGTTCACCAACCAGCTCAACTGGCAGCAGCACCCGTTCTTTCAGAGCATCGAAGGCGTCAAGGTGTCGTCTCATTTCTTCATCCGGCGCAACGGTGACCTGTGGCAGTTTGTGAACTGCGATGACCGCGCCTGGCATGCGGGTGTATCGAACTACAGAGGTCGCGCCAACTGCAATGACGACAGCATCGGTATTGAGCTCGAAGGGCTCGAAGGCGAGACTTTTGAAGCAGCGCAGTACGCCGCGCTGCGTGCGCTGTGCGCCAGCATCCTGCAACGGTATCCCATTGCCCATGTCGCTGGTCACGAGCACATTGCCCCCGGACGCAAGCAAGACCCGGGCGTGGGGTTTGACTGGGTAAAGTTGCAAAAAGGTCTGGGTCTCGCGGACCATTTCTTTCCCACCACGATCCAGAAGCACGCGTGAAGGCATCACGGCGCCAGTGCGCTAAAAACACTACAGCTAGTGTTTTTACCAACTAGATTACCCCATATTTAGTGTTAAGCTGCGGCTGTGCAGTCAGGTCAAACGTGTCCGTTTGATCGACTATTTTTCCAACTGGCACACGCCAGTTACCCACCCAACAAGAGAGAGAAAAACGATGCAGGCTATTGCGACAACGCCGACAGCGACTTTCATTCACCCGATTGCCAATCCAGCAACCAACGTGGTCACTGCCACCACCAATACGCTGTCTCAATACCAGATCATTCGCCGCAATGGGGCGGTGGTACCGTTTGCGCCCAACAAAATCGCCGTGGCCATGATGAAGGCGTTTCTGGCTGTGCACGGCACGCAGGGCGCCGCCTCAGCCAGTGTGCGTGAGACCGTCGAAGACCTGACCCAGGGCGTGATCCGCGCCCTGATGCGCTCGCGTCCGTCGGGCGGTACCTTCCATATTGAAGATGTGCAAGACCAGGTCGAATTGGGTTTGATGCGCGGCGGTCACCATGAGATTGCCAGGGCCTACGTGCTGTACCGGGAAAAGCGGTCCCAGGAGCGTGCGCAGAAAACCAACACACCTGCTGCGCCAGCCCCAGCGTTGCACACCATCGACAACGGTCAACGAGTTGTGCTGGACATGACGCGATTGGGCAACATCATTGATGCCGCGTGCGCCGGACTGGGTGCAGACGTCAAGCCTGAACCAATCGTTGCCGAGACCCTGCGCAACCTGTATGACGGAGTGCCAATGGACGAGGTCTATAAGGCATGCGTGCTGGCCGCGCGCACGCTGATTGAAAAAGACCCCGACTACACCTTCGCGACCGCGCGCCTGCTGTTTCACACTATCGCCAAGGAAGTGCTCGGCCAGGACGTGGCACAGGCTGACATGGCCCAAGCCTATGTTGACTATTTCCCGCAAGCCATCGCGCGCGGTGTGGAAGGCGAATTGCTTGACAGCCGGCTGTTGCAGTACGACTTGCAGCGACTGGCGCTGGCGCTCAAGGCCGAACGCGACCTGCAGTTTGATTACTTGGGCCTGCAGACGTTGTACGACCGCTATTTCCTGCACATCAATAAAACCCGCATTGAGTTGCCCCAAGTCTTTTTCATGCGCGTGGCTATGGGCCTGGCACTGGGCGAGATCGACCGCGAAGCACGGGCCATCGAGTTCTATGAAGTGCTCTCAAGCTTCGACTACATGTCGTCGACACCAACACTCTTCAACAGTGGCACGCTACGTTCACAGCTGTCAAGCTGCTACCTGACCACCGTGCCCGACGATCTGGACGGTATCTACGAAGCGATCAAAGAGAACGCTTTGCTGTCCAAGTTTGCCGGTGGCCTGGGCAATGACTGGTCGCAGGTACGCGCGCTAGGGGCGCACATCAAGGGTACCAACGGCGAATCACAGGGCGTGGTGCCGTTTCTCAAGGTAGTCAACGACACCGCGGTCGCCGTCAACCAGGGCGGCAAGCGCAAGGGCGCTGTCTGCACTTATCTGGAGAGCTGGCACTTGGACATCGAAGAGTTTCTGGAACTGCGCAAGAACACCGGCGACGACCGCCGCCGCACGCACGACATGAACACGGCAAACTGGATCCCGGATTTGTTCATGCGCCGCGTCATGGAAAAGGGTCAGTGGACACTGTTTTCACCGAACAGTGTGCCTGACCTGCACGACAAGTTTGGCACCGCTTTTGAGGCAGCGTATGTGGCTTACGAGGAAAAGGCAGCGCGCGGTGAAATTAAACCGTTCAAGACAGTGCAGGCCACCGACCTCTGGCGCAAGATGCTGACCATGTTGTTCGAGACCGGCCATCCCTGGATCACGTTCAAGGATGCGTGCAACATTCGCTCGCCACAGCAACACGCCGGTGTGGTGCACTCCAGCAACCTGTGCACCGAGATCACGCTCAACACCAGCAAGACCGAGACGGCGGTGTGCAATCTGGGCTCGATCAATTTGCGCCAGCACCTCAAAGACGGCCGCATTGATCACGTCAAGCTGCAAAAAACAATCACCACGGCGATGCGCATGCTCGACAACGTGGTTGACATCAACTACTACGCGGTCAAGAAAGCGCGTGACTCCAACATGCGCCACCGCCCGGTGGGCTTGGGGCTGATGGCGTTCCAGGACAGCTTGTACGAATTGCGCATCCCCTACGCCAGCGATGCCGCCGTTGCGTTTGCTGACGAATCGATGGAAGCCATCTGCTACTACGCTTACTGGGCCTCCAGTGAGTTGGCGCGCGAACGCGGCGCCTACTCCAGCTACAACGGTTCGTTGTGGAGCCAAGGCATCCTGCCGCTGGACACCTTGGACATGCTGGCTACACAGCGTGGCGGCTACGTGGAGGTCGATCGCTCGGCCACACTGGACTGGGACGCGTTGCGGCAAAAAATTGCCAAGGACGGCATGCGCAACTCCAACTGTGTGGCCATCGCCCCAACAGCGACTATTTCCAACATCATTGGCGTTGACGCTTCTATCGAACCATGCTTTGGCAACCTGTCTGTTAAGTCCAACCTGTCGGGTGAGTTCACCATCATCAACAGTTACCTGGTGCGCGACTTGAAGCGTCTGGGCCTGTGGGATGACGTGATGGTAATGGACCTCAAACATTTCGACGGCTCACTGCAGCCCATCGACCGGGTACCTGCCGAAGTGAAGTCGCTTTACGCAACCGCTTTTGAAGTGGAAACCCGCTGGTTGGTAGAGGCGGCGGCACGACGCCAGAAGTGGATCGACCAGGCACAATCACTCAATATTTACATCGCCGGCGCCTCTGGCAAGAAGCTCGACGACACCTACAAGCTGGCTTGGTTGCGCGGCCTCAAGACCACCTACTACCTGCGCACGCAATCGGCCACCCATGCAGAGAAATCTACCGTCAAGGCAGGACGTTTGAATGCGGTCTCGGCAGGTGGCAATGCATCAGGACCAGCGGCGCTTAGTGCTCTTGATGCAGCTGCAGCGATGGCACGCGAGCAACTTTCAGCCAGCGCTGCAACAGACGTGAAGTTCTGTGGCGTTGATGACCCCACGTGCGAGTCATGTCAGTGAGCTCGCCCCTGCTTTGTGACCGCGGTGCTCATGCGCAACACTGTGCGAAGCATCTGCGTTTGCATGCATAAAAAGTCTTTCATTTTTTTATACACCATCACATAATCCACGCATCGGAAAATACCATGTTGTCCTGGGACGAAGAAATCACATCCACTGCCAGTTCGCTTCCTTTATTTAGCTTGCCAGAAACGCAACTGGCCGAGCGCGGCACCTACTCCTCTACAGACCTCAACACCATCGCGCGTGATCCATTGGCGCCCGTCACGCCAACGACACAGGCCAAGTCAAAATTGACACCACCGCGTCGGGTCAATGCAGCAGACAAACGGATCATCAACGGCAAAACCGACGTCAATCAATTGGTGCCCTTCAAGTACAAATGGGCTTGGGAGAAATACCTCTCCAGCTGCGCCAACCACTGGATGCCGCAAGAAGTCAACATGACGCGCGACATCGCGCTCTGGAAAAATCCCGACGGGCTCAGCGAAGACGAACGTCGTATCGTCAAGCGCAACCTTGGTTTTTTTGTTACCGCCGATTCACTGGCCGCCAACAACATTGTGCTGGGCACCTATCGTCACATCACCGCACCCGAATGCCGCCAATTTTTATTGCGCCAGGCTTTTGAAGAAGCCATCCACACGCACGCTTACCAGTACATCGTTGAGTCGCTTGGCTTGGACGAGGGCGAGATTTTCAGCGCCTACCATGAAGTGCAATCGATTCGTGACAAGGACGAGTTCCTGTTGCCTTTTATCGAGGCCATCATGGACCCCAGGTTCCAGACCGGCACGTCCGCTGCAGACCAGACGCTGCTGAAATCGCTGATCGTTTTTGCCTGCCTGATGGAAGGCCTGTTCTTCTATGTGGGCTTCACCCAGATTCTGGCGCTCGGACGGCAAAACAAGATGACCGGTGCGGCCGAACAGTACCAGTACATCTTGCGCGATGAATCGATGCATTGCAACTTTGGCATCGATTTGATCAACCAGCTCAAACTGGAAAACCCGCTGCTGTGGACACCCGAATTCAGGACCGAGATCAAGACATTGTTTGAAACAGCAGTGGAACTGGAATACCGCTACGCGGAAGACACCATGCCACGTGGTGTGCTGGGTATGAATGCCTCCATGTTCAAAGGCTACCTGCGTTACATCGCCAATCGGCGTGCCACTCAGATTGGTCTGGAGGCCCTGTTTCCCAACGAAGAAAACCCGTTCCCATGGATGAGCGAAATGATCGACCTCAAAAAAGAACGCAACTTCTTTGAAACCCGCGTCATTGAATACCAGTCCGGCGGCGCGCTGTCCTGGGAATGAGCCTGCATGACACCCCTTCGCTCTATTTCACAAGTGCCGCTGCGGTCGCAGTGTCTTGCGCTTGTGCTCCCCCGTTCATGTTGCTGGGCACTTCCCAACACCATGAATCGCTTGCCGCATGCTGATATGCAGCAAGTGCTCTTTGCACCTTGATCAAGGAGAATATTGATGGCAACTGCAAAAAAACCAGCCGCTAAAAAAGCGGCCCCTGCGAAGAAAGCGGCCCCTGCGAAGAAAGCGGCCCCTGCGAAGAAAGCGGCTCCTGCGAAGAAAGCGGCTCCTGCGAAGAAAGCGGCTCCTGCTAAAAAGGCAACTCCTGCTAAAAAGGCAACTCCTGCTAAAAAGGCAACTCCTGCTAAAAAAGCGGCTCCTGCTAAAAAGGCGGCTCCGGCGAAGAAAGCGGCTCCGGCCAAGAAAGCAGCACCAGCTAAAAAGGCTGCCCCCGCCAAGAAAGCGCCAGCCAAAAAAGCGGCTCCTGTCAAAAAGGCTCCGGCTAAAAAAGCGGCTCCTGCCAAGAAAGCTGCGCCAGCAAAAAAAGCCGCCCCAGCCAAGAAAGCCGCGCCTAAAAAAAAGGCAGCTAAGGCACCTGCTCCCAAACCTGCTCCGGCGGCACAAACAAAGCTCAATCCGCAAGCGGCTTGGCCTTTTCCGACGGGTGCAAAACCCTGAGCGTTGTCGTTACACGATCAACGCCAAAGCCTGCTGCTGGGTGCAGCGGGCTTTTTTTGTTTCAAGGATAGAACGCAAGCACACGGTAACCCACCACGCGCCGGGCGGCGGCTTCGTCGTCCAAGCCCAATGATGCGTCCACCCGCCAGACCGAGACTGGCTGCAGTAGAGCCACGCTGTTGTCCAATTCACGCGCGGAAAAAACCCGCCGCAAAACCACACGCTCTCGCAGGTCAGTGAGCGTCAACTCGATGCTAGGCAACGCCAAAGGCACATCGGCTGAATTTTTCAGGGCAAAGCTCAAGCGATAACGGGTGCCATCGATCTTGTTGAAAGAGGCCGCATCGATCGACACAGATTCGATACGTTGCAGCGGCTCCAGAGTGCAACCCAATACCTCACAAAATGTCTGCAACGCAGGGGTCCAATTGGGGTGCAATACAGACAAGCTCTGTCGTTCACGATAAACCCATTGCGCCGCCAAAACCAGCAGTAGCAAGAGTGCCAACAACAGCATCACAACCTCCACCCAGGGACGACGCCAAAATAGCGCACGCCTGGAATGGCGCATGAACGACGGCTCTTCGGCCACGGGGGCCGCTTCAAGCGCAATGGCATCGGCTTGCTCCAACGCGCTGGGGAAGACCTCTGGCTGGGCAATCTCTGCTTCAGCAGCGTACTGATCTGCGTGTCGGCCAACTGGGTCGGCGTCAGCCACCACATCGGTTGACAGCGCTGACTCTCTAAAAAATTGCGGCGCGTAGAGGGCCTCCATTTGCCCCATTTCAACCACTTCGACATTTTCTTGAAAGTCGTCGTCGACGCGCGCCTCTTGCGTCGACTGCTCGCTGAGGTCGGGCTGTTCGCGCCCGTCTGAGGACATCGTCAGCCCGTCCGAACCCGATGGCGACGTTTCATACGCTTGCGCTGAAATGCGCTCCGGTGCTGGTAGTTTGGGCTCAATGTGCACCAGGTGCTGGGTCGCATCAAAAATATCGCCGCATTGACCACACTTCACCCACCCCTGCGAAATCCGCAACTGGTCCGGTACCACCCTGTAGATGGTGGTGCAGGCGGGGCAGCGTGTCAGGAGGCTCATGCTCAATCCAGTTTCACGCTGCAAAGCCGATCAGGCCCGTTGGGCCGTCATCAAGACCCAACCATCCTCACTGTCGCCCACAACCAAGTCGCAATGGGGCGCGTAGGCGGCTTTGAGCTCATCAACCTGACGCTCCAGAATACCTGCCATTACCAGGTGGCCGCCACCTGCGACCCGCGACCATAACAGCGGGGCCAACACTTTGAGGGGTGTTGCCAGAATATTTGCCAAGACGGTTTGGTACGTTCCCGAAACCTTGTCAGGCAAACCGACGCGAAGTGCAACCTGGTTTGCCTGCGCGTTGAGCACGGTGGCTTCCACAGCGGCATTGTCGATGTCCACCGCGTCCAGATCGGTCGCACCAAATTTGGCCGCACCAATGGCCAGAATGCCCGAACCACAGCCGTAGTCCAGCACACGGGTCAGCGCAATGTCGCCAGCATGGCGCGCGATCCAGCGCAAGCACATGCGCGTGGTGGGGTGGGTACCGGTGCCAAAGGCCAGGCCCGGGTCAAGGCGAATAACCACCCGCGCCTGCGCTGGCGGCTTGTGCCAGGTCGGAACGATCCAGAAATCGGCGGTAATTTCCACCGGTGCGAACTGCGACTGCGTCAGTCGCACCCAGTCCTGCTCAGGCACGTTTTGCAGGCCCAGAACCTCGCAACCCGCAAAAAAATCCTGGGCCTGCAGCAGTGCCTGCGCCTCTTGTGCCTTGGTCTGGCTATCAAACAGGGCCAGCACGCGCGAGCGCTGCCAGCCCTCCTTGGGCGGCGGCATGCCAGGTTCGCCAAACAGCGCCTGTTCAGCATCGGTCTGGGCATCGGCGTCTTCAACGCTGACACTCAGTGCATCCAGCGCATCCAGCGCATCGCTCACCGACTCGACCTGGCGCTCAGGGCACATCAATCGAAGTTCAAACATGATGAGGCAGCCGTCAGCGGGCGTGGTCGGCAAGCCAACCTTCCAGATAATGGATATTGGTGCCGCCTTCCATGAACTTGGCGTCCACCATCAGTTCACGGTGTAACGGCACATTGGTGTTGATGCCCTCGATCACCGTCTCACCCAACGCTGTGCGCATACGCGCCAGCGCCTGCTCACGGGTATCGCCGTGGACGATGATCTTGCCGATCATCGAGTCGTAGTTGGGCGGCACAAAGTAATTTGTGTAAATGTGCGAATCCACACGCACGCCAGGCCCACCCGGCGGATGCCACATCGTGATGCGTCCCGGCGACGGAATGCACTTGTAGGCGTCTTCGGCGTTGAGTCGGCACTCAATGGCATGGCCTCGAATCTGGATCTGACGCTGGGTGAAAGGCAGTTTCTCACCTGCGGCGACCATGATCTGCGTTTTGACGATGTCAATGCCGGTAGTGAACTCGGTTACCGGGTGCTCCACCTGGACGCGGGTGTTCATCTCGATGAAATAGAACTCGCCGTCCTCGTACAGGAACTCAAAGGTACCTGCGCCCCGGTAGCCAATGCGTTTGCACGCCGCCACACAGCGGTCACCAATGCGGTCGATCAGCTTGCGGGGGATGCCGGGAGCTGGTGCTTCCTCGATGACCTTCTGGTGGCGTCGCTGCATTGAACAGTCGCGCTCACCCAGGTAGACCGCGTTCTTGTACTTGTCCGCCAGAATCTGGATTTCAATGTGGCGCGGGTTCTGGAGAAACTTCTCCATGTACACCGCCGGGTTGTTGAACGCCGCGCCCGCTTCGTTTTTGGTCATCGCCACCGCATTGACCAGCGCGGCCTCGGTATGCACCACGCGCATGCCACGACCGCCGCCACCACCGGCGGCCTTGATGATCACCGGATAACCCACCGACTTGGCAATACGCCGGATTTGCACGGGATCGTCAGGTAACTCGCCTTCAGACCCTGGCACACAGGGCACGCCGGCCTTGATCATCGCCTGCTTGGCCGACACCTTGTCGCCCATGATGCGGATCGATTCGGGCGTCGGACCAATGAACTGAAAACCGCTGCGCTCGACGCGCTCGGCGAAGTCGGCGTTTTCGCTTAAAAAACCGTAGCCCGGGTGAATCGCCTCGGCGTCAGTGACCTCGGCGGCCGAAATGATCGCTGGCATGTTCAGGTAGCTCAAAGCTGAAGCTGCCGGGCCGATACAGACCGCTTCCTCAGCCAGCTTGACATACTTGGCGTCGCGGTCGGCCTCCGAGTAAACCATCACCGCCTTGACGCCCAACTCGCGACAGGCGCGCTGGATACGCAAAGCGATTTCGCCCCGATTGGCGACCAGGATTTTCTTAAACATGGTGCGCGCCTGCCATCAATCGATGATGAACAGGGGTTGGCCGTATTCGACCGCCTGACCGTTTTCGGCCAATATCTTGCGCACCGTGCCGGTTTTATCCGCCTCGATCTCGTTGAGGATCTTCATCGCCTCAATGATGCACAAAGTCTGCCCTTCTTTGACGGCGTCACCCACCTCGACGAACGCCTTGGCGCCTGGTGAAGCTGACCGGTAAAACGTACCCACCATCGGCGACTTGGTGATGTGGCCCGGGTCAGCGACCGGCTCCACACCGGCCACCGACTCGGCTGCCGCAGTGGTTGCCGACGGCACAACGGCAACGGCGGGCGCTACCGCAGGGGCGGCAGCGTAGACATACTGGGGCGCCGCACCCCCACCTTTGACAATGCGAACCTTTCCCTCGGCCTCGGTAATTTCGAGCTCGGAAACGTTCGAGTCCGACACCAGATCAATCAGGGTTTTCAGTTTTCTCAAATCCATTTCAATGTACTCCAACGTTTGGCCAATACCACTGGCAAGTTCGGTGATTTTTCTTCAACTTTGCCTAAATCATCAAAAGTTTTACTTAACTGCCGTCAGTTTACTACGTAATGGACAGTAACCATCAAACGGGAAGACGCTTGAAACCCGCCACATCAAGCGCCGAAAGTCGACCCAGTTTGCGGTAAATCACATGGCCAGCCGCATCAAACACCACAGAGAAAGGCAAGCCCCCGTTGAGATTACCCAGGGAGCGACTCAACTCAACACCCGGAAAACCAGCTAAAGCGACCGGAAAAGCCAGCGGCGTTTGCTGCAGGAAACGCTGCACTGGCCCTGCCTGATCCACTGCCAAACCGAGTACTTGCCAGCTTTTACCTACATTTTCTTTGAAAAAAGCATCCAATAACGGCAACTCTTCAATACATGGCGGGCACCATGTCGCCCAAAAGTTCAACACCAGGGGGCGCCCACGAAACAGCGTTGTAGCCATGGCGCTGCCGTCCACCCGGGCAAAACTCTGCGCCCAAAAAGCCGCTTCCGCCGCAGAGAGTACCTCTGCCTGCCGCCCGGAGCGACGCAATGCCAGCGCGACCCCACCCGCAGCGGCGATCACCCCCACCGCAGCGGCCATCCAGCCCCGTCGTGACAAAGCGCCCATCAGACATCCTCCAGCAGCAATTGGCGCAGCGCCTGCGCGTCACCCCTGGGCTTGCGGCCCTTGCTATCGGGTTGCAGTGCGCCACGCACATCGTCATGGTCATAAATCATCAAATGCACACCCACATCCTCATTCAAACCCGGACAAAATGCATGCAGACTCAGAGCGTCGACCGACTGTCCATGAAGGCCCGTCACACGGCCTGCCACATAGTCCACATTGTTGTCAATCAACGCAATCTCGGCCGACGCTCTGA
>Ga0210030_1003369_pt1 | contig 10552 bp, 10 predicted proteins | sample CryGeymeta201523_FD_183986 | JGI IMG/M metagenome (GOLD analysis project Ga0210030, IMG submission 183986) | Groundwater microbial communities from Crystal Geyser aquifers in Utah, USA - Crystal Geyser metaG 2015-23 (SPAdes) (version 2) | ecosystem: Environmental > Aquatic > Deep subsurface >...
TATAACAAAACTCCCATAGCACCTCCAAATGTTCTGGAAGGATCTGTGGTCGATATAGAATATGAAATTACCTCGCCTTTTCTTGGAAATATACCCGAACTTATCTTTCAGGAAGAAATACCGGTAGATTATGCAGAAGCTGAAATTACAGCCCCGGAATATTTCATATACAAACAACATTTAAGAGGACAGTTTCCCTTAACTTTTAATGAGAAAAATGGGATGCGGATGATTCAAATAACTGAAAAAGTCAGTGGGGATGCCGGAGTATTTAACGGTGTCCAGCAAACTAAAACATATTCTGATAAAGTAGATTTGAATGAGACAACTTATACCATAGCCGGACAGAACATTTCATCCATGAAAGAAGAAGCCTTTGTAAACAATATACACAATTACAGAACTGCAATTAAATTTGAAATTACAGGAACGAAATATCCGCGTGAGCCTTTCAAAATGCTCGCACAAACTTGGACAGATGTGGCTAAAAGCATCTATGAAATTTCTAGTTTTGGAGCCGAGCTTGCCAAAACAAATTATTTCGCAGAAGATTTACAAGCATTAATAAATGGACAGGAAGACCCCACAAAAAAAGCAATCCTTATTTTTAGTCACGTCAAGTCTAAAATAAATTGGGACGGAACTTTCGGGGTTTTGACGGACAAAGGTGTAACGAAGGCTTATAAAGACGGAAGTGGAAATGCAGCAGAAATCAATCTAATGTTGACCGCGATGTTTCGCCAAGCCGGATTGAAAGCGAACCCCGTATTGGTAAGCACACGTAAAAATGGAATTCCCATTTTCCCGACAAGGGACGGGTTTAATTATGTGATAGCAGCCATCGAAATGCAAGAAGGGATTGTTCTTTTTGATGCGACCGAAAAATACGCCGTACCCAATATTTTACCCGAGAGAGCCATCAACTGGATGGGCAGATTGGTGCGTGAGGACGGCACCTCGATTGAAGTGAGCTTGTTGCCTAAAACGCCTTCCAAACAAGTAGCCTATTTTTCTGCACAACTCAACGAAGACGGAAGTGCTGCGGGAAAAGTGCGCATTCAAAACTACGATCAATACGCCTTCAATTTTAGGGAAAGAATTAAAAACCTCAACAAAGATTTGTATTTGGAAAGACTTGAAAACAAAACCTTCAACAGCGACATCGAAGTGTCAAACTACCAAATGCAAAACGAATCGGATTTGTCAAAACCCGTGATTGAGAATTTCGAATTCAAAAAAGAAGACCAGTGTGAAATCATCGGTGGGAAAATCTATGTTTCCCCCTTGCTTTTCAGTGGTATGATTGAAAATCCGTTGAAATTAGAAAAAAGAGAATACCCCATTGAATTTTCATTCCCAACGACCAATCAATATCTGATAACCATCAAGATCCCGGAAGGATACCAGATAGAGTCTGTTCCGGAAAGCCTCGCGCTTCAACTCCCGGAGGATATCGGGTCTTATCAATATAACATCACCGCGAAAGCAAACCAAATTCAGGTGAAACTCACTTCCGAAATCAAATCACCGCTCATTTCTGCCCAAGGATACGAGATGATAAAAAACTATTATCAGCAAATCGTCCAAAAAAATGCTGAAAAAATCGTACTGACTAAAATCTAAAACATATCTCATCAAATAAATTATCAAAATCATGAAAAAGTTAAGCCTTTTGTTGTTGTGCCTCACTTTTGTGACGCTGACCGTGCAGGCTCAAGAACTAAAATTCGGCAAAGTGACCAAAGAAGAACTTCTCGAAAAAAGCCATCCTTTAGAGCCGGATGCCAAAGCGGCGGTTTTGTATAAAGACCAAAAGGTAAGATTTGATTACAATGAATCTAGTGGTTGGACTTTGGTTACCACCGTTTTTCAAAGAATCAAAATCTATCAGAAAACCGGTTTTGACTGGGCAACGACCTTGGTTTCCTTGTACATTGGAAACAGTGGAAGCGAGCGCATTACCGGTGTGAAAGGGATTACTTTTAACTATGAGAACGCCCAAATAACAGAAGACAAGCTCAAAAAGGAAAGTATTTTTGAAGAAAAGGTCAATAAATACCGAAAAAAAGCATCCATAACCCAGCCCAATGTGAAAGAAGGCAGTGTGTTGGATTTGGAATACCAGGTGCTTTCTCCTTTTTTCACCAGTGTAGATGAGTTGAAATTTCAATTTGATATTCCTGTCAACCAAATCAATACAACGGTCAACATTCCCGAATATTTTATGTTCAAACAGCATTTCAAAGGCTTTTACCCACTGAAGTTTGATCAACAAACGGAAAACCAAACCATCTTTATCGAAGGCCAAAGATTATCTTATTTAGAAAACATATATTCCATCTCAGGCCACCAAATTCCTGCTATGCAAGACGAAAGCTATGTGTCGAATATAGACAATTATCGAGCTTCCGTTAAATTTGAACTGAACGGTACTCGGTTTCCGAACAGACCCTACAAAATGTACAACCAAACTTGGGAAGATGTCGCCAAAACCATTTATAAATACAATTCATTTGGCGAACAACTCGACAAGCAAAGCTATTTTAAAGATGATTTGGCACAATTGATAACGAACGAAATGTCGCCGGAAGAAAAAACAGCCCGGGTTTTTGATTTCGTTCAAAACAAAATGACTTGGAATAATTATTATGGAGCAACTTGCAACGACGGTGTATTAAAAGCCTATAAAGAAAACACAGGGAATGTAGCTGAAATTAACCTCATGCTGACGGCCATGCTTCGGACATCAGGGCTTGATGCCAACCCTGTTTTGGTGAGTACGCGGTCAAACGGCATCCCGCTGTTTCCAACCATCGAAGGTTTTGATTATGTGATTTCCGCGGTTAATATAGACGGGAATACCATCCTGCTTGATGCAACCGAAAAAGAAACCATCCCGAATCTACTCCCCATCCGCGCGCTCAATTGGAACGGCACGCTGGTGCGCAAAGACGGGACTTACAACACCATTGATATATCGCCAAATCGTCAGTCCAACAAATCGGTCATCATGAATGCTTCACTTGACGAAAAGGGAGGTATCAACGGTAAAATACAGATTTACCAAACTGATTATATAGCCTATCTTTTTCGCCGAAACCTAAAATCTAAACAAAAAGAATCGTATTTGGAATCTTTGGAAAATAAGTACAACGGCATCGAAATATCCGATTACCAAACCAAAGATGCCGAAAACCCGACAAAACCAGTGACCGAAACGTTCGCTTTCCAAAAGGAAGATCAGTGCGAAATCATTGACGGGAAAATCTATTTTTCACCGCTTTTCTTTTTCGCGACAAACGAAAACCCTTTTAAGATGGAAACCCGTGAATATCCCATCAATTTTGCCTTTCCTATTTCTGAGACTTACCGTTTTAATATATCCATTCCGGAGGGTCATCAAGTGGAGTCACTGCCGGAAAATGTCCTTTACAAATTGCCTGACAACCTCGGTGAACTTCGGTTTAGCCTTGCTGTTTCGGGAAATATGCTTCAGGTGAATGTAGTCGAAAAAATAAATTCTGCCGTTATCAGTCCGATAAATTATTTGCACATCAAAGAATTCTATAATCAACTCGTTCAGAAGGAAACCGAAAAAGCAGTGCTGACTAAAATATAAAAATGGATATAAAAAATGCACAACAAGAAGTTGACAATTGGATAAAAGCCCACGGTGTCCGCTATTTCAACGAACTTACCAACATGGCGCAACTTACCGAAGAAGTGGGTGAGGTGGCGCGCATCATCGCACGTCGTTATGGTGAACAAAGCGAAAAAGAAAGCGACAAAAACAAAGATTTGGGCGAAGAATTGGCCGATGTTGTCTTTGTGGTGTTGTGTTTAGCCAATCAAACTGGGGTTGATTTGCAACAAGCATTCGATAAAAAATTAGAAGCCAAAACCAGACGCGACCACGACCGTCACCAAAACAACGAAAAGTTGAAGTGAAAAAGGTATTAAGCACAAAGACCACGGTTTAAACCGCGGGTTATGAAATTGAATGGGAATTCCGAAAACCGTTTTAACGTTTTGAGCTTTATGCATTACATTTGCAAAAATTCTACTCTTTAGATGGATATTACCCTGCGCGTTAAGTCAAATAAAATCAAAGGAAACCTGAATATCACTGGCTCCAAAAGCGAATCCAATCGTTTGTTGTTGCTCAATGCCTTGTATCCACAGCTTCAAATTAGCAATCTGTCCAATTCCGATGATTCCGTAGCGATGGAAAACGGCTTAAAAATTCATCAAGGCGAAGTTGACATTCACCATGCCGGAACCGCTATGCGTTTTCTGACTGCTTTTTTTGCCTCACAAGCCGATAGGGAAGTGGTACTGACGGGCTCGCATCGAATGAAAGAAAGGCCTATCCTAATATTGGTAGATGCGCTTCGGCAATTGGGAGCTGAGATAAGTTATACCCAAAATGAAGGCTATCCACCAATCAAAATTTTTGGGAAAAATTTACTGAAAAACAAGGTCACGCTGGCTGCCAATGTCAGCAGTCAATACATCTCTGCGCTGTTGCTCATCGCACCCAAACTGCCTAACGGCATAGAACTGACTTTAGAAGGAATCATCACCTCCGTACCTTACATCAATATGACTTTGGGGCTTCTGAACGAACTCGGTATTCAGACTTCTTTTGAAAGGAATCTCATCAAAGTTTATCCGCAAGGCATCCTCCTAAAAAACCACTTGGTAGTAGAGTCTGACTGGAGTTCAGCTTCCTATTTTTACAGCATGCTCTCCCTATCGGCAATGGGCTCTGCCGTGGCATTGAGGTCTTACAAACAGCAAAGTTTACAAGGCGACAGTGTGTTACAAGAAATCTATAAGGTTTTTGGGGTCATTACTTTTTTTGAAGGCGAAAAACTCATCTTGAAAAAGAAAAATGAACCCAGTACGAAATCATTTTCTTGCGATTTGTCAAATGCACCCGACATTGCCCAAACCCTTGCGGTGAGTTGTTTCGGTCTGGGAATTGGTTGTCATCTGACGGGATTGCACACGCTTAAAATCAAAGAAACCGACCGGTTAGAAGCTTTAAAAATCGAATTGACAAAATTGGGGGCAGAAATTGCTGTCACATCGGATAGCCTTTATTTACAACCTTCCACCCATTTTAATCAAAACGTGTCCATAGACACCTACAACGACCACCGGATGGCTATGGCTTTTGCGCCTCTGGCTCTCAAAGTCACGCTTAGCATCAATCATGCAGAGGTGGTTTCCAAATCCTATCCCGATTTTTGGTCAGATTTGGAAAGTTTGGATTTTCAGATAAATCAAAAATAATATTTGTTAAGCTCATCGCCGAATCACACTTTTTTCATACTTTCGTAGAAGTAAATTATTAGATTATGTTGATGTTCATCAGCGGAACCGAAATCGCATTTATCCTTTTTATTGTGGTGATGGTGTTTGGTGCGGACAAGATACCGGATATTGCGCGTGGATTGGGTAAAGGCATGCAGCAAATCAAAAATGCAACCAACGAAATCAAAAGTGAAATTCAAAAAAGTGCTGATAAAAACGGTATAGACACCTCTTTTACGAAAGATATTGCCAAAGAAATTGGCGATGCCAAAAAGAACTTGGAAGATATCGGTGGAACTATCAAACGCAATCTTTAATGTTCGAAAAGATTCTCGATGCAGATTCGAAAATTCTTATTTACCTGAATAATTTAGGCACAACGATGTTCGATTGGTTCTGGATGGCCTGCACCAACGAAGTCACGTGGATTCCCCTTTTTGTTTTTATTGTCCTGTTGGTTTACAGAAGATTCAGTGCCGAGCTTGCACTAAAAATTTTGATGTATGCGCTGTTGCTGCTTGCGGCCAATTTGATTTTGACCGAAATTGTTAAGGAAGCCGTTGGTAGAATTCGCCCCAACAACGACCGCGCCATGATTCATATACTTCGAATCCTCTCTTCACCGCCCAATTACAGTTTCTTCTCCGGCCACGCATCCAGTTCTTTTTGCATTACGGTGTTTTTGATTTTCACGCTTAAAAAACACTTCAAATCGATTTCTTGGCTGTGGGTTTGGCCAATCTTATTTACGTATAGCCGAATTTATGTGGGGGTTCATTATCCTTCCGATTTGATAGCGGGTTCCTTGTTTGGTTGGCTTTTGGCAATTATTTTCTATAAGCTCTACGAAAATAATACTTTGAAGAAATTGATCAAAGCACCCTACAAACCGTCAGCCCATCCCGAATGGGAAGCATGATGGTCTCTACGCGTGAGTCTTCTTTCAGTCTTTTGTTATATGCCAAAATTGAAGCCGTCGATTTATCTGATTTAATCAATGGCTCGACGACTTTTCAACTCCATAAAACATTATCACTGAGGATGATACCCCCTTTGTTCATTTTGGGCAAAATTAAGTCGAAATAGTTTGAATAATTGGGTTTGTCTGCATCGATAAAAGCCAAATCAAAATGAAAATCAAGCTTGGGAATAATTTCTAATGCGTTGCCAAGATGTGCTTTAATTTGTTTTCCGAAAATAGATTGTTGAAAATATTTTTGTTGAATGGATACCAACTCTTCATTTACATCAAGCGTGTGGAGTTCGCCATCTGCTTGCAGCCCTTCGGCCAGGCAAAGTGCGGAATAGCCGGTATAAGTGCCGACTTCTAAAATATATTTGGGCTGTACTAATTTAGACAATAAACTCAACAACCGGCCTTGTATATGCCCGCTCAACATGCGAGGTTGTAGCACTTTCAGGTGTGTTTCCTTGTTTAATTCCGCCAACAATACGGGTTCTGTTTCCGAGTGGGTGGCTATATAATCTTCGAGGTCATCTGAGATGAAATGCATACGGGAAATATAAAGTATTGAAGTATAAATTATTAATGTGGATAGTTGTGTCTATTTTATTGCCTATTACTTCAAATAGGTCTCGATACGCTTCGCTACTCGATCTGACAACTTAACTAACAGATGTACTAACTGTCAGGTCGAGTGTTCCGATGCAGCAAGAATTTATCGAGGCCGAGTCTCGATATCTTAGGCTATCCTCCCGATGCTTCGGGACTGAAACACCCGAACTGTTAAACCGAATACCCGCCTGAACTTTCAGGCAGACGGGACAAGTTTCTGGTTTCTGGTTCAAAAAAAACTTCCACTTTCCCGCCCGCGACTTCTGATTTCCAGTTTTACAACGATTCCTGCGCAAGCTCAATTTCCAAACCCTCCAAATCTTTCATAATTGGGATTTGACATCCCAACCGGCTGTTTGGTTTTACAAAGAAAGCGTCTGCCAACATGGCTTCTTCCGCATCGCCTATTTCGGGAAGTTGATGATTACTCAAAATGTAACATTGGCAGGAAGCACACATAGCCATTCCGCCACAAGTGCCGTCCACGGGCAACTCATACGCTTTGCACAATTCCATGACGTTCATGGCCATATCCGTGGGAGCCTGAAGTTCGTGCACAACGCCTTCGCGGTCTTTTACCTTGATTAAAATATCTGACATCTACCTTCTGTTTGTGTAAATACTGATGTAATACAACAAGGTTGCGATTGAGCCAATTGCTGCGACTACATAAGTGCGTGCCGCCCATTTCAAGGCATCTTTGGAGCCGACGAGCTCGTCACGGGTGACAATTCTTTTGTTTTCGAGCCATGCCAAAGCCCGGTTGCTTGCGTCATATTCTACCGGTAGGGTGATGAGGGTAAACAAAGTGGTCATCGAAAACAAGACAATCCCAACCAATAGCAAGGAAGGAAAAGTGTTGATGAGCAAAATTCCACCTAACAAAATCCATTGAACCAAGTTGGAAGCCACACTAACTACCGGAACCAACTTAGAACGCATTTGCAGCCATTCATAACCAACCGCATGCTGTACAGCATGCCCGCATTCGTGTGCCGCAACTGCTGCGGATGCCGCATTTCGTTGGTTGTAAACCGACTCGCTTAGGTTGACGGTTTTGTTGACAGGGTTGTAGTGGTCGGTCAGCATCCCTTGCGTTGAAATAACTTTCACATCGCGAATACCGTGGTCGGAAAGCATTTTTTCGGCGATTTCTGCTCCGCTCATACCATTTTGAAGCTGCACTTTTGAATATTTTTTAAACTTGCTCTTCAATTGTGCCGATACGCCCCAACTCAACAGCATGATAAAACCGATTAAAATCATATATCCCATTCCCATAACTTTATTTTTTTATTTTTTTATTTTTTATTTTTTGCAAACTCGATGAACTTAATCCATACAGTAAAAATCCGGATAAAACAGTCAGCAATCCCAAGACCGAACTGATGCGCAACACCCAATTGGTGATGTTGTCGCGGGTTCTGTAATCCATGGTGTGCAACATCCACAAAAAGTCGAACCGCCGCCAGTTGTCGTTTCTGAAACTGGTTACTTCACCCAATTCCGCAGCTACATACACCACCACGCCGGAGTCGTGATTGAGTGTAACCGCGTAGGCAGGCAAGGGTTTTTCGCGATATTCGTGTTTCAAAGCAACGTTTTTTTCGGTCAAGTAGGCAACATTTTTTATGCCAACTTTTCCCGTAAAGCTGTTAAGTGCCAAGTTGACACTTTCCGTTTCATTGAGTGGCGATCTCAGTTTGTTTTGATCCAAATCTATCAATTGATGATGCAATTTATTTTCGGAGAAGTAACTGATGCGGCCGAGCTTCATCAAATCGTTGTTTACCAAAGCGATGTTCTGAATTGAATCAATTCTTTGTGTGTTTTTCATTTCACTTAGGGCTGTTTGGAAAACCGACAAATCGATATCTGAATTCATTTTATTGGGAAATTTACGATAGGTGTCGCCATGCACGTCGTCCATGTTATTCCAAGAGAAATACAGACCGCTCACCGTCCAAAACAACAATTGGATTCCTACAAATACCGCCAAATAGCGATGAAATTTCCGAACTTTGAGTTGCATTTTATATCCTAGCATAATGTCTTACTCAACGATGTTTACAATTTTTCCGGGCACGATGATGACTTTTTTGGGTTGTCTGCCTTCCAATTGTTTTTGCGTCCGCTCATCAGACAAAACAGCTTTTTCGATAGCTTCTTTTGACAAATCTAAGGATAAATTGATCGTGAAACGCAGTTTTCCGTTGAAAGAAACTGGGTATTCTTTCTCACTCTCGACGAGGTATTTTTCTTCAAATTTTGGATACGTGACTTTCGAGACCGAACCTTGATGCCCCAACTTTTCCCAAAGTTCTTCCGCAATATGAGGTGCGTAAGGAGAAATCAATACCGCCAGGGGTTCGAGGATGGCGCGTTCGTGACAGTTTTGTGCCGTCAACTCATTAGTCGCAATCATAAAAGAACTCACCGAGGTATTAAAAGAAAAATTATCGATGTCTTCCGTTACTTTTTTGATGGTTTTGTGCAGGGTTTTGAGCGATTCCTTAGAAGGTTCTTTTTCTGTTACTACAAGCCCGTTTTCATTAAAATACAACCGCCAAAGTTTTTTCAAAAACCCGAAAACACCAGTAATTCCAGCAGTATTCCAAGGTTTGGCCTGCTCCAATGGCCCGAGGAACATCTCGTACATCCGCAGGGTATCGGCACCGTATTGTGCGCAAATCTCATCGGGGTTGACCACGTTATATTTGGATTTTGACATTTTTTCGACTTCACGACCTACGAGGTATTTGCCATTATTATCAAGTATGAAAACGGCGTTTTTATACTCTTCCCTCGAATTTTTGAAACCTTCAATATCCAACTCATCTGAGGTGTTCACTAAGGAAACATCTACGTGGATACTTTGCACATTCTGATAATTGATTTTTCCTTTTGAAACAAAGGTATTTTCTCCATCTAACCGATAAACAAACGCGCTCATTCCCAATATCATTCCCTGATTAATCAGTTTTTTGGCGAATTCATCCACCGGCACCCAGCCTCTGTCAAAAAGGAATTTTTGCCAAAAACGGCTGTAAATCAAGTGGCCGGTGGCATGCTCGCTACCACCGATATACAAATCGACTTCCCGCCAATAAGTCAAGGCTTCCTGCGAAGCAAAGGCTTTTTCGGTGTGTGCATCCATATAGCGGTTAAAATACCAAGAACTACCCGCCCAACCCGGCATGGTGTTGAGTTCTAAAGGGAAAACGGTAGCCCCCCCCGGCTCTTCCAAAGTAGGGGAGGTGCTTGCGTTCGCAACTACTTTATTGTTAATTGAGTCCCAGTGCCATATAGTAGCGTTTCCCAACGGTGGGTCGCCATCCTCAGTGGGTAAATATTTTTCTACTTCGGGTAGCCTCAGTGGCAAACAATGCTCAGGGATGGGGTAAGGAATGCCGTTTTTGTAGTACATCGGGATGGGTTCCCCCCAATATCGTTGGCGCGAAAAGACCGCATCGCGCAAACGATAGTTGACTTTGACTTTTCCTTGCCCGATTTTTTCCAGTGCTTCGATGGCTTTTTGTGTTCCGTCTTTGTAGCCCAATCCGTTTAAGAAATCGGAATTGACCAATTCAAAACCGTTTTTTTCGCAATAAGCGGCTTCGGAAATATCTTGGGTGAAAATATTTTTGATAGCCGGCA
>Ga0210030_1003372_pt1 | contig 10546 bp, 10 predicted proteins | sample CryGeymeta201523_FD_183986 | JGI IMG/M metagenome (GOLD analysis project Ga0210030, IMG submission 183986) | Groundwater microbial communities from Crystal Geyser aquifers in Utah, USA - Crystal Geyser metaG 2015-23 (SPAdes) (version 2) | ecosystem: Environmental > Aquatic > Deep subsurface >...
ACGCAGTCGACGTGGTCGGCGACGAAGCGGAGGCGGGCGCGGGCGGGGGTGGTTTGGCCTTTGCCTCGGTGACCGTGGGTGAGGCCAATGGTGAAGTTGCCGGCGGTGACGAGGCGGGCTTCGGGGCGCAGGTAGAAGACGGACGCGTCGCACATGTTGCCGTGCACGGCGACGACGGGGGCGACGGCCATCAGCTCGTCGAGGACTTTGTCGGTGGTCAGGTCGCCGGCGTGGAGGATCAGGTCGACCTTCTCGAAGGCGCGCAGGACACTGGCAGGGACACAGCGGGAGCGGGAGGGAACGTGGGTGTCGGAGAGGACGCCGAGAAGCATGCGGGCTGCCGATCGCCGGAAGCTGGTCCGGAAGGGCTCAGATCAGCCGGAGGTGTGGCCGCGTGGGCACTGCCGGGCCCCCAACCTGCACATACTCGTCAGGGGTCAGCTTGATGGGCACCTGGGAGGACTTGGCCTTCACCCACACGCCCTGGGGATCGGTGAACATGATGTCGTAGACTTCGCCTGTCTTCCCGGAGAAGAACGTGATCCAGTCGATCCCCTTCTGGGCGCCCCGCTCCACATCGCAAGTCAACTGGACTTTCCCCTTTGGCTTCGGCTTTGGCTTCGAGTTCAGCAATACAACACCTCGGACGCAGCCCGCCGGGGTCTCCGGTGGGTACCTCAGCACAACGTTCGCGCAGGACTGCGCGAAGAGTTTCATTATAGCCCAAGTGCCGAGGGCGCCGATTGGGGAGTGGGGGAGTGGCGGAGCACTGGCGCCGTTCGTCCCTACTCCACAACTCCACTACTCCACCAAACCCAAAGCGGCTCCGCCGCCCTACGTGAACCACACGACGTACTGCGCGTGGGGCCAGAGCCCGGCGATGGAGCCCCAGACGATTCCGGCCGCGAAGAACTGCCCGAGGGCGAGGCCGACGAAGGCCGGGATGAGCTTCTTGTAGAGCTGGACGCCGCCCAGATGCAGCACCAGCGACTTGAGCAACCAGGCGACGAGGAACGCCCACCACACTTGGGACCCGATGATGGTGGCGAGAATGTAGCCCAGGGGGTTGAGCGGGAACTTCAGCAGCGCGCCGCGAGCCCCGATCATGCCCAGGGTCAGCAGGAAGCCGGCGCCGGTGGCGGCGTTGCGGTTCCACTCCAGCAGCCGCGGGGTCTTCAGGTAGCCGGCCGTCTGCTGCCACGCTTGCAGGCAGTACCGGATGCGGACGCCGCCCATGGGGTCGCTCTGCCCGCCCGCCAACACGTTGGCGCCGTACTTGTAGTAGGTGGTCAGGAACATCCAGTAGGCGAGCAGCAGCCCGAGGACGACCGCCAGGAGCGAGGTGTAGACCATCTGTCGGCGAGGCATACGCATCTCGTCGGCCAGCTTGAAGCTCTCGATGCCGTAGGCAGTGCACTGGTTGAAGAAGCCGCCATGCACCAGGAAGAAGAAGTTGGTCCAGAGGCTCAGCGTTTGGATGCCTCCGCCGAACTTGAAGAAGTCGGAGCCGAAGGTGTAGAAGGGCAGCGACATCCCGTTGGAGTGCGACAGCGTCCAGACAGACGGCGTGCCGGTCTCCGCGCGGATACGCCCGTAGACCAATGCAAACAGCAGCAGGTAGGCGAAGAACGCCAGGGCGACCCAGCCGTTCATGCCCGCGGCTCGAGCGAAGAGCACCAGGAACGCGAATCCGGCGAGACCGCCAAACACCACGACGCGGCAGGTCAGCGGTTCCTCGCGCTCGCCCTCATACGCACCGATCCCCAATGCGCGCTTTACCATGGCAGCAAGCTGCCGGCGCGCCATCCAGAGCAGAAACAGCCCCGTGGCCCCGTAAGCGCCCATGCCTTGCTCTACCACAAAGGGGAACCCGGCCCGGTCGTATCCGAGCGCCGCGCCGAAGACGGCCGCCCCGTTCTCCAGCAGGTAGAAGACCCAGGTGCTGAACAGGATCTCCAACGACACCAAGTAGCCAAACCCCACTAACTCGGGCCGGTACCAGATCTGCATGCCGCTCATGGCGCTGAGCGGGCGCTCGGTGAAGACCGACCCCAGCGGATAGTACACGCCCAACGCCGCCACGTTGGGGTTGAGCGCGTGCAAGATGTTGAAGCCGTTGTAGGTGACTGCGGCGGCAAAGCCCACCCAGGTGAGCGGGTTCTTGAAGAACGGCGGCGCGCCGTCGTCGGGGCGCTCGGTCTCGGTGAGGCTGAGCGGCAGGTAGAGCAAGGGGAAGGTCAGCCGCTCGCGCTCCGTCCACTGCTTGCGCACAGCCGCCCACATGCACAACGCCGTCCACCAGTAGGCGATAAGGAACGCGCCCCAGACGGCCAGCGGTCGCGCCCACTCCCCCCAGGGCACGCCGCCAGGCGAGCCCTCATAGAAGCCGAGGATCGTCGCCGGGGAGCGCGGACCGAGCCAGTCCGGCAGGTTGGCTGCGAGTTGGCCGAGGTCGTTCTCCGGCGAGGCGAAGTAGAACGGCACCGTGAGGTAGGGGAGAATCGCCTGTGTGACGCCGACCGCCGACATGAGGCTGCCCAACCCAACGAACAGGAAGACGACGCCGATCTCCGCCCGGCTCAGGTTGAACCAGCCGCCCAGCTTCGGCAGCAACGGTCGCAGCACCAGGAAGAGCAGCAGCACCGCAATCGCCGGGATCGGCGGGATCGACTCCGTGATCTGGCAGGTGAAGGTGATCAGCTCGACCTGCCGGACCCAGAGGACGCTCAGGAAGAGCAACACCAAACCGATCAGGAAGGACCGAACCGTCAAGCCGCGGACGTAGCGGGAGGGAGGGCTCGTCGTGTCGGCGGGTGAGATCATGGGAAGGGGACTGCTACTGACGTGTCCACGACGGCGGGAGTGGTGAGTGGTGGAGTGGTGAGTGGTGGAGTGAGGGGCCGGCCGCGCACGGACCCGGCGCTACTCCATTGCTCCACCACTCCGACACTCCATGGGTCCACCGCGCCAGCGGCCTACCCGGCCACTACTTCGTTACGCAACTCGCCGATCAGTTCGACGCGGGTCTCGATTACGTCGCCGACGCTCAGGAGGCGTTTCGGGTCCACGAACTCGCCGCAGCCCGAGGGCGTGCCCGTGGAGATTACGTCGCCGGGTTGGAGCGTCATGAACGAGCTGACGTAGGCGACGGTGTCCGGCACTTTGGCGTGGAGGTGCTTCGTGTTGCTGCTCTGCCGCACCTCGCCGTTGATCGCGCAGGAGATGTTCAGGTTGTGTACGTCGGCAATCTCGTCTTTGGTGACGAGCCACGGTCCCATCGGGCCGAAGGTGTCGAAGCTCTTGCCGCGGAACCACTGCCCGTCGCCGAACTGGCAACACCGCGCGCTGATGTCCTGGAAGCAGGTGTAGCCGACGATGTAGTCGTAGGCGTCCGCAGCAGCAACCGCCTTCGCAGTCTTGCCGATGACCAGCGCCAGCTCCACCTCGTAGTCCATCCGCTCGACAAGCGGGTTGTAGACCACCGGGTCATACGGCCCAGTGATCGAGCTGGTCGCCTTGCCGAACAGCAGCGGCTTCTCCGGCAGCTTCGTGTTCGTCTCGGCAGCGTGGTCCTCGTAGTTGAGCCCGAGGCACACCAGGTTGGCGGGGTTGGGGATTGGCGCTTCGAGCTTTACGTCGGCCAGCGCCAGCGAGCAGCAGGTCTTCTCGGCCAAGGCCGACAGGTCGCCGAAGGCGCACAGCCCTTCCCGCAGCAGCCGCCGCATACACGTGGGCACGGCGCCGCCGGAAGCGGCGTTCAGATCGACGACCCGGTCGCCCGCAACCAGGCCGGTTCTTGTTCTGCCATCGTGAGTGAACGTTGCCAAACGCATATTCAGGATCCTCCTCGTGGTGACGCGCGATTGTAGTGCAAGGCAGGGGCGGGGTCAAACGGGGAGGTGGAAGCCGGGGCTGGGCGGCCAAGGCAGGAGCACCAAAGCTCCCCGGAGGCACGGGGGCAGTGGGGGTGCCCCGGGTACTGGATCCACGTCGTCGCGTGCCCCGTCGTTGCGCTTCCGCCTGGTCGCCGGCCGGGAACGCGACCCCGGTCTGCGTCTGGTTCGTTGGCGATTGGTTGACAAGCAGCTTGCCGAGGTGTATCTTGCTCAACGTAGGGACGAGATCCGCACGCCGTCGAGCGCCCCTAGCTTGAGTTCGCGCTGGTGCACGGCAGGTCTGCTCTCCTGGGTGCTTCCGCGATGAAACCGAGTGTGTACGTCGAGACATCGCTATTCAGCTTCTACCACGACCAGCGCGACGCGCCGGTTGTCATTGCCATGCGCGAGTGGACGCGCCAGTGGTGGGACGGCCCTCGCAAGCACTACGATTGCGCTACGAGCGCCGCAGTGCTTGCGGAGCTTGACGCCGGGACACTCCCTCACCGCGACGACGCTCTGACCCTGGCCCGTGAGCTTCCTGCGCTCCCCGTTGAGGACGAGACGACTGAAGTCGTGGAGGTCTGCGTCAAGCACCGAGTAATGCCCCGCGACCCACTCGGCGATGCCCTTCACCTCGCGCTTGCCTCCGTCCACAAGTTCGACTACTTGCTGACGTGGAACTGCCAGCATCTGGCAAATGCCAACAAGTTCGCCCACATCCGTCGGGTCAACAGCCTACTGGGTCTACACGTCCCAGAACTCGTCACGCCCCTGCAACTACTGGAAGGTGAACCGACTACATGACCACAACGGAAGAGGTCATTCAGGAGATCCGAGAGAGCCGGTGTCGTATGTCCGCCGAGTGCGGCCACGATGCACGCAGGTACATCGAGCATCTGAAGCGCTACAACGAGAGGTACGCGGCTGAGGTCGAGCGGTACCGGCGCCTCCACCAGACCGAGCCCGGGCAGAGGGTGCCAAGGGCGCAAGTCCCCTGCTGAGGGACTGGGCGGGCAACTGCTCACGTGGCGCGTGCACGAGCCTGGTCGCCGGCGCAAGTCAGCCGGGTGCAGCTACGGTCGGTCGTGTTGGTCAGGAGCAAGAAGGCGCAGTCGGGCGCCGCAGACGGCTTTACCTCACGTCCCAAGCAAACACGTGCGCCCCGTCTGCTCCCCAGGTGGCCTCCGGCACAAACCGGACGGCAGCCGTCTCCAGGTCGACGGCGAGGCGGACCAGGCGCTGGTAGTTGTTCTCCTCCCGCGCGACGACCTGCCAGACGCCGCTGCCCTCCGTCGCCTCGACGCGGAAGGCGCGGATCATCGGCGCGGGCACGGCAAATGGCGGCGGGTCGAGCGGGTAGTTGCACCGGGTGTCGCGGACGCGCGGGCTGAGGTTCCCCTCGAAGACAAAGCGAAGTTGGCTGACCTTCCGTTTCGCCGGGAAGGCGTACTGCACCCAGGAGCCCAGCGGCCCGCGCCAGCCGTTGTCTGCGCCGCCAATGGGCCGGTCGAGCCCGTTGCGCAGCGGCTCGGGGTCGCCCGTCGAGGCGGTCAGCTCGGCTTCCCTCGTCAGTGCGGGCAGCTCGCGGCGGTTCCACGGGAGGTAGCAGTCGTCTTCCATCAGTGTCTGCTTCAGCTCGCCGGTTCGCGTCTGGTAGACGCCGCGCGGAGTCAACCCATTGGCGACGGCGATGGAGGCCGCGGTGCCGACCGCCTGGCCGAGCAGGGCGCAAGTCGCCATGACGCGAGTGGAACTCATGGCGGCATGGGTGGCGCTGAGGTTGCGGCCGGCGAAGAGCAGGTTCTCGACGTTGCGCGAATAGAGGCACCGGTACGGGATTCCGTAGGGCGAGGGCGCGGGATGAAAGATCGTCGGCGGGCCCGGGTAGCGCATGCCGCCGGGGTGGTGATCGTCCATCGACCAGCCGCCATAGGCAACGAGGTCGTCGAAGCGGCCCTCGGCGCGGATGTCGTTCTGGGTGAGCACATGGTCGCCCACGTAGCGCCGACTCTCGCGCTTGCCAGGGAGGCAGCCCACCCAGTCCAGCACCCAATTCTCCGCGGGCGTCTTCGGGCAGTGGTCTTGAGGTGGTCCCACACCCCGAAAGCAACCTTGAGCAGTTCGTCACGCAGCCGTTCGGTATCGTGTATCGAGTCGTCTTCGCCCCCCAGCTCGATCCACCAGAAGTTGGTGCCCAAGTCGTGCCCGCGGTGGGGCAGGTCGGCGCAGCTCAGGTACTTGTTCGCCCAGGATGGCGCGGTGAACGGCTGCGGCTTGCTGGTCTCGCGCGACTGAATCAGGCAGCTCATGCCCATGGTCTTCCGGTCGGCTTCCGCCGGCTCAATGTCTTCGTTGAACTCGGCGGCCGCTTCCCGGCCAATACGGAACTCCGCCCCCGACAGCGGCGCCAGGATGCTGTCGCCGGAGCAGTCGGCGAACACATTCGCTTCCACCGTGTGCCAGGTCTCGGTGGTTGTCTGCCAGCCCGTCACGCTCTTGATCCGGTCGCCGTCCATGTCGAGACGGTTGCAGGAGCAGTTGAGGAGCAGCGTCAGGTTCGGCTCGAAGCGCGCCTTCTCGTACAGAATGCTGTCCCAGAGCGAGTAGTTCTGAGTTGGGTTGCGATAGAGGTTCTCGCAGTGAATCTCATCGATGATCCCCGTCTCGCGGTTGTTCTCCCCCTGGGCGCCGCACACCCACATGCGGATTTCCGAGGAAGCGTTGCCGCCGAGAACCGGCCGGTCGTGCATCAGCGCGACCTTCGCGCCGTGCCGCGCCGCCGCGAGGGCCGCGCACATGCCGGCCAACCCTCCGCCGACAACGCAGAAGTCTACGGGGTGGGTTTGCTGGGGAAGCTGAGTTGGCATTTGGTCTCTCCGGGTGCTTGTTCGCAGTCCCGCATTCGCGCGGGTCCGTGCTGTTATTGCCGTCCCTCGCGTCCTTACCTCCCGCCACCGCTCGCAGCCTCCACAATCGCCTCATACGCCCACTCGTCCCATTCCGGCTCGACGCCGATGCCGTGGAGGTCGCCGTAGTTCTTGGCGATGAAGCCGCCGTGGTCGCCACCGAAGAGTCGCACCATCTTCCGGGCTTCGGCCTCGATGTAGTCCCGGTCGCCGGTGGGGAGGACTTTCTGGATGTCGACGGGCGCCCAGAGGCAGCAGCCGAGCGACTGGAGCTTGTCGGCGAGGCGCTCGATGCCGTAGAGGGCGGGTTGGTCGAACTGGAAGGCATTGACGCCAACCTCGGCCAGGTCGTCAATGATGTCCCAGACGTAGCCGCAGGAGTGCATCAGCACGGCCATGCCGTGCTCGTGCGCGGCGCCACAGAGGCGTTGGAAGAGCGGCTTGAAGAGCTCGCGCCATTGGGTCGGGCTCACCAACAGTCGGTCCTGGATGCCCCAGTCCTCGCAGAAGGTGAGGCCCTCGGCGCCGGCTTCACCCATGCCGACGATCACCTGCTCCAGGAGCGAAGTCACCCGCTCGTGCAGTAGGTCGATCTCGGCGCGATGCAGGAGCAGGTCCTGGAAGTAGACCTCCATCTTCCGCAGGTACCGGCAGATGGCGAAGGGGAACCCGGGGATCGAGGCGACGCGGAAGCGACCGCCGTCGGCCGCGAACACCTCCCGCGCCCGGTCGAACCGGCCGGGCGCGGTGAGGTCCGGCAGCTCGTAGTCTGCCAGCAGGTCCCACGACTCCAGGGCCGGCCTGAAAATCTCGCCGCCCGCCGAGCGATCGACCAACCGATGCCACACGTTGCCCCACTCGTCGTCGTGGTACTCGACGTTTCCTTCCCTCCAGCGACGCGGCTGGTACGTCGTCGAGGGCCCCAGTCCGCAGCCTACGAAGTCGTTGAGTCGGCCGCCGTCAAACGAGAAACCGATCCGTTCAGGATCGGCCCGGTTGAGGTTGCGTTGGATGATCTCGCGAGGGGTCATGGCTTGCCTCCGCGTCTGGGGGAAGTGCGGCGCCATTGTACTGCGGCAACGGCAGACCCTCAATCCCCTTGCCGGCTGCCGCGCTCCCGCCGGATTTGGTAGAATGCCCACACTCACTTTGGGAGACTGACCCATGGCAGCAGAGCAGCCGACTCACCGAGATTCACGGATTGACGACGTAACGGGCGTGTTCAATCGAGAGTACCTGATGGAGCGCCTCGAAGTCGAGTTCAAGCGCGCGCGCCGCTACCACGAACCGCTGTCGTGCCTCTGCGTGGGGCTCGACGACTTTGCGGCGCTCAATGGGCGGCACGGCTGCGACTTCGGCGACCAGGCATTGCGCCACGTGGCCCACACGCTCTATCGGGTCGTCCGAGACGTGGACTTCGTCGCGCGAGCAGGTGACGATGAGTTCCTCGCCGTGCTGCCGAATACGCCCCTCGCCGGAGGCGTTGTCGTCGCCGAGAAAGTTCTCCGAATCATCGGCGGAGCGCCACTCGACGCACCCGACGGCCCCACGCGACTGACCGTCAGCATCGGCGGGGCACCGTACTCGCGGCTCGCGATGCGCGACGAAGTGGAACTGGTCGACGCCGCTCGCGCGCTGAGGCTGGACGCGAAGGCGCGGGGCGGCAACTGTGTCGTCGAGAGTCCGCTGCTGTAGCGCCGTAGCGGCTCGCCGAACCGCCTCACGGGGCGGGAGGCTCACCCGATCCCGGGTTCCGGGCGCGATGCCAGCGGACGACGTCGCGGTAGGGAACGTCGCCCCCGAAGAGGTCCAGCGCACTGCCGATGGTGAGATCGATCCGGCCGTCGCCCAACTCGTTGACCCGGTCGAGGTCGGCTAACGACGTGGCCCCGCCGGCGTAGGTGGTCGGTACGGGGCTCCACTCGCCGAGACTCGCCACCAAGTCTTCCTGAATGCCCTCCCGCTTGCCTTCCACATCGGCCGCGTGGACGAGGAACTCGGAGCAGTGCCGGGCAAGCGCCTCCAAGTTCGCGCGATTCACCTCGACCTCGGTGAACCGCTGCCACCGGTCGGTGACGACAAGGTACCGGTCGCCTCGCCTCCGGCAACTGAGGTCCAACACGAGCCGCTCCTTGCTGACCGCCTCCACCATCCGCCGCAGGTTGTCGCTGTCGATCCGCCCCGCGCGGAACACGTAGGAGGTCACGATGACGTGGCTCGCGCCGGCATCGAGGAACCGCTGCGCGTTGTCCGGATTGAGGCCGCCGCCGACCTGCAGCCCTCCGGGATAGGCGCGTAGCGCAGACAACGCCTCGTCCTCATTGCCCGGTCCCAACAGGATGACGTGCCCGCCGGGGAGCCCGTCCTCCCGGTACAGCCGCGCGAAGTCCGCCGCCGGCCGGTCGGCGACGAAGTTCTCCTGCACGGCCTTCGGATCCTCCTCGCGGAGCGACCCGCCGACGAGTTGCTTGACTTTGCCTTCGTGGAGGTCGATGCAGGGGCGGAATCGCATGGGCGGAACTGGAACCGAACAAGATGAATGCACATTCTACCATAGCAGCCCGCCGTGTGCTGGTGCGTCGCCGCCGCTGCCCGAACGCCCCAAGACACCGCCCAGTGCACTCCGTGCCTCAGTGGTGACTCTACCTCGCCAACTCCCCTTCCAGCGGCGGCAGCGGGTTCTCGCCCGCGCCCGTCCGGTGGTACTCCAGGAACCGATTGGCCCGGAGCAGGTTCAGGTCGTGGGCTTTGAAGCAGCGGGCGAGGTTGCGCAGGGCGTCGGCCAGGTACTGCGGTGCGGCGCCGGCGGATTGGCGCATCTGTTCCGTGGCTTCGGTCAGCGCCTTCGCCGTCTGGCCGGTTGCCAGGAAGACGCTGATCCGGGCGTTGCGGTCGCCCGCGCCGGCGGCTTCGAGCAGCTTCTCCGGGTCGCCCAGGTTGAACACCGGCACGTCCTTCAGCGGCGAGGCGGTCTCCGGGTCTTCCTGCGACTTGGCGAACTGCAGCGCCGCCCCCGGCCCCTGGCTGGCGGTCAGCGCCGTAGTCACCGCCTCGGTCGCCTTGCTGATGTCGTCCTCCTTGAAGTCGCACAGCACGTAGCACAGCTTCGCCGCGCTGACCATCTGGTCGGCTTGCGCTCGGCGCGGGTCTCCTGACCCCGCCGCGCCCGCCACCTTCGCCGCGTCGCAGATCGCCCGCAGGAAGTCCTTGTTGCTCAGCATCGCCGGGCAGGCCAACGCGGCTTCTCGCGCAAACGCCAGCGCCGCTTCCCCGCCCTCGGCGTACCGCAGGGCGATGAGGCGCTGCATGTACAGGTTGTAGCCCAGGTAGTAGTCGCGCGGCAGCCGATCGCCCAACTTGTCGATGACTTCCTTCGCCAGGTCCGCCGCCTTCTTCGCGTCGCGCGCCACCCCGCCCTGCCCCCAGACGTACTCCCGGATCAGCCCGACCGCCCCCAGGCAGTAGTAGTCCGTCGCCGCCTCGAACTCGTCGTACGCCCGCTGGTAGACCTCATGCCGCTTCGCCGGGTCCGTCAGGTTGCGCGCCAGCACGCCCTCGACCAGCACCGCCATCCCCCGCGCGCAGATGCCGCTGTCCGGGTACTGCCGCAGGAAGCCCTCCGCCACAGCGACCGCTTGCTCGTACTGCCCGGCCTTCACCAGTTGGTCCGCCTGCTGACGTGCGGTGGCGTAGACCTGGCGGGCTTGGGCGGCGGCCGGCTCGGCAAATGTAGGGTCCGCCAACATGCCACTGGCGATGAAC
>Ga0210030_1003375_pt1 | contig 10535 bp, 11 predicted proteins | sample CryGeymeta201523_FD_183986 | JGI IMG/M metagenome (GOLD analysis project Ga0210030, IMG submission 183986) | Groundwater microbial communities from Crystal Geyser aquifers in Utah, USA - Crystal Geyser metaG 2015-23 (SPAdes) (version 2) | ecosystem: Environmental > Aquatic > Deep subsurface >...
CCAAAACATTCATAGCCTAATCTAACCAATCCTCCCCTAATTCTTTTTCCCCCGGCAATAAAATCTTCAAGTTTTTGCCACATTTCGGCGGCAATTGGAGTAATTTTTCTTGATTCTTTTATTTTTTGACGGAAAAATTTGGCGAGGAATTTGTCTATTTCTGAAGCATATGGAAGAAAATATTCTCGATAATTCATTACTATGGAGTATTATACCCCCTTTGGCAAAATTTGACAGCCAAGATTGATATTGATAGACTGAATTTGATGGAGAAATTGGCTTTTGATATTGGTAACGAATTCAAATTGGGTGGAGAAACGGGAATTCGCCAGGCTGCTGGATATGGCTCAATTGGAGAATTAATCTCCGCCATTCTTCCTAACATTTATATTTTCGCCGGAATTATTCTTTTCATTTTACTGATTGTCGGCGGATTGATGGTTATAATTAACTCTGGTAAAGGAGAGCAAGAAGGGGTTCAAACAGGCCAAAAAGCAATTACCGCCGCCTTGGTTGGTTTCTTGATTATTTTTGCCAGTTATTGGATAATGCAAATAATAGAAATAGTAACTGGAATTAAAATTTTTGAAAGCGGATTATGATGGATATTATTGGTGGAATCACCCCCCCGGCACCCTTCACTCCAAGTCAATATGGAGGCTTCGAACATGGATTAATGGGATTTTTTAATAATATTATTCGTCTTTTAATTGTGGTTGGCGGGCTTTTTGCTTTTTTAAATTTAGTTTTAGCTGGATATGGATTTTTATCAGCGGGGGATGACCCGAAAAAAATGGCGGCTGCCTGGCAGAAAATTTGGCGATCGATGATGGGACTGCTTTTTATTTTGGGTTCATTTGTTTTAGCGGCGATTTTTGGTTATTTGTTGTTTGGAGACCCAACAGCAATTCTGAATCCTAAAATTTATGGACCATAAAATTTTTTTAGCCCAAACTCCTCATCCTTTAGGGCCAATCGGTGGTGAGGAAGGTTTTGGCCCTTGGGGCGGACTTGGCACCGAAGCTAAAATCTCGGTTGCCGCGGGAATTTTTACTAATATTATCTCTCGGGTCATTGGAGTAATGACCATTGTTGCCGGGCTTTGGTTTATATTTAGCTTTATCATTGGCGCTTATGGATTTTTAACTGCTGGCGGAGATTCCAAAAAAATGGGTGAAGCGGCTTCAAAAATCACCTCGGCCATAATTGGCTTAATTGTTGTTGTCGCCGCCTATGCTTTAATTTCTTTAATTGGTGGGCTTTTAGGATTTGAGGATATTTTGCAGCCACAAAAATTAATTCCATTATTAAAACCAGGAGGGTAATGGAACCCATACCAACAGGAATTTACAATCCTGTCATCGGTCTATTTGGCACCGGTGAAGGAGCTCAAATTATCGCCGAATTGATCGGTAGAATTTTGAATCTTGCCTTTATGATCGGTGGTTTAGTTCTTCTGGTGATGATTATTGTCTCGGGAATTCAGTGGATGTTGGCTGGCGGAGATAAACAGGCTGTTTCTTCGGCGCAAGGAAGGTTAACTTCGGCTATTATCGGCTTTATTATTCTCGCCTCTGCTTTTGCTATTATCAACTTCATCGGCAATATCTTAAATATTGAATTCCTACAACCACCGTTAAGAATAACCTGGCCTGGGCCCTAGGTCTTATGAATCAAACCCCAATTATTTCAGATATTGGTCAATATCTAACTGCTTTTAAGATTTTTGAATTACAACCACTCATAAATGTTTTGGTTATTTTGATCCTGACTATCGCTGTTATTCTGTCTTTATTTCTCTTTATCATCGGTGGAATTCAATGGATTACTTCTGGCGGGGACAAGGAAAGAATTACTTCGGCCCGGGGTCGGGTTATGGCGGCTATAATTGGATTAGCAATTGTCCTTTTGTCCTGGGCAATCTATGGATTGCTAGGCGGGGTTTTCCGCTTTCCTTCGGTATTCCAAATTCCAGGAGGTCCAGGCGGGAGTTGCGCCTATTGTGAACACTGCGAAAGCTCATCGCAGAAAACTCACCAGTGTCAAGGAACAATCCAAGATGGGGTTTGTAAATACAACCCAAGCGTTAATCCCAACTGTACTCCCTGTAAATTTTGTGGAAATGGAGTTTGTGAGATTTGTGAGGGTCCTGATTGGTGTTCCGAAGATTGCCACTAATTTGACAGTTGAGCTTTAGTGCTCTTATAATTAAGTTATTCGTATTTATTCGCGAACTCAAGAAAGGGGGTGAAAAATGAAATTTCCAGTTTGGGCAGCAGAAGAAATAAATATTCTTCCGGGCGGACAATTTCAGCCATTGGGAGATATTACTATCCCGAAAATTGTCTCTGCTGGTATTCGGCTGATTTTGGTTATTGCTGCTTTAATTTCTTTTGTGTTTTTAATAATCGGCGGGGTTAAATGGATTGTTTCTGGTGGAGATAAAGAGGGAACAGCTCAAGCAAGAAGCACAATTATGGCGGCTTTGATTGGTCTATTGATTGTTTTCGCCGCTTGGGCAATTATCAGATTAATCGAAACTTTCTTTGGCATCCCAATTCTGACCTTAACTGTTCCCACTATTGGTCAGTAATTGATAGTTTAATTATTTAAAGTGGTAAAGCACCTGCGGGGTTGACGTCGGGTGCTTTTATATTGTAAAGTGGAGTTATGAGTTGGCTTGATAAATGTTCTACTGAAGTCGAGGTCCCTATCCCGGAAGGAGGAACAGAAAAAATCGAAGTTGCCACTATTCAAGGATTTGAGTGCATTATTATCCAAATTCTTAACCTGGCTGTTCGTCTAGCGGGAATTGCCGTTTTTATTATGCTTCTTATTGGTGGTTTTAAATATTTAACTTCAGGCGGAGACCCAAAAGCAGCTGAATCAGCTAGAAAAACCATAACTTATGCGATTTTGGGTTTGGCTTTAATTTTAATTTCCTGGTTTATTTTAAGATTTATTGAGGAGTTTACCGGGGTTAAAATCACCGAATTTGCTATTCCCACCCCTGCTCCCTGAAATGAAAAAACTGCCCATTGTTATCTCCATCTTCGTCATTTTTTCTTTTTTCTTTTTCTTCTTTTCCCCTCCTTCTTTCGCTGTTTGTAGGTCGCCTGGCTATAATCCTGGACTCGACCCTGACATTAACTTAGATATTTTGGGTTGGGAGGAAATCGATGGATATCCAGGCCTCTTCGACTTTGACCATCCAACCGATCCCAAGGCCCCTCAATTGAGCACTCTTATCGAGGGAAATTGTACTCTACCGGTAAGTAGCGTTAATATGGTTTCTAACACTGGAGTGCCACCCAATGTTCCCGGTGACTACGCCAACTTGGTCTGTCTTTCCACCCTGGCTGGAAAGCCGGTTTTGGTGCCGAACTCCGGCTACGATATGGGTGGAGGATGCGAGGCGGTTGTTCTTTATGCTACCTCCGATAGTATTGTTTTGAACTACACCCCCGATGACGATATCGAGGGCCCTGGCTATACTGTCTATCTTAACAATTTTCAAGTTGATTCCAATCTTCTTGCTTACTACAACGAACGGCATGGGTCAGGAAGAGCCGAGATGCCTTGTCTCTCAGGAGGAGAAAAGATTGGTGTTACCAGCGGAGAAATCTGTGTTGCTATCCGAGACACAGGCACGTTTATGGACCCCCGCTGGCTGGAGTGGTGGCGACAGTGCCCAGCCACGGCCCTTGAGCTTATTCTTAAATTGATAAATATTTGTCTAACGGGACCGCCGCTTGCCTGTAATCCCTCTAATTCCGGCAGTCCTGATTCTCGACCAGTTCCTTGCGATGCTTGTAACCGAACTGACCTTTTAACTTCTTCTTGCGCCACCACTTTTACTGTTAATGATGAAGTTACTTATCGGCGGGGCGAGGCTGATTTTTGGTGTCCTGAGGATAACCCCAAGCCTTGGCTTGAGAGAGGATGGGGCGGATTAGTAACTATCGATCCTTCAAACACAACCATTCCTTTTGTTGGTAAAAAAGGAGGGGAAGATGAACAAAAATACTTAGCTGACTATTTTGAAGGAACTGATAAATATTATGCTAATTATTCGGATACAACTGAAGCGATAAATCACGAAGGTGTCTTTCGCAAAATTGCCCCTCTTCAGGTTCAAGATAATTTGAAAAAACAAATGGTCTACCGAGCAATCCAAAGCAAGGCAGGAAAAATTCTCGAAGGAGCAATTCATGATTATTTAGTCGAATACGGTGGCGAGTCGGCTTTACTTTCGGAATTTGCTGACAACTATCCTCCGAAGGACCCCCAGGAAAGAGGAAAATGGGAAAAGGAAACAATGTGGGGTAGACTTTGGGCGACAGTCCCGATGTTTTCCCGAGAAGATACTCCCGGACAAATCGATCCTTATCTAGGCTCTCGTCCCAAGGATACATTTGAAATCTTAAATCCTGAAGCTCAGATTGAAAAAGTTCCCCACGTCGCTAGGCTTTATGAGGTTAGTCAGGCAATAAATCGAATTATTTTACCTCTAATTCAAACTGGTAGCCAAGCACAAGGGAAAGTAAAAAATATCTTTACCAAAGCTGAGGAAAATGTTTTAGGAGAAAAAACCTATTTAGCCCAGGCGGGTGGTTCTTTATCGGTAGACTTTAGTGTTTTTCTTTCTTCTAAAGGTGGCAATCAATACGATCTTTGCTGGTCAATTTCGGGCCATGCTTCAGGGGGATGTGAATTTGCCGATTGGGGATATTGTATTCAACCTTATGGTTTTTGCGAGCCCCAGCTTGAAAGGCATTTGTTTAGCCGAAATCCGACTATAACTTGTAATATGGGTACCGCCCATTCTATCCCAATCACCGCCAATCCAGGCGATACTATCTGTGCTACTTTAAATATTACAAAGGGTGTTTGTCAGGGTTCTTGTTGTGATCCCGACCCTCGACCAAGCTTTACCCAAACCTCATGCTGTAAAATTGACGAAAAAGGAATACCAACCTGTGGAATGGGTCCTTTGCCCGAACCCCCCTCCTGTGGCTTGCAGCCACCAGTCCCAGTTAATCCTTGTGTTAAACCAGCAATTACCGACTCAAATCCCAACGACGACCTTTGTTGCTCGCCAATAAATATTGCTTTGAATGCCACTGACCAGTTTGAAAATACTGATTATATTCCTTGTGGGGTGGAAACAGTCTGCGACCCCGAGACCGGAATTTGTAAAGATGCCTGTCAACAGAAAAGAACTCACGCCGTCAACCGAAAAGTAGGCATTTCACTTGTTCATCCTTATCTTTCTGAAATTTGGGATTATACGACTGATGTTTTTAATGGTTTCTTTAATATTTTCCGCCCAGAAACCGTTCCTCAATTTATTGATCTAGACGCCTCTAGCAGTCTTTTTTACAGTTACACTCCGGGTAGCGCTTCGCCTCCTGGAGGAGATTTTTATTTTCCCTATTTAGGAGGAATTCAATTAGCCAAAGAATGGGTGATGACTGCTCTCAATCCTTTACCTGGAGGTGTTCCTTGGCCGGTTAGAGTTCCTCCTCAAAAACTTGACTATACTATTGATTTCAGAAATCCAAGTATAACTATTTCCGAAGCAACAAAAAATTTTATTATCAATACTGTTCTTGCCTCTTGGCCAAATTCAAAAATTGAGAGCCATTGGGATTATGTTTATAACGAGGCAGTTTCTCATGGCTGGAATCCGGCATTTGTTATTGCCTTATGGATTGAGGAATCAGGGGCTTCAGGGGTGGCTAATGCTTATGATTTAGGCTGTTTAGGAGCTCCTCCCAATAATCTTTCCGCCCAACTTGATTGTTTATTTAGCCGTCCTTATGCCAATGAAAGTTTTGAGGAATTTATGTGCATGTATTCTGAAGGCGAACATGCCCCCTGTGTTTTTAAAATTAATCCGCATTTTCCGGGAAATTTGAAGAATTGGTATGACCGATTAACGCAGTAAATCAGTAGACAGTAGACAGTAGACAGAAAACAATAAGCAGTAGACGGTAGACAGGAAAGAGTAGTCAGTAGACGGTAGGCAGTAGACAGGACATCAGGAAATCAGTAGACAGTAGACGGTTAGACAGGATGCTTTTCCCTAACTACTGACGCCTGGTGTCTGACTACTAACCAAATGGAAAAACAAGGTTTTAAATCATTACTTGTCTGGCAAAAAAGCTACGCGCTAACAATCAAGATTTATAAAGTTACAGAGAAGTTTCCTAAATCGGAAATCTACGGGCTAGTTTCCCAAATGCGCCGAGCAGCAATTTCTGTGCCCGCCAACATCGCCGAAGGATACGAAAGACAATATAATAAAGAATACATCCAATTTCTTACTGTCGCCCGAGGGTCATTAGGAGAACTAGAAACTTATTTGTTTTTAGCGAAAGACTTAAAATATATCACTAGGGGAACTTTTGAAGAATTAGAGCAGAGCCGTAAAGAAGTAATCAGGTTGTTACAAGGGTTGATTCGGTCGCAAGTAAAGCAGTAGACAGTAGACAGTAGACAGGATGAGCTTCCCTGACTACTGACCACTGACACCTGTCTACTAATCTCGCCTGACTGCTGAAACCTGACGCCTGTCTACTAATCTCGCCTGGAGCCTGAAACCTGACGCCTGTCTACTAATAAGGTCTTGAAATTTATGAAAATTAGTGATAACTTAAAAGTAATGACCCTGCCTAACATTTTTAAAAAGAAAGGGATAGTTTTTCTTCTTATCTTTGCCTCTTTGTTATTCTTTTTTGTCCCAAAAGTTAAAGCGATGATTGTTGATGGTGGAGGTGGGGGGGCCGGGGCACCAGTAAATTACCAATTTAATATTTGGGAACCAGCTGTTTACCAAACCCAAGAAATGAACCAACAAAGTTTTGCCAACGAAACAATTAGAGCGACGATTGCTTCTTTTAACGATAAAATTCTTGGTTGTGTTAATTGTCCTCCTGAAGCTCAAGGTCAAAGCGCAATCCAAGGTGTAGGCAATTTGATTGCCGGCATGTATGCCAATCCCCCGGTTTCTTCGGTTGAATATTTTGCTGATTTGGGAAGAAATTTAGGAATTGCCCAACCTGCTTATGCCCAGGGAATTGGATTTGAAGGTTTAAGACCAGTCTTGCCAATTTGGAAAGTTTTTCGCAATATTGCCTATTTATTTTTTGTCATTGTCTTTGTCTTTATCGGCTTTGCCATTATGTTTCGCTTAAAAATTGATCCCCAAACAGTAATCTCTATCCAAAATGCTTTACCTAAAGTTATTGTCGCCTTAATTCTGGTTACCTTTTCCTATGCCATTGCCGGATTAATGATTGATTTAATCTATGTTTTTATCTCTTTATTATTTGCTATTTTGGGAACTCAATTAACCACTGCCCAAAGCGGAATTACTAGTCTCCAGAGTTTATTAGGAGAAAACGTTTTTACCGCCTCCTGGAAAATGTTAGGAGGATTTGGATTCGTTCTTGCCCCAGCGGAAGAGATAAAGAAGATTATGGAACAATTGTTGGGAAGTTTTCCAGTTATCGGCGGTCTTGCTGGCTTGGGAATGGGAATAATTTTAACCTTTGTCTTCGCCGTTGCCATGGCTTTTGCCATGTTTAAATTATTTTTCTCCCTTTTAATTTCTTATATCAGTATTATTGTCGGAGTAATTTTTGCTCCTTTAATGTTAATGTTGGAAGCCTTACCTGGACAGAAAGGATTAAGTAGTTGGTTGAAAATGATGTTATCCAATATTATTGTCTTTCCTTTAACGGCGGCGATATTTATGTTAGGGGCGATATTGACTCATGGTTTTGCTCAACCTGGGCAAACAGGTTGGGTTGCCCCATTTTTAGGAGCAGGTTGGGGAACAGAAAGTCTTTCCCCGCTTATTGGATTTGGAATCGTTCTTTTAGCTCCATCAATTGTTGATATGGTTAAAAAAGCCATCGGCGCCCCAGGATTAGCCGAAGGCATCGGCGCTCCACTTGGAGCAGCCGTAGGAGTAATGGGTGCTGGCAAGAGAGCATATGAGGAAAGGAGAGGGATAACCGCCTACAGAGAGGCAGAAAGGAAACTTAAGGCTGAAGCTAAAGTTTTAGGACGCCATCCAGAACTTAGAAGAATTGAGGAGAAGTAAAAAAATAGGAATCAGAGTTATAAAATCCTATTTATTAAGTCCAAGCAAAGCCTTAGCAAACTCTGAAATCATTGCTCCTGCGGCAGAAATCGCTGCTTTCCCATACTCTTTGGCTTCTCTAACCGGCTTGGGTCCAACTACATCTTTTAATAGGTCATCCGCATCTTTTTTGGTTAAAGGAGGAGCCAGGTTTTCAACCGCCAAGACTATCTGTGGATTTAACCAAGCGCTAACCCCAGGATAAATCTTTTTAGCCGGGCACCTTCTTGCTACCTCGGGAAGGGTTTCGATATCAGGTGCTATTTTATCTTTGAATAACAAAATTATTTGTTTTATTACCCCCCTAAACCAACGCGACCTCTTTTCACCCTTTAAATGTTTAAAGGGTCGCCAAATTTCTTTAATGAGATCTAAACCTGGTCTTTCAACCAGACGCCCAGGATTGAGAATTAATTTTCTTATTTCATCCGCATCCATAAGATTAAGATCGACTACCTTAACTTCATCAGTTTTAGTGCCCAGACAATTTTCTTTCTTTTCCCCAACTAATTTTATGTGTTCAAAATCAGCGTCTTTAAGAGAATAATATCCTTCCTTAATAAAGAAATAATCTCCTTTCTTAGTAGTTGGAATTTCTTTAGTTGGGGCTATTGTGAATTGTTCACAAAATTCTTTAAATCTCTTTGTAGCTTCTTTTTTAATCTCTTCATCTCCCTTTTTTAATCCTTCCAATTCTATCTGCATCTTAAAAAAATTATATTGCTCCTTTAATATTATCCTCCAGAAGCCAGAAACTCTAAGGTCAAGAGCATTATAAAAATTAGGGGCGGGGTCTCTATGCCATTTGTCTTCCCAAAGATCCTTGACTCGATCTGGCATGTTAAATACTCTTGACAAGAAAAAATCTCCAGATTCATTAAAGATTACGTCGTGCCGCGCTGCTTCGTGTAAAGTACTATAAAGTCCTCCGGCTACTATTCCCGCCCAATCTTCTCTTTGAAAATTTGACATTTCGTTAAAAATTCTATTTTGATTGCTTTTTTCTTCGGCTTCCTCCACTTTTGTCAAGCCTCCCTTAAACACCCTGTCCTTCGATTCTTTATACACTTCACCTAATCTCTCAAGTTTTTTTAACGCATTGGCGACTTCAGGTTTATTCATTAAACATTCAAGATAGCGAGATTCTAAAAGAGTAGATGCGGGAACAATTCCATCAACCCCCCCAACTCTTCTGTGAAGAAACATGTAATTATGAAGGTTTCGGTGAGACTCAAGTTCTAAGGCTAGTTCCTTCCTCAGGCCTGAATAAGTATAAGGCTCTCCTTTCTCATTTGTTTGCGGCTTTCCTTGCTCGTTCCTTATAATGTCTTTATCTTTCTCTCCTTCTTTTGGCCAGAGACTATTAATTGCTTGTTGAAGAGGATAAACTAATGTCCAGTTTGTCTCGAAGCTTTGATCTGGATATTCCATAATAAGAGCATGAATTTTGTCTTCGAACCACTCCCTGAGCTTATCAACGCCCTTTTCTACACCTGGCGGTCTTTCCATCCCAGACATCAATCCTCCGGCTCCCATCTCTCGGTAGGCTTCCGCCAGTTTTTTAAAATCACCCACGGCTTCTTCTATTTCTGGAGTTGGCAAGTTCTTTTTTCCACCAAGTTTCCTTTTAAATCTTTCTATCATCCCACAAATTCTTTTAATCCCTTCTTCTGGTTTTTCTACTTCAATCTTTTCTTCTGGTTTAAATTGGGCAAGCTGAAGTTCTACTAGCCTCTCGCTAATTAACCCCGCCAAAATTGCCCATTCTTCTTCAGGAACCTGGCCATCAGCAAACCACTCGTCTCCTTTTTTTAAAAACTCTTCTAGTTTTTCTGGGGTTTGATTGCGAGATTGAGTTGCCAATTTAGCCAGGCGTTGAAGCGACTCATTGGTTATCACTAACTCTTTTCCCTCTTCCAAAGGCTCAATTAGTCCTTTAATTTTTTCTTCAAAAGAGGGTGTGACCTCTTTTTCGGGCTTTCTCTCTGCTTGTTCTGGGGTTGATTTTGGAATTTCTGATCCACCTTCTTCTTCTGCCATAAAACTCCTTTTGGCAAATTATATCAAACCCACCAATATTTTACCACTTTATCACGCTAAGCGTGATTTAATTAATCAAACAGGTAGTCAGAATAGAAGAGTGAAAGAGGAAGCCTTAAGAGACCATTGCGTGGGTAATTAAAATCAACTTGACACGGTTTAATAATCTAAAAATTATAAACAGAGCCAATAGGGGATCTGTCTTCCCACCTATAGCAAGTTCCCATCATATATACACGCGCTAATGCATCTACCACCTTCTCTTTATCACGCCATTCGCTTTCTGTTAAGATTAAAGTTTTGTCATCTTTTTCCCCTGGCGTAATTTTCAAAAGTAAGTCAT
>Ga0210030_1003392_pt1 | contig 10504 bp, 9 predicted proteins | sample CryGeymeta201523_FD_183986 | JGI IMG/M metagenome (GOLD analysis project Ga0210030, IMG submission 183986) | Groundwater microbial communities from Crystal Geyser aquifers in Utah, USA - Crystal Geyser metaG 2015-23 (SPAdes) (version 2) | ecosystem: Environmental > Aquatic > Deep subsurface >...
AATAAAAATAATAGCTACTTGCGCTTGTTGCATAAGGGCTAGAGCACTAAAAAGCTTATAAAAGTCGCTTGCGCCGGGGTGCGATTCAAATTGATGTTGACTTATTCCCTCTCCCCTTGGGAGAGGGCTAGGGAGAGGGGGTAAGCCCCGCAGCGCATCAGCATGTCTCACAGTTGTTTCGGCCGGTCATCAATCACCCGGCGCGCTTTGCCCACTAGCGTGCGCGGAATCGCCTCGGGCGCCAACACGCTGACCTTGGTGGTGATGCCGATGATGGTCTTGATGTGGTGCTGCAGCTCTTTGGCAAGCAACGCCACATCAGACGGCGAGAGTTGCGCCGCCGCCTCTCGCTGCAGTTCGCAGCGCACTTCCACGTTGTCCATGTGGCCGTCGCGGCTGAGCTGAATCTGGTAGTTGCCCGAGAGCCGCTTGTCGCGCAAAATTTGCTCTTCGATTTGCGTCGGGAACACATTGACACCGCGCACGATCAGCATGTCGTCACTGCGCCCGGTGATCTTGCCCATCCGCCGAAACGCGCGCGAAGTAGGTGGCAGCAGGCGTGTCAGGTCGCGGGTGCGGTAGCGAATCACCGGGAACGCCTCTTTGGTGAGCGATGTGAACACCAGTTCGCCGTCTTCCCCGTCGGCCACCACTTCGCCGGTTTCCGGGTTGATGACTTCAGGGTAAAAATGGTCTTCCCAGATGACTGGGCCGTCTTTGGACTCAATGCATTCGCAGGCCACGCCCGGCCCCATGACCTCGGTCAGGCCATAAATGTCGATGGCGTCCAGCCCCAGCTTGCGCTCAATCTCGGCACGCATGCCTTCGCCCCAAGGCTCGGCGCCAAAGATGCCGATCTTCAGGGAGATTTGGTCTGGCGTGATGCCCAGGCGCTCAAACTCTTCGGCAATCACCAGCGAGTAGCTGGGTGTGACCATGATGATTTGCGGCTGGAAATCAATGATTTGCTGCACCTGCTTTTCAGTCTGGCCGCCCGACATCGGCACCACTGTGCAACCCAGGCGCTCGGCACCGTAGTGCGCGCCCAAACCGCCGGTGAACATGCCGTAACCATAGGCGTTGTGCAGCATGTCGCCGGCACGGCCACCGGCAGCGCGGATCGAGCGCGCCACCAGATTCGCCCAGTTGTCAATGTCTTTGAGCGTGTAACCGACCACAATCGATTTGCCGGTGGTGCCGCTTGAGGCATGCAGCCGCGCCACCTTTTCTTTCGGCACGGCAAACAGGCCAAACGGGTAATGGTCGCGCAGGGCGATTTTGGTCATGAACGGGAACTTGGCCAGGTCGGCCAGCGTTTTCAGGTCATCCGGGTGCACACCCTTGGCATCAAAGGCGGCTTTGTGAAACGGCACGTTGTCATAGGCGTGTTGCAGCGACCAGCGCAGACGCTGCAACTGCAAGGCGCTGATCTCGTCACGGCTGGCGGTTTCGATGGCTTCGAGTTCGCCGGGTTGGGGCATTTGGGCTGTCATGGGGTCTCCTTTTTTGTTTGCAATAGCGGCTCTGGCTGAAATGAGCTCTTCCGTGTCAAGCGACGGCGTCGGTTTGCTGCAAACCGGCAATCACTTCACCTTTGATACGGTAACTTTTTCCCCGGAACAAGGCAACCGTTTTCCCGCTGCGGGCGCGTACCGTAATGTCGTAGACACCGGTGCGCCCGGCCAGTGAGCGCTCCACGGCCTCGGCTTCGAGCACATCACCCTCGCTGGCAGGCGCCAGAAAGTCGATATTGCAACTCGACGCCACGGTGTTCTGGTTGTAGCTGTTGCAGGCGTAGGCAAAGGTGCTGTCGGCCAGCGTGAAGATAAAGCCACCGTGACAGATATGGTGGCCATTGACCATGTCAGCGCGCACCGTCATGGCCAGCTGAGCATAGCCCGGTTTGACGCTGACGATCTGCATGCCCAGGCCTTGGCTGGTGCGATCGCGCTGCCACATCGCCTGCGTCACGGCGTCGGCCAGGGCTTGGGGGGTAGCGTATGAATCAGTCATGAAAAAACCTTCGCGGAAAAAAGCTGGTGTTGGATCAGGGGCGAGGTTCGGTAGCGGTCTTCACCGTAGGTTTGTGCCAGGTGTGTCAGCACCGTGCTCACCGTGCCGATGCCAATGGCCCGGGCCCAGGCCAATGGCCCGAGCGGGTAGTTCACACCCAGGCACATGGCGGTATCGACCGCTGCTGCGTCACAAACACCTTGGTTGACGGCATCAGAGGCCTCGTTGGTGAGCATGGCGACGGTGCGCATGACGATCAGGCCAGGAATGTCTTGCAGCTGCGACACGGCAAATCCTGCCGCCTGTAGCAAACCGATGGCGCTGGAGGCTGCGGCACGGTCACACTGGGCGGCGACGCTGATGGCCAGTCGGGTGGCTGCGCCGTAGTCCAGCGCCAGATCCATCAACACAGTGTTGGGCGTCTTTGTCTCAAAGGCGCAGCGGGTGGCGCTGCGTCCATCGGTCACGCGCAGGGTGGCGCTGCCCGCAGTGGCGACGGTATCGCCCGAGGCCTGGGCTTGGGTAAAGCTGAGGTTCCTGGCTTTCAGGCGAGCGACCAAAGCCTGTGCCGCGTTGGATGTGCCATACACCACGATGTCATGGGGCTGAACCTGCGCGGGCACGGTCGCGGACAGCGGCTTGACGGCGCCAGCGCTGTGGTCATAAAAACCACGGCCCGTTTTCTTGCCCAGGTAACCGGCATCGACCAGGTCTTGCTGAATGAGAGAAGGCAAAAATCGCGGGTCGTTGAAGAACGCGCGCCATACCGAGTTGGTCACGGCAAAGTTCACGTCATGGCCAATCATGTCCATCAACTCAAACGGCCCCATGCGAAAACCGCCGCCTTCGCGCATCACGGCGTCCAGCGTGGCGCAGTCGGCACCGCCTTCCTGAAGCACGCGCAAGGCTTCGGCGTAATACGGGCGTGCCACCCGGTTGACGATAAAGCCGGGCGTAGATTTGGCGTGCACCGGGGTCTTGCCCCAGGCTGCTGCCGTGGCAAACAAGGTGTTGGCCACATCCGGATCGGTGGCCAGGCCTGACACCACTTCCACCAGCGCCATCAGCGGTGCCGGGTTGAAAAAATGCAGCCCGGCCAGGCGCTGCGGCGATTGAAGCGCCGCGCCAATGGCGGTGATGGAAATCGACGAGGTGTTGCTGGCCAGAAGGCAGCCCTCAGACACCACAGCTTCCAGGTCTTTGAACAGCGTTTGCTTGACCTGCAGATTTTCCAAAATGGCTTCTACCACCAGGCTCGCATCCGCCAGGTCGGCCAATTGCTCGACCGCCTGCAAGCGCGCACCCGCGGCCAGCGCCGCCTCTGCCGTGAGCTTGCCTTTGGCCGCCATCTTTTCAAACTGGGCGCGGATGCCGGTAATGGCCTGAGCTGCCGCACCAGGGCGGTTGTCGAGCAGTTTGACGGTGTGTCCGGCGGCCGCTGCCACCTGGGCAATGCCCGCGCCCATGGCGCCCGCGCCAATGACGGCGACAACATTTTGTGTGGAGAGTGCTTGGCTCATGGCTTCTCAGTTGCCGGTGAATTTGGGCGTGCGCTTTTGCTGGAAAGCGGCCACGCCTTCCTTGAAGTCGTCGCGCCAGCCCAGCTCGCGCATGAAACCGGCTTCAAAACCCAGCTGCTGTTCCAGCGTGTGATTCGGCGCGGCGTGCATCGCCAAGCGGGTGGCAACCAGCGCCCGGGTTGGCATTTGGGCCAGCTGCGCCGCCAGTTTGTCAACGGTTGGAGTGAGTTCTGCGTCATCCACGGCTTGCCAGATCAGGCCCCAGGCCTCGGCTTTTTCAGCGGGCAATTTGTCGGCCAGCATCGCCAGCCCCATGGCACGCGCCATGCCCACGCGCTGCGGCAAAAACCAGGTGCCGCCAGTGTCGGGAATCAGGCCGATCTTGCTGAAAGCTTGCAAAAAGTAAGCCGATTTGGCAGCAATCACCAGATCACAGGCCAGCGCCAAACTGGCTCCGGCGCCAGCGGCAATGCCGTTGACCATGGCCACGGTGGGCACACGCAGGTTTTGCAACGCCAGAATCAGCGGTTTGTAATGCTGCTCGACCACAGCGCCAATGTCGGGTTGCAAATGGCCAACGGTCATATCGGGGTCAGCCAGGTCTTGCCCGGCACAAAAAGCCCGACCCGCGCCGGTGAGCACCAGCACCCGGATGGCCGGGTTGGCTTGGACGGCAGCCAGGGCGGTGCGGACTTCGGCGTGCATGGCACCGGTGAAGCTGTTGAGCTTGTCGGGGCGATGGAGTGTCAGGCGGGCCACGCCGTCCTGCGCTTCAAAACGAATGTTCTGGTAGGTCATGGCAAATCCTTAAACGTGGTAGCGCCGTTGCACGACGCGGAAACGGTTGGCGACGAAGGCCGAGTCCGAATACGAGGCGTTGGCCGCCGGGTTGCCGCCGGTGCCGTGGTAGTCCGAGAACGCGGCCGACTGGTTGACAAACACCGCGCCGGTCAGGTTGATCGACAAGGCCACTTTGCCGCGCCAGGTGGCTGCTGTCATGGCTTCAATCACGTCCGGGCGGGTCGAATAGATGCCAGCCGTCAACGCGCCATGGGTGGCAATGACGCGCTCCGACAAGGCGATGGCGGCAGCGGTGTCGGCCACTTTCACCACGAACGTGATCGGGCCAAAACGCTCTTCCATGAAGGCCGCCTCATCGGCTGCATCACAGGCCAGCAGCACGGGGGTGCGCACTTGCGCCTTGGGGAACTCGGGGTTGTCGAGCTTTTTGGAGGCCAGCAACACCTTGCCTAATGAACCGCCTTCAGCCAGCGCGATGCGCGCCAGCGTGTCCTCAGACTGCACCGCACCCAGCACCGCCAACGCCACTTCCGGCTTGGCCAAAAAGCCTTCGATGGCGCGGGCCAGGTCGGCACACACTTCGTCATAACTCTTGTGGCCGTCTTCGGTGTCAATGCCGTCGGCGGGCACCAACAGCGCCTGCGAGGTGGTGCACATCTGGCCGGAATACAGCGACAGCGTGAACGCCAGGTTGCGCAGCATGCCTTTGTAGTTGTCGGTCGAGTCGATCACGATGTTGTTGACACCGGCCAGTTCGGCATAAACCTGGGCCTGGCGGCAGTGCTCAATGAGCCACTGGCCAAACACGTTGCCCCCGGTGAAGTCCACCGACTTGACGGCGGCGTGGGTCACCAGCGCTTGCGTGGTCTCTGGCTGGGCGGGCACACAAAGTGTGACCAGATTGGGGTCGATGCCATGCTCGGCCAACACAGCGCGAATGATACGCACGGTGATTGCGGCGGGCAGCACAGCGTTTTGGTGTGGTTTGACAATCACCGCGTTGCCGGTGGCCAGCGCGGCAAACAGCCCCGGATACGTGTTCCAGGTGGGGAAGGTGCCACACCCCACCACCACAGCCACACCGCGGCCGACGATCTGAAAATGCTTCTTCATCACCAGCGGCGGGTTTTTGCCCTGCGGCTTTTCCCAGGTGGCCTCAGGTGGCACAAAACTTTGCTCGCGGTAGGCGTAGGTCAAGGCCTCCAGGCCACGGTCTTGCGCGTGCGGACTGCCGGCCTGAAACGCCATCATCCAGCCCTGGCCGGTGGTCATCATCACCGCGTGGGCGATCTCGAAGCTTTGCGCGTTCAGGCGGTCGAGCATCTCGACGCACAGCCCCGTGCGGCCTTCCACGCCAGCGGCTTGCCAGCCAGTCATGGCGGCTTGGCCCGCAGCAATCAGCGCCTCGATGTCGCACACCGGGTACTGCACGTTCAGCTCAATGCCAAAGGGCGAGTGTTCGCCACTCAGCCAGCCGGTGGCGCCGGGCTGGTTCAACTCAAACTGCTGGCCCAGGTGCGCTTCAAAGGCTTTTTTGCCATCGTCCGGCGCGGTTTCGCCATAGGTCTTGGGGCTGGGCATTTCGTTGTAGGCGGCCCAGTAGCCACGGGTGTGGATGGCGTTTAAAGCGGCGTCGAGTTTGGCGCGGTGTTTTTCAAACAAGGGGTGTGTCATGGTCAGTGTCCTGTCTTGGATTCAATTCAAAACTTAAAAACAATAGCTGCTAGCGCTTATTCAATAAGGGATAGAGGCCTAAAAAGCATATAAATAGCTCACGAAGGCTTAGCCTGTGTAGGCTTGCACCATTTGGTCGATCGCACCAAAGATCGATGCGCCTTGCGCGTCCAGCATCTCAATGCGCACGCTGTCGCCAAACTGCATGTAAGACGTTTGCGGCTGGCCGGTCTCGATGGTTTCGTACATGCGCACTTCGGCAATGCAGGCATAACCAACACCGCCGTTGGCAATGGATGAGCCCTGCAAGCCGCCCTGTTTGTTCGACACCGTGCCGGAACCCAGGATGGAGCCCGCGCACAGCTCGCGCGTTTTGGCGGCATGGGCGATGAGTTGGGCAAAGTTGAAAACCATGTCCTGCCCCGCATCGGGTTGGCCAAACAGCGCGCCGTTGAGATGCACCGTTAGAGGCCGGTGCACCCGGCTGTCCGCCCAGTCGGCACCCAACTCGTCTGGTGTGACGGCCACCGGGCTGAAGGCGCTGGCGGGTTTGGACTGGTAAAAGCCAAAACCCTTGGCCAGCTCAGCCGGGATCAGGTTGCGCAGCGACACGTCGTTGACCAGCATCAGCAGTCGCACCGATTTGGCAGCTTGTTTGACATCAATGCCCATCGCCACATCGCCAGTGATCACCGCCACCTCGGCCTCCATGTCAATGCCCCAGTCTTCGGACAAGGCGCGCACCGGGTCGCGCGGGCCGACAAACGCGTCCGAGCCCCCCTGGTACATCAACGGGTCGGTCCAGAACGAGGGCGGCAATTCGGCCCCCCGGGCACGGCGCACCAGCTCCACATGGTTGATATAAGCCGAGCCATCAGCCCATTGGTAGGCGCGTGGCAGCGGTGAATGGCACAGCAATTGATCAAACACGTCCGGGCTGGTGAAGGCACCGCTGTTCAAGGCTTCATACACCTGGCGCAACTGCGGTTCACACACGTCCCAGTCGTCCAAAGCGGCTTGCAAAGTGCGGGCAATGGCCGGCACGGCGCGGCAGTGGGTTAACGCGCGGTTGACCACGACCAGCGTGCCGTCGCGTCCGCCTTGTTTCAGGGTGGCAAGTTTCATGGCTTATTCCCCGGCGTGAGATTCGTTGTAAGTGCCGTCGTGCATCCAGCGCGCGTGCTGCGGGGCTTTTTTGGTGATGGCCCATTCGTTGAGCATGTCCCACTTTGCGTCGTCAAGCATCTTGGCCATCTTGGGCGTGCCGGTGTTGGCGGCCAGCTCCAGCCGGTGGCCGCTGGGGTCAAAAAAGTAGATGGACTTGAAGATGGTGTGGTCGGTGGGGCCGACCACTTCAATGCCATCGGCTTCCATCTTGGCCTTGGTTTCCAGCAACTCGTCGACCGTGGCCACCTGCAGCGCCAGATGTTGCGTCCAGGCCGGGGTGTTCTTGTCGCGGCCCATCTCGGGCTTGGTCGGCAGTTCAAAAAACGCCAGCACATTGCCGCCGCCCGCGTCCAGAAAGACGTGCATGTAGGGGTCGGGCTCATGGGTGGAAGGCACTTCGTTCTCGGCAATGGCCAGAATGAAGGCCATGTTGAGGTACTTGCCATACCACTCCACAGTTTGTTTGGCATCTTTGCAGCGGTAGGCTACGTGGTGAATTTTCTGGATTTGCATGAATGCTCCTTAAATGTCTTTGCGTGCAATGTGCATGGCTTCACGGAGCACACTGATGTCGCCGACATGGTTGGCCAGCAGCAGCACCAGTTTGGCGTTGACCATGGCACTCTGTTCATCGCTGAGGTCGCGGTGGGTATCAATCAGCGCCTCGTAAAAATCATCGCCAGGCGTGAAGGCGCGAAAGTAGCGTTTGCCTGGCTCAAAGAAATTGGCTTGCAGGTTCAAAGGCATGGTGGACTCCTTAGTGCAGGTTGCAGGTGGCACGCGCCAGGGCGGCTTGCACTTTCACTGCGTCAAAAGCTCGCCAACGCGCCGCCACATGCTGGTCGGGGCGGATCAGATAGACCGTGCCGTCCTGCGCGTCATAGCGCTCGGCAAAGCGGTCGGTGTGGTCTTGCAGCAGCTTGAGTTCTGTTGCAGCCGTTTTGGCTGGCGACACCAGCAGCACGTCCAGCGCCAGCGCCGCTGCGCCATCAGCTGCCGAACTGGCCAAGGCCTTGAACTGCGCCAAGGTGTTTGCAGCCAAACTGGCCGGGGCATTCACATAAACCAGCAGACAAAACCGCCGCCCCAACTGGTCGAGCAGCCAAACATCCTGGCCTGCGAAGCGCATCGGCGCATCATCCATCGGCGCGCCAGGCACCATGTCGCCAGAAAAAGGGCCGTCATCGGGTGTGTTCAGACGCGATTCGGTCAAAAAGCTGGGCACCGACAAACGCCCCGAATTGACCAGTGCACGGGCAAAGGCGTGGTTGCGCGCCAGGCTCAACACCGCATTGCGAAAGGTCAGCGAGGTCTTGCTTTTGGGCGTGATGAAGTCGGTGGAGCGGGTGGAATTGAGCAGGTTTTCTTCGGCCGCAAACACACGTTCTTCCGAATAGGTATTCAGCAACTCGGGCGGGGCCTTGCCTTCCACCACCAATTTAAGCTTCCAGCACAGGTTGTCGGTGTCCTGAATGCCGGAGTTGGCCCCGCGCGCACCAAACGGTGACACCTGGTGCGCCGCATCGCCCACAAACAACACATGGCCGTGGGTGAAAGCGTTCATGCGGCGGCACTGGAAGGTGTAGACGCTGACCCACTCCAGATCAAACTCGCGCTCATCACCGAGCATGGCCTTGATGCGGGGAATCACCTTCTCGGGCTTCTTTTCTTCTTCCGGGTCGGCGTCCCAGCCGAGCTGAAAATCGATGCGGTACACGTTGTCGGCTTGGCGGTGCAGCAGCACCGATTGCCCGGGGTGAAACGGCGGGTCAAACCAGAACCAGCGCTCGTGTGGAAAATCGGCCTTCATGACCACGTCGGCAATCAGAAAGCGGTCTTTGAAAATCTTGCCTTCAATGTCCAAGTTCATCATGCGGCGGATGCCACTGCGCGCGCCGTCGGCCACCACCAGCCAATCGGTCTCCATCGCATAAATACCGTCGGGCGTTTCAACTTGCAGCGTGGCACCATCGCCCTGTGGCGTCACCGACACCACCTTGTTTTTAAAGCGCAGGTCCAGGTTGGGCAGCTCCTGGGCGCGCTTGACCTCGAACTCTTCCAGGTAATACTGCTGCAGGTTGATCATGCCGGGGCGCTTGTGGTCGGGCTGCGGCAACAGGTCAAAGTTGTAAACCTCTTGTTCGCGGAAAAACGTGCGCCCCACGTTCCAGCTCACGCCCTTGTCCATGCAGACATCACCCAAGCCCAGCCGGTCCAGCACCTCAAGCGTGCGCTTGGCATAGCAGACACCGCGCGAGCCGACCGACACGGTGTCGTCGTCGTCAAGCAGCAGCACCGGCACACCGGACTGCGCCAGCTCAATGGCGGCAGCCAATCCCACCGGGCCGGCCCCCACCACCACCACGGGATAGCGTTTGGTTTGGCCGCCGCTGAACTCGGGCGCGCGGACGACATCGAACTTGGGATATTGGTAAGTGCTGAGCATGTCTTGTCTCCTGGCCTTTGTTTTTGGGTTACTTGTGCCAGTGGGTTCAATCAGCGGCTTGCAGGCCGTGCCACATTTCCTTGTCGCGCTCGGCCGTCCAGATGCGCGGGTGTTTGATGCCGCTGGCCTCGTCCACAGCACGGGTCACGTCAAACGGCAGGCAGTGCTCGTAGATGAAGACCTGGCCAAACTTGGGGTCCATGGCTTTGCGGGTGTGCGCCATGGCCTGCTTCAGGTTCATGCCTTGCGCCACAGCTTCTTTAGCGGAATTGAGCAGGGTTGACACAAAGTCGCGGGTGTAAGCCAGGCCAGCAGCCACACGCTCGGGCGTGTCGAGCGCCGGGCCACGGCCGGGCACGATTTTTTCGGGCTGCAAGGCGGCCAGCGCATCGAGCGTGACTGGCCATTCTTCCAGCTGCGCGTCGCCGGTGTAGCAGGCCGCGTCATATTCCATCAGGTCGCCAGAGAACAACACGCGCTCAGACGGCACCCAGACCACCGTGTCGCCTTTGGTGTGGCCTGGGCCGATATGCATGATTTTGACCTCTAGCCCAGATAAATAAAGCGTGAGCTGCTGCTGAAAAACGAGCGTTGGCCAGGTCAGTCCGGGGATCGAGTCAAACGCGTCAAACAGGCGCGGGAAACGCTCGTATTCGCTTTGCATGTCTTGCGCGCCGCGCTCTTTGATGAGGTCCAGCGTGCCCTGGCTGGCAATGATTTCCTGCATGCCATGCGCCTTGTAGCCCGAAGCTCCCAGCACGCGCACCGCGTGGTAGTGCGACAGCACCACGTATTTGATGGGCTTGTCGGTGATCTTGCGAATCTCGGCCACCAGGTTTTGCGCCATCACGGGCGTGGCCAGCGCGTCACAGATCAGCACCGC